>Ga0115002_10001695_pt1 | contig 29840 bp, 18 predicted proteins | sample ArcticOcean_MG_C_8_FD_89576 | JGI IMG/M metagenome (GOLD analysis project Ga0115002, IMG submission 89576) | Marine microbial communities from western Arctic Ocean - ArcticOcean_MG_CB11_86 | ecosystem: Environmental > Aquatic > Marine > Oceanic | place: Arctic Ocean: Canada Basin | collected... | reverse complement strand
GGACGTCGATGCGGCAGTTCGAGCAGGGACGGAGGCCTTGGAGAACGGCCCGTGGTCCAAAATGGATGCCCGCGATCGCGGACGCTTAATGATGCGGTTAGCCGATCTGATCGAAGAAGAGATCGACGAGTTGGCAGCTTTGGAAACGCTGGACAATGGTAAACCGGTCAAGGACGCTCGCAACATAGATTTGCCGTTAGTCATTGATTGCTTGCGATACTACGCGGGCTACGCCGACAAGATTCACGGTCAGACGATTCCCGTTCGAGGAAACTTCTTTACGTACACTCGCAAGGAACCGGTTGGCGTTGTCGGTCAGATCATTCCTTGGAACTTTCCCATGCTGATGACGGCGTGGAAGTGGGGACCTGCATTGGCGGCCGGTTGTACCATAGTGATGAAGCCCGCAGAACAAACTCCCTTGACCTGTTTGCGAATGGCTCGCCTCGCTCAGAAGGCCGGAATTCCCGATGGTGTTATTAACGTAGTTCCTGGATTTGGTCCGACGGCGGGAGCATCGGTCGTGAAGCATCCCGGTATTGCCAAAGTTGCATTTACGGGCGAGCACCTGACAGCTCAAACGATTATGAAAGATGCTGCGGCGACATTGAAACGATTGACTTTTGAACTCGGTGGAAAGAGTCCCAATGTTGTCTTTGCCGATGCCGACATCGACGCAGCTGTCCAAGGTGCACATTTTGGACTCTATTTTAATCAGGGCCAATGTTGTTGTGCGGGCAGCCGAGTATTCGTGCAAGAGAGTATTCACGACGAGTTCATGGAAAAGATGGCCGCCGCCAATAACACGCGACGTCTAGGCGATCCTTTCGATATGGCCACCGAGCAAGGACCACAAGTCGATGAAGCTCAGTTCAACAAGATCATGAAGTACATCGAACTCGGTCGTAATGAAGGTGCTACTTGCGTCACTGGCGGCGAACGATTTGGCGACAAGGGGTACTTTGTCGAGCCAACATTGTTTGACGGCGTGACGGACGATATGGCGATCGCTCGCGACGAGATCTTTGGACCTGTCATGAGCGTGCTGACTTTCAAAGATGCCGACGAGATTATCCGTCGGGCCAACGAAACGTTTTACGGATTGGCCGCGGCAGTTTGGAGCCGCGATATTGGCAAGGCGCATAACTTTGCCAACAAAGTCAAAGCCGGGACGGTTTGGGTTAACTGTTACGACGTCTTTGACGCTGCCGCTCCGTTTGGCGGCTTCAAGATGTCCGGTATGGGTCGCGAACTCGGCGAAGAAGGTTTGAAAGCCTATCTCGAGACGAAGACCGTTACGGTAGCCCTGGATTAACACGCCCGAGACAGTAGCTGGGATCGCCAGAGTTCACGCCGATTGAGGACTCCCCGCGTTCTCGAAGTGTAACCGGAAGTCTGGCGACATTGGCTACGCTCGGTGGTAAAGGCGTGGAGGTGAGTTGCTCGTGCCGTTTTCCACCCCTCGAATAAACCCGTGATCAGTGTTAGAATTACGGGTCGTTTTTGACCCGTTTGAAGGAGGCGGGTGACCTCTGAACCGAGGCCGCTTCTTCAGCGAAATTATTCACGCTATTTGATCTCCAGAGTTTCCTCCATGAAAGCCATTGCTGTATATCCCGGTAAACCCAATAGTGTTCACCTTGAAGAAATAGAAAAGCCCTCGCTCGACGCTTTCTCGAATGGAAAAGGCATCCTCGTCCGCGTGCTCAAGGTTGGCGTCGATGCGACCGATCGCGAGATTAACGACGCCTTGTATGGAAACTCTCCTCCCGGCGATGACTTCCTCGTACTGGGGCACGAATCGTTTGGGGTCGTAGAAGCTGTCGGACCGAATGTCCGCAACATAAAAGCTGGTGATTTTGTAACGGCAACGGTTCGCCGTCCCGGTAGTTCGATCTACGATCAGATCGGCACCTACGACATGACCAGCGAAGAGACGTATTACGAGCGCGGCATCAATCTGCTGCACGGATTTCTCACTGAGTATTTCGTGGAAGAAGAAGATTACGTGGTACGAGTGCCGATTGGTTTGAAGCACTTACACGTTTTGATGGAGCCGATGAGTTGTGCGGCGAAAGCAGTTCAACAGGCATTTGAGTGTCAGCGGCGGATGAAAGTTTGGCAGCCGAAAGTCGCCTATGTAATGGGTGCCGGACAAATCGGTTTGCTCGCGACTCTGATCCTCAGATTGCGTGGGCTCGAAGTCTACACGCTGGCTCGCTCTCCCAAAGGAACGCTCAACTCGGAAATCGTCGAAGGGATGGAGTCGAACTACGTCAGCACATCGGAAACCTCCCTGACCGAGCTCGCCGCTAAAGTTGGCAAAGCCGACATTATTGTGGAAGCGACTGGCAATAGCGAAGTTGCTTTCCGTGCAATGGAAGTACTGGGCCACAATGGCGCCTTGGTTTGGACCAGCATCACCGGTGGCAATCGAACGGTGGAAGCGGATTCCGACAAAGTGAACATCGAGTGGGTATTGGGAAACAAACTCTTGCTCGGCTCAGTGAATGCAAACCGCGAGCACTTTGAAGCGGGGATCAAAGATCTCGCCTTGGGAGAGGTAATGTTTCCCGGCGTGATCGAGCGGATACTCACCAATCCCGTCGAGGGACTGGACAACTATGCCGAGATGATTCGACTTTTGGTGGAAGAGAAAACTGCCCTCAAAGTCTATGTCAACGTCGCAGATGAATAGTGCGATGGAAGACAATTCGCCTGAAATAGATCGACTGAATTAAATCGACTGGGATAATCGGAGTCGTTATGCAGTTGGGACGCTATGGCATTTGGGCTTGCCTGACCGTATTCCTGAGTGCGTTCTTGTTGTTCCAAGTGCAGCCGATCATCGGCAACACGATCCTGCCATGGTTTGGCGGATCGGCGTCGGTGTGGAACACCTGCATGTTGTTCTTTCAGACGTTGCTAGTGGCCGGTTATGCATACGCCCACTGGCTAGGTCGCAGTTGGCCAATTCACCGACAGGCGATCGTTCATTTCGCGGTCGTCTCGGTGGCAATGCTAACACTGCCCATCATTCCGCGGCAAAGCTGGGCTCCTGTCGATGGCCACATGCCCATTATTCGAATACTGATCCTATTGCTTTGTGTCGTGGGACCGACCTATTTCGCGTTGGCCGCTACCGCGCCGTTGATTCAGTTGTGGTTTAGTAAACAGCATCCTAACGCGTCTCCCTATCGATTGTACGCGCTCTCGAATCTCGGCTCCTTGGCCGCGTTGTTCAGCTACCCGTTCTTTGTGGAACGGTGGCTGTCGACGCAATCCCAAGGCTTAGTATGGTCGATCGGATTCGGGTTCTACGGTTTGTTGTGCGTCGCCTCTGCGGCGATCCTTTATCAGAACCACACAGCCAATGAAGCCGATGCCAATGAAGCCGATGTCGTCGACGCAGATGCAGAGTTGGCCAACAATGAGGGCTGTGACGTTGCCAGTCTCAAGACCGCTCTACCGGAACTGAGAATACGCGCGATGTGGATCGCTTATCCCGCGTTGGCGTCGATTTTCTTGCTGGCTAGTACTGCTCACATTTGCCAGGACATCGCCGTCGTTCCGTTTCTCTGGATCGCTCCCTTGGCGGTCTATTTGATTACGTTTATCTACTGCTTTGATCGGCCACAGTGGTATAAACCGCAGGTGTTCTCTGTCGGCGCTTTAGCGATTCTGGCGTATCTTTCGTTGATGGGTGCTCCCGATCTAGTGGACCAGACATTGTTCGAGGCTGGTTCGTGGCTGTCGGCAATCACTGGCGGGAAAAATCTCTTTGTAGATTTTGGGTTCGAGGAATACTCGGAGCAACTGGGAGTGCAGATTGTCGTTGGACTGTTGGCACTGTTTATGATGTGCATGGTCTGTCACGGCGAAGTCATTCGAACTCGGCCTGCGAGTCGATATTTGACGAGCTTCTATTTGAGTATCTCGATCGGTGGTGCCATTGGCGGAATTTTGACTGTCATTGTTTGCCCGCTGGTGTTTAACGCGCATGCTGAATACCACCTTTGTATTGTGATTGGATATATTCTCTCTGCTTGCGTCCTAGCAAGTCACTTGCCATGGCCTCAGGCGAGATGGCAATGGGGTATTCACGTGTCGATACTCGTCGTTTTGGTTTTGGGGTTGAGTGCGGTGACGACTACTCAGAACCGTGATTACAACCGAAAGGGATTCGCGTTCTACCGAAACTTCTATGGTTCGGTCCGGGTGACGAAAGAAAACTACGAAGAGGAATACTTCGAGATCTATGGGAAAGCTCATGTGCTGATGCATGGACGTATCACACACGGTCAGCAGATGATGGATTCGGAATTCAGCGCGACTCCAACGACCTACTACAGCGTTACCAGTGGCGTTGGCAAAACGATGAGTACCTATTCGGCGAAGCCGAGGCGAGTGGCGGTGATTGGGCTTGGAACGGGAACGATGGCAGCGTACGGTCGAGGAGTGGATCATTACGATTTCTTTGAGATCAATCCGCAGATGGTAGAAATAGCCCAGCGGCATTTTAAGTTCCTCGCAGAGAGTGAAGCCAAGACGGAGATTATTCTGGGTGATGCTCGGCTGCAAATGGAACGGCTTGGCGACGACGTAAAGTACGATATCATTGTCGTCGACGCGTTCAGCGGCGATGCTATTCCCGCGCATCTGATGACGCTTGAAGCGATGCGGGTTTACGACAAGCATCTAAAGCCGGGCGGCGTGATCGCCTTTCACGTGAGTAATTTGTACCTCGATCTCACTCAAATCGTAGTTCGCTTGTGCGACGAGACTGAGTTTTCAGGCGTACAAGTTTTCGACTACGTCAACGAAGACACCGACTACATCATCTTCAATTCCGACTGGGTGCTCGTTTCGCGGGACGATGATCTCTTGGATGTCCTGCGTTTGTTTCACGGTGTGGATGAATTCGAGAAAGATCCAAAGGACTGCCCGCTTTGGACGGACCAGTATCACAATCTTTTCGATGTGATGAATTGATGAGGGCGTTTCTTTACGCCCAAAAAGGCGTTGCATATAGGTATCGAGCCGCCAATCCGCGGCGAGTTCTCCAGCAGAAACTCGCGTAGCGAGTCACCTCCCCGCTTGCGGGGAGGTCGGAGTCATAGCTCCGGGTGGGGTTTAGGAAGTGCAAATACGCTGCGGTTGCGCAAGTCAACGAGTCGCCATATGCGATGAGCTCTCCAAGCAGAAATTCGTGGCTTCTCCTATTCGTCTCCATTACCTGGAGGGCGTTTCGCCGTTTGCGCGCAAATCAAGTAATGTCGCACGATCTCGACACTCGCTGAAGAAGGGCAAACCGAGAGTTTCTATGCGCGTCATTGACTTGTACAACGGTGCGTATTTGCGTTTCCTAAACCCCACCCGGAGCGGAGCTCCGACCTCCCCGCAAGCGTGGAGGTGACTCGCTGCGCGAGTTTCTGATTGGAGAAGACGCATGCACAGCTATCTTGGTTTCAATTGAGGTTGCTTGCCGTTGCTCAAGGCGGCTTGCCACTGTTGGATTGTTTGTAAGGCATCGAGAGGCGTCATGGCGTTGACGTCGAGTTGCCGGATTTCGTCCAGCAATGGATGCTCTTGAGGAGCGAAGAGTGTCAATTGAATGTCGGTTCGTGGACGTGTTTTCGAACTTGTCGGAGTCGATATTTTTGCTCGACCCGTTTCGTCGAGGTGTTCGTTTTCGAGTTGAGCGAGAATCTGTTTTGCTCGTTCGTTGACTTCAGTGGGAACACCGGCGAGTCTCGCTACGTGAATTCCGTAGCTCTTGTCTGCCGAGCCAGGGACGATTTTGTGTAGAAAAACGACGTTGTCTTCCCACTCTTTCACCGCGACATTCAGGTTCCGAACGCATGAAAGTTGAGCTTCCAGGTCGGTCAATTCGTGGTAATGGGTGGCGAAGAATGTTCGGGAACCGATTTGGTCGTGTACGTGTTCGATAATCGACCAAGCGAGCGAAACACCGTCGTAAGTGCTCGTTCCTCGGCCAATCTCGTCGAGGATCAGCAAGCTGCGTTTGGTTGCCGTGTTCAAGATCCGAGCCGTTTCGGTCATCTCTACCATGAACGTACTTTGACCGCGGGATAACTCGTCGCTCGCGCCAACTCTTGCGAAAACGCGGTCGGTCACTCCAATCGTGGCGCTCTTCGCCGGTATAAACGAGCCCATTTGAGCCATGATCGTCAGCAAAGCAACTTGTCGAATGTAAGTACTCTTACCCGCCATGTTGGGACCCGTGATCAACATGATCATGCCTTCGTCGGGACTACATTCGGTGTCGTTGGGAACGAAGGTTCCCTCTGGTTCGATGATGTCTAAGACGGGATGTCGACCGTCGAGTATTTTCAAGACGGGTTCGTCCACAATCTCGGCTCGACAATAATTCCGGTCTTTCGCCAGTTCGGCGAGGCTCAGGAGCACATCGAGCTCGGCCAGTGCGATTGCCGAATTTTGCAGACGTCGGGCTTCTCGGTGAACTAAGTCGCGGAGCTGAATGAACAGGTCGTATTCAAGTTCCTTTGCCTTTTCGTCCGCCGAGACCACTTGTTCTTCGTATTCTTTCAATTCTGGTGTGATGTATCGTTCGGCGTTTTTCAACGTCTGTTTGCGGATGTAGTTTTCCGGAACTTTGTCTTTGTGGCCGTTGCTAATTTCGATGTAATAACCAAAAACTTTGTTGTAGCCGACCTTCAAATTCGGGATGCTCGACTTTTTCGATTCCTCAGCTTGATACTGCGCGATCCATTGTTTTCCACCGACGGCCAATTTGCGGAGTCGGTCGAGCTCTTGGTTGAAACCTTCGCGGATAAAGCCTCCGTCGCGAAGCAGCATCGGGCACTCATCTAAAAGTGCGTCGCCTAGCTGCTTCTGCAGATCCGGGCAAGGGTCAATCTGCTTCTCAATTCTCAACAGTAAACTCGCTTTGCGATCGACCAAGCGAGTTTTGACGTTGGGAAGCTGTGCTAAGGTCTTGCCGACGAAGCAGAGGTCTCGAGGGCTAGCGCGACCGGTCGTCACTCGCGCCAGTAACCGCTCGACATCGTACACTCCTCGCAACTGCTCGCGCAATTCGCGTCGCAAGGCCGTGTAGTTCACCAGCTCTTCAACGGCGTCTAACCGCGAATTAATCTCCGTTCGGTCGGTCAGCGGGTTGGCCATCCAAAAGCCAAGTAGCCGAGCGCCCATCGATGTGACGGTGCGATCGAGAACTGCGAGCAACGAGCCGTCGCGGCGGCCATCGCGGATAGTGCGAGTTAGTTCGAGGCTGCGTCGAGTCGATTCGTCGATCTCCAACGACTCGCCCGAACGGTACGGCAAAAGACGGTCGATGTGGTCGAGGGACGATCGCTGCGTTTCGGAAAGATAATCCATGATTGCGCCGGCCGCTTGAATGGCGACGGCATCGTCGTCTAAAAATCCGAAGCCGTCGAGCGACTTCGTGCCGAAGTGCTTGGTTAGCACCTTCTTTCCAGCCTCCAGACCAAAAGCCCAAGCCGGTCGCTTGGTGATCAGGATCTTCTCTTTCAAGTATTCTGGAACAGGATCTTCATCTTCGCTCACCAAACATTCCGATGGACTGATCCGCGCCAGTTGGTTAGCGATCTCGTCCGGTGGAAGTCGCATTGAAAAGAAACGGCCCGTGGACAATTCCGCCCAGGCCAGTCCAATCCAATGACTCGTTGGATCATTCACTTTGTTACTACGTTTTTTTGCAGGCAGCGCAATGCATGCCAAATAGTTGCTTTCGCGAGGATCGAGCAGAGCGTCGTCGGTCAACGTCCCCGGAGTGACGACCCGAGTCACTTCTCGTTTGACAAGACCCTGTGCCTTCTTGGGATCCTCCACTTGCTCGCAAACTGCAGCCTTGAACCCGCGTGCTATCAGTTTGGCCAAATAGCTATCAAGCTGGTGGTACGGAAATCCCGACATCGGGATCGGGTTTTCGCTTTTGTCCCGGCTGGTAACGGTCAAACCCAGCTCGCGGCCCGCGATCTTCGCGTCCTCGTAGAAAAGCTCGTAAAAATCACCCATGCGAAAGAAGAGAAGTGCGTCCCCACACGCTTCCTTTGCGGCATGGTACTGCTGCATCATCGGTGTAATAGTCATAGCAAGAAATCGTATCACGAGCGATCGAAATGGGAAAGGAGGCGAGTTAAGGGGAACGAGCAACTTTGTCGCCAGAAGCACGATTTATACGTTCCCTGGCCTATCCTTGTGAAGATGGGTAAACAATCGGAGATTCGTTTGTTCCCCACCCGTGTCAACTCAACTTTCCTGACCGTTTCAGCCGATACTGTCAGAAGAAGTGGAGTTGTCTGGTTCGGTTCGCTTGGATGAGGGGAATATAGCGTGTCAGATGTACGCAGAGCCGCAGTGTTATTGATGAGTTTGCCCGAAGAGGAGGCAACTTTGTTGTTGTCGCTGTTGTCTCCCAAGCAGATCGAAGAGGTAACGATCGAGATCGCCAACGTCGGAATTCTGTCCGGTGAAGAGCAGAGAAAAGTGATTATGGAATTTGCCGAAGCGAATCCAAACGAACTCAGCGGTGAAGTTGGTAGCTTGGACTTGGCTAGAACTCTCGTTTGGAAGTCACTGGGCAGCAAAGCGGAAAAGACTTGGGACAACGTACAGCATTCTATCGAACCGCTGCCGTTTGGGTTTCTCAAGAACGTCGACCCGCAGAACTTAGTCACATTCGTCGTCGATGAACATCCACAGACCATCGCATTAATACTCTCTCATTTGCCGACTTCGTACGGCGCTGAAGTTATCGCCAACCTTGCCCCCGATCGTCAAATTCAAGTTGTCCAACGAATTGCAGAGATGGGCCAGACTAATCCCGACGTACTCGACTTCGTCGAGAAGGGGTTGAGTAGCCGGATGTCCAATGTCGTTGGCCAACAGTTCAATCAAGCGGGCGGCGTCAAGAGCGTCGCAGAGATTCTCAACGTTACTGAACGTTCAGTTGAACGGACCATTCTCGATTCGTTAGCAAACGATGAACCGGCGCTGGTCGACGACATTCGACGACTTATGTTCGTGTTCGAGGACATCAACAAGTTGATGGACAAGGACATTCAACAAATGATGAAGAACGTCGAGACGAATCAGTGGGCGATGGCATTAAAGGGGTGCAGCGAAGAACTGCGTGAGAAAGTGTTGGGAAATATGTCGAAGCGCGCTGCTGACATGTTGTCCGAAGAGATGGAGTTCTTGGGCAGCGTTCGACTTTCCGAAGTCGAGGCCGTTCAGCAAGAGATCGTCGACGTGGTCAGGATACTGGAAGAGCAAGGCACGATTACCGTTGCTTCGGGCAGTACTGAAGATGAGTTTATTACTTAGGATTTATGACATCGAGTCTAAACAAATTCCTTTAAGCTCGTTTCATTTCTTTCCGCCAGATTCCCCATTGGCCGTTGTTTTCGTCGATGCCGATTTCGATAGTGGTCAGCGACGACGTGATTTCTTCGCCAAGGTCGGCAAGTAGTTTTTCGCCCACGTATCGCGCGACTTCTTCTGCTGTCGTGTTGACGACGGGAAGGATTACGCAATCTTCGAGCGGGAAGATCCAGCGACGGTCTTCAAAAGTCACAGTGACTTCCGTTTCGTCTTGAGTCACTTTGATGGCGTCGTGGTTTGCTGGCAGGATTACGTGGTGGTCGAGTTCATCGGTCAACTTCTTCAGCTTATCGCGAAATGCGATGAAGTCGATAACGTATTGATTTTCATCCAGCTCGCCCGTGACTTCGGCGAAGACGCCGTAATTGTGACCGTGCAGTCGTTCACATATATTGCCGTTGAAGGTGATGAAATGAGCTGCGCTGAAGACGTGAGTCTCTTTATCAAGTCGTACTCGAAATGATTCGGCCATTGTGTGTTCTTTCGTCAGGGCCAGTCTGCTTGGCGGCAGTGCGGGCATTTGTTTGAGTTGTCGAACCAGTATTTCAAGTCTGAACGGACCAATCGAAGGGTGGTTTGAGTTGCCCTTCTCTTAGCAGAGCAAAGAGGGCGGCTGCGATCAAGTCGGCCGTGGTTCCAGGATTGCGTTTATGCCCGTCCGCTCGGAGCCAAAAATCGAGGTCGCTAACGGCCCGCCAAAACGGCTCGTCTTCCGGAGGACCTGCTGCGAGTGTTTGTCGTGCGAGGTGACTGGATTGAAGCGCCAATTCGTCACCACATTTTCGAGCTATAAGACTGTCGGGGTACTCGCTCATCAACCACACATGAGTCTCGACGACTGCGCTGGTTAGAGACAACCCGCCGTGGATGCTGTTGAGGATCCGCGGTGCCGTCTCGTTGAGAACTTGTTGAAATCCATTGGTCCATTGTCGAGCTACGAGGTCGCGGTCCTTAGCCAGAGCCATGGCATCGAGTAGCGGCAGGATTTCCTGGGAGTTGACGTCCCCTTCACCGACAGATCCGAGGCCGCCCGGTTTTGCGAGCTGAATCGCTTCGTAGACTAATTCCGCGTCCTTGCCGTCACAGTTGTTAAGCACCGCATGAACACCGGTGGTCAAACCTTGGTTGCGGGGGACTGCGGCAAGTGGACCAAGCAAAAGGATCGTACCCAAGTGGGTGTTCGTGTCCACCACGCCTCGCATGTAGCGGACGGCGTCGTGTATGACCGGACCAACGCCCTCGTCTTCTGCTCGGTCGAAAACGGGACCGATCGCGGTGGCGCTAACGAGAAAGTCGTTGAGCGTGAGGTCTTCAAAATCCGCGCCGCGATGAACATTGCCCGGCTTGGGAATTGCGACTTCGAGTTGGCAGGCCAGTGTAACACACTGGGCGACGGTTAGCTGGTAGTCCATGACTAGTTAGCCTCGTGAATCTGCGAGGAACGTCTCCACGATCCCAATGACTTCTTCCGTGGCATCTTCGATGACATAATGACCAGCGTCGTCGATACGATGTACTTCGGCGTCTGGCCAAATGCCTGCGAATTTCTCCAAGCAGACTGGCGAGAAGCACCAGTCTTTCATTCCCCAAATCAATTTGATCGGTCGGTCGGCTAGGGTAGGCAAACCGTTTTCGATGTCAGTGAGAGTGTCCCAAGTTGGGTGTGCGGGGGACAGCGGAATGTCGCGGACGAAGTTGTCGATCGCGACTCGATTCGTCCAGTTGTCGTAGGGAGCCAACAGGCCAGCTTTGACTGCGGAGTTGAGTCGTTCGGGCTTTTCAGTTGCCATGGACAGAGCTGCCCGAGCAAACAAATTAAAACCCCTCATCGCAATCGTGCCAAGTAGTGGCGTGCGACAAACTCGGATGCGAAACGGTACGTATGGCGGAGGAAACGCGCCGGTGTTAAAGACGACAAAACGACTAAATCGATCCGATAATCGCAGAGCCGTTCCCAGTCCAATCGCACCGCCCCAGTCGTGGACCAGCAGCGTGACGTTTCGTAGGTCGAGGTGTTCGACAAGTTGCGACAGATTTTGGATGTGTTGTTCGAGGGTGTAATTATATTTCTGTGGCTTGTCACTCAGACCGCAGCCAATATGATCCGGAACTATCACTCGATGAGTGTCCTGGAATGCTTGAGCGATATTGCGCCAATAAAACGACCAGGTTGGATTGCCGTGGACCATCAAAAGAGGGGAGCCCGACCCTTCGTCTATGTAGTGGTAGCGCAAACCGTCAAGCTGCAGCTCGTGCGATTCAAAGGGGTAGAGCGATTTCCATGAGGCCGTTTGATTCATTCATCCTTACCGGAATTGCGGTTGGAAACTTCAAGTGATACCCGCCCATCGCATTGTCATTGGATGTCTTGCGGCTCGCGGTGGACAGATTCCCAAAACGGGAAGCTTACGAGTATACCGGTCCGGTTATTGGGAAGGTAGCGGGCGTGTTGGTCCCACCGGACACATCGCAGGTAAATGGACTGAATCGTCGTGTTCATTTTCTGAAGCGTTAGACGCCTTGGACGTCCCGATTACTCTGGAGATTATCTCATTACGGCTATTTATGAGCCGCTATAGCGAGCCCCGTATCTCGTCTACAACTCCTCTCCCTATTTCTTTGAGTAAATGTTGATGACTGCCGCCAATCCCTACTCATCGCCTCGGCATGACGGTCTTCCCTGGCTCGCGAAGTCCGCTCGATTCTTCCCCTTAGATATCAAAGAGCGACGATTGATTGCGTTTGATATTCCCGAATGCGATTTAGATCTGAAGATCGGAGAATGGGCTGACCAACATCGATTCCAAGTCGAACGCGATGGAGATGCGTGGTTGTTGAAACGAGGCACACTGTTCGATGCCTTGTTCTCTTTCACCGTAGAGCATCTCCCTACTACGCTGATACTCAAGCGAGTCGGACCGACAAATAGCGAGATTGAAGTTCAGCTCCACTGTCGAAGTCTCTTTTCGGTGGCTCGACCCGGTGACCCCAAGCGGCTCACCAGAGAACTTCATTCATTGGAAGACTTGATGTTGGTGTACTAGTACCGCATTCGGTCTCTAATGATGTCAGGTTCTTTGAAAATAACTCGCAACGCGAGTCACTCTCCCTTTGGGAGAGTCGGAGTCTCAGCTCCGGTGAGGGTTTCTGAAGTTCGTTTGACGAGGCCATGGCAAGATGGCTAAACGAACGGAATCGGGCGTTACCGTGATGCCTTTGCGAACGTCTTCGTCTATATGGTCCCCTTAGCTTTGCCCTTGCCCTCGCGCTAGCGCGATTCGCTGCTTTCGGACAGGCCTGTTTGGAGATTAGGATTAAGAGGAAGAGTAAGAGTCCAGACTTAGAAAAAGATGTTGGTAATGGTCGGGGTTGGAACTTGATCTGTATCTTTACGTAACAATTCGACGGCAGACGTTGCATTACGACTCCATTTTCGGAAACAATAACTACGTAGTGTGAGACTTACGTTGTTAGTCGGAAATTGTCTCGTTAAGAAAGTTCGTTGCGATGAGAACAAGTTACGTATTAATTCTCTCCGGAATTGTTTCCTCCGTATTACTGTGGTGTGGTTTTGGGCCCAGCTGGGAAGAACTCACGATGGGATCTACAGCGGTAGCTGCGGATGCTGAGACGTCAACAACGGGTAAGTCAGAAAAGGGAAAGCCAGCGGCTCGACCAAAGCGACCTTCTGCTGTTGGGCATCCTACGTTTGTGAGTCCTCACGCATCCCCCATCGCAATTAATGGCGGTTTTGTCTTTGTCGTGAATACACCGTCCGACACGGTGGATGTCATTAACGCGAAGTCGCAAAAGATTCAGGCTCGCATTTCCGTTGGAGTTGATCCGGTCAGCATCGCTGTGCGGCCCGATGGAATGGAAGTGTGGGTTGCAAATCACATCTCCGACTCGGTCAGTGTGATCGATACCGATTCAAAGAGTGGAACGTATTTGCAAGTCGTCGAAACGATTCAGCAATTTGACCGGGCCACCAAGGCAACGCGTTTTGATGAACCCGTTGGGATTGCATTCGCCAGCAATGAAAAGGCCTATGTCGCTCTCTCTTCGGAAAATGAAATAGCAGTCGTCAACGTCGCCAGTCGGAAAGTGACCAAGAGGTTATCGATTACCGCTCAAGATCCGCGGGCGATCAAGGTTCGTGGAAACCGGCTGTACGTGATACCATTTGAATCCAACAATCAAACGCAACTCTCCGGCGGAACGGGCAAGATTGACGGCGACTTGATTACGTTTGACGCTCACAAGCACGCGGTGGCGAATAACAACGTCTTGTCGATTGGGGCCGTGCAGGACATTATCAAAAATCCGAGAGTACCAGACCGCGACTTGTATGTGTTCGATACAAAATCAGATCGGCTCGTCGAAGTCGTCGATACAATGGGCACGCTGCTTTACGGAATCACGGTCGATTCGAAGGGCCGCGTCTTTGTAGCTCAAACAGACGCGCGGAACGAGGCGAACGGTCGAGCGGGCACGAAGAAGCATGGTTTGAAGGAGTTGGAGAATCGAGCTTTCCTCAATCGAATCACGAGCATCGACTTCAAGGGGGATCATTCGGAAAAGCCGAAATTCTTTGACCTCGAACCTCTACCGCCCAAGCAACCAATGGCTGGGGATGCATTGGCAACACCTTTCGCGATTGAGATTACCGCAGACGATTCGACTTTGGTCGTTTCGGCGGCCGGGTCGGATAAACTCTTTACGGTAAATGCTGCCAATGGAGAGGTGCTGGGGCGCGTGGATGTCGGAGCCGTGCCACGGGGGATCGCTTTGGAGGATACCGATGTTGGTAATGCCGCGTGGGCCTGGGTTCTCAACGCCGTAGAAAACTCGGTCTCCGTAGTCGACGTTTCCGATTTGGGCGATCCGAAAGTAACCGCGACGATCGCGCTGGAGGACCCTACTCATCCTGCCGTTAAACGAGGTCGCATCGCATTCAATACGGCTGCCGCGTCAACGACGCAAACGTTTGCCTGTGCGAGCTGTCATCCCGACGGTCATACCGATCAATTGTTGTGGGTGCTGAAGACGCCTATCGTTACTGGTGGCAATCAAATCATGCCGCGTTCGACGATGCCAATTCGCGGTCTGCGAGATACCGCTCCGTTTCACTGGGATGGCATCCCGGGCGATCCCTATGGTGGTAACAATAGCGCTAGCGTTCATCGATCTGTCCCACCCAATAGCAGCGTTGACAATCCGGCCAGCACCACACGGCACCTTCTCGACGGCGGACTTGCTTCGACGATGGCTTTGGACGACGACAAGACGCTTAACGACGAGGGAAAGGCGGGCTTATTGACGGCGAAAGAGCGGGACGACATGGCAATCTTTTTGCTCAGCGTTCCCTATCCACCGGCGCAGCGTCGAGCGTATACCAATGTAGTTTCCACCGAGGCGGCGAAGGGTTTTAAGTTGTTTCACATCGAGGGCGATCTCGACGGCAAGCCGCGACCCAACGTCTGCGGTAACTGTCATCGCATGCCTTTCTGGGTGAGTACCAATACTCCTGGAACCGGAATGGACGCGCCGACCTGGCGCGGGGCCTATGATCGCTTTTTGATCTTGCCACAGGGACGCCTCAATATCATTGACTTCGATTTCTATCGACGAGTTGCCGAACGCGGAATTCCCGAAAGAAGCGTGTGGCAATTTTCGTGGGCCGGACGGCCGCGTTTCGACCCCGTGTGGAATATGGTATTGGAGGGGAGCACAGGAGTCTCGGGTTCTTTTGCTCGCCAGCTAACGCTCAACAAAGCTTCGGCCGACGATGATTTGACCGACGACATTTTGAGTGCATTAGAAATGTCGGCCAGCGAAGGTGCAGTCGTGCTGGAAGCTGAAGGCGTCTTCATTGAGGACTCCTCTAAAGTCGTTTCGCTGCAATTCGATGCTGAATTCCAAGACGGCACCTACGTCGTCAAAGATGGGGATCGCCAAGCTTACACGCGCGCGGACTTGGTGAAGTTGGCTGCCCGCGGCAAATTCGTCGGCACTGTTTCCGCTCGTCACGGCGAAAAAGCAGATGTCGAAAGTCCTCAACCAGCAATCTGGACGCTGGGACCGATTGAACGGCAACGCGGTCGACAAGACTTCCCGATCCTCCACCAAGGATTGGATAAGATGACAGTAAGTGGGCGGCATATTCGAGCCGACGCTAACGTTGTTGTCGATGGTCGTCGAGTTGAGGGGACCGTGGAACTGCGCGACGATGAGACCGTTGTTATTGGTCTTTCCGTTCTCCCTTCTGCTGGAATGCATCTTCTGCAAATTCAGAACTCGGATGGTCTATTCAGTAACGATTTTATTTTTCACGTCGTTGCAGACGCGGATGGTGCAAAAGAACTGAAGCGAAGTTTCAATGACGCTCACGTCGATCCACGAGACGTATTAGCGAGAGCAATCTCGCGAGGAAATCTTGGGAAGACGAAAGAACTGGTTGGTCGAGGGTTCCGACTTAACGCCAGACGGCCCCAAGGTGGATCCATTCCACTCAGCACCGCAGCTCTTCACGGACGACTCGAAATCGCGAAGCTGTTAATGGAGCGCGGGGCGAAGGTCGATGGCACCAATGAGGACGGCAATACACCGCTGCACGTGGCGGCCTTCTTGTGCCACAAAGAAATAGTCCAGCTGTTGCTGGATAAAGGAGCCTCGGCATTAACGAAGAACAAACGAGGCGAAACGGCGATCGACGTTGTGTCGGGAGCTTGGAGCAAACCGTTGGGTGATTTCTACACGGGTATCGCTCGATCGACTGGGCAAGAGATCGACTTGGACCGCATCGAAAAAGTTCGCCCGCAGATTGCCGAGCTGTTGCAAACTCATGTCGACGGTGGCGAGAAGGCAGAAGATAAAGAGTAGGAAGCAGAGAGAAAGTTCAAAGTTCACAAAATCGAGCTTGCGGACGGGATTTGAATGTTCGCTCAAATCTAAGGACGTTGAAATAGAACCTCGCTACGATAGGCAGACGTTGTGATTGCGAAGATTGCGTTGTGATTGCGAAATTGACTGTCACTCAGAGCCATTCGAATGATTCCAACTAGGAATCGATTCTGCTAACATCGTTGCTGTGAGTGTTACCTCCTGGAATGTGACCGGCCGCTAACGATCGATAGCCCCATTATTCGATGGCACAGTTATGAAATTCAAAAGGCTCTTCCTTGTTCTCACCATCTGCGCCCTTGGCTGGGGAATTTTTACCGAAGTTCAACAGTTGGAGGCCGATCCGAAATCGAAGACTTTGTCGCTCGAGGCAGTCGAGAAAGAAGTTGCGGGCCTCAAGAAAGAGAATGTGGCGTGGCGAAACATCGCTTGGAAGACGTGTTTGCTCGAAGGCCTAAAAGCCTCTCGAGAGCAAAATAAACCAATAATGCTGTGGATATTCATCGACCGGCCTATCGATGACGAACGTTGCTGAGTGTTTGCTGGCGCCGCCCGTGAGGTGGTTTTCTCAAATCGTGAAGTTGTTCGCCGAGTCAACAACGAGTTCATACCGGTCGCGTTGAAAGCGGGGATGATGAATAACCCTCCTCGAGGAATTGAGGGAGAGTTGTTTGCGGAGATTGGCCGCTCCAAACCAGCGCCTCAAGGCATCTGTACCGTCAACTCGGATGGTAAGGTGTTGACTTGGGCGCTATCGTTTGACGACGACTCGAGCATTCTCAAGTTTCTCGATCACGTGGTCGTTCGCTTTAAGGAATCGTCTGGAGCGAATTCGGCGAAGGCGAATTCAATCACGGCAGAGCGCTATATGAGGTTTCCTGGCCGGCAGCTTTCCGATGTGGCCGATAACGGAAAGCAAATCAGATTCCCAAAACAACACGCTGGCAACGACCGGTGCCTCGGAAAGCCTGCACTGGCGGCCGGCACGCTCGTCGGAAGAATCATCGGCAGACCGCTCGACGAGAACGGCAAACCAATCGCCCAGACACTTCGGCAAGAGGACTACATGGAAGCTCGCCTCGAGATTCCCGTCAATTATCAACAAAAGCTTACAGAAGCGGCGAGTCAAGCCAAAGGAAAAGAGTTTCGCATTCCTAGTGACTTTGCCCGAAGTGTGCTCTCTCACGCTTTCCTCGGACAACTGGATGTGAACCCGCTAGGAGAAGTGCCCGGTAGCAGAAATGTTAAACGCCATTGGGAGTTTTTGGGTACGGAAATCGAATCCACCAAAGCCGGGATTGTCCGATTGCGAATCGAAGGCGAGTCCAGCGTTGAAGGCGAACAGGGCAAAGGCGGAAACCCGACGGGCGATGGTCGACTTTGGGAGCATCGGGTCACGCTGAAATGGCAAGGCTACGCAGACATTAAAGAGAACCGTGTCGTTGCCCTGACGCTATTGGCAAACGGTGACGAACGGTTGCGTTGGGGGAACGATCGCTTCAATTTCCTTGGAGCATCGGATGTAACGCATCTAATGGCCGGTCACAAAATCGATCTCAAATCCGACGTCCGTTACGGTCTCACTGCGAAACCTGCTTCCGCAAATGAAGTTGTTGAAAACCCGCCGGCACATCGACCGGGTAATTCATTTCATACCAGACTGCGCGGAAAAATGGAGCGACTTCAGGCTGGCATCAAACGCATGCAGCAAGCTGGCAAGACGCCATCGAAAATCGGGATGTTGATGAGAGACTTCCAACCGCTAATGCAGAAACGAAAACACGCGGAAGCAGAAGCTTTGCTCGACAAAGCCTTGGAACTGGTGGAGGGAGCGGAGGAAGGTGACAAGTAGTCGGGTCGTCGTGAGTCTCGTTCGAATCGAAGTTTAGAAATCAAACGCTTTTGATTGTTTACGCGAAGTGAGAGAATAATGGCTAGTGGAGAAAAAATAGCGGCGCGGCGGCTGCAAAGTTGACTGAGTTGGGATTGGCAATAAATCCAAATATTGCCTACGATCTCGATAGCATGTTCCCGAAGTTGACAGGCTGGGGGTCGAAGGGCCAGATTAAACAGAAGCACAAGATGTTGCTGTTGATCGAGCCGTTTCTATCTGAAATATTGCTTGAGGGAGAGGATGTTCTCTTTGTCTCAAAAGGAGTACAGTTCAGCTTTGTGGAGCAATACTTCCTGGGCATTTGGGCTATGTTGATTAATCAGACCGTGTTTGTGCAAACGAACACCCGCTTGCTCCTTATTCACTCGAACACCAGCGGGAAGCCGAAACATACAAACTGGATGATTTACTATAGCCAGATCGAGTCGTTCAAAGTGAGTTGGTCGGGAAGCGTCTCGCTGAAACTCAAGGATGGAAAGAAGTTCACTTTTACGGGGTTTCAAGGACCGGACAAGAAACAGATGCCAGCGATCTTCGAAAGCGCGATGGAGACTTATCGCGAGTTCAATTTCAATCCTGCTGTGACACAATCTCGCGAGAATTTGTGTAGCAAATGCAATCAAGTCGTGCCGAAGGGAATGTATCAGTGTGACGCATGCGGACAGCAGTACTGGAAACCGAGCGAGATTGCGTTGCGGAGTTTGGCATTCCCGTCATGGGGTGACTTCGTGATGGGGCACACGGTATTGGCTTGTGTGGAGTTGATGGGCTACCTATTCTCCTGGCTCATCCTCTTCAGCATTTTTGTCGGTCTCATAGACGAACCAGGTGGCTTGATTGGGGCGGTGGCGATCTCAATCTTCGTCCTAGGGATCGCGCATGGAATCGACGCCGGGCTCACGTATTTTATCGCCAAGAAGGGACTTAATCCTCGCGGGGGCGTAAAAAAGTAGCTCGACGCAATTGAGTGACGGTAGCTCTCCAGAGTTCTGGCAGTTATTGCAACCGCACGTCGTCATGTAGTACACTCCGGAAGTCTAGCGACATCCGCTACGATATGGATTAAATGCCTTCGGTAGCCTGGCAACATCGGCTATAATATGGTTATAAGTCACTTGGTGACGAACAAGAAATGTAGAAGGAAGAAGAAAAATGGCTGAAGCGGAAGACAACGCAACTCCAGAACCGGAGTTTACGAAAGAAGAATTGCGATTGGCGATGAAGGCATTTCGCAAACGATTAAAGCTGACTCGGTTGGACGATGAGTCGGGAATGGGGTACGGGCCAACCTCGTCAGGGCAGCGATCGGGAATTGCCGCGATCACGCCTCCGAATCAATTCTCCGATGCTGTCTGGAAAGAATTGGCCAGGCAAGGCAAGATCCGGCACGATGGCGGCCGCCTCTATGCACCCGTTGAAAACTAGTTTGCACCAAATTTTGGTTTAGAGCATTTCGAAAACGAATTACCCTTCCCGGCAACAATTGACGTGGGAAGGGTAATCGAAAATCGTCGCCCCATTCGTTGTCCTTGGCGGATTTTGCGAAGAGGGTTGAACTGTGGCTGAATCAGACAGTAGGCATTTCGCCGTCGCCATCTCCATCGCCATTGTTTCCACCGCCGCCGTCGCCTTGACGATTTCCTCTCGGACGATCGCGATCTCGAGCGTCCAGCCAGTCGAGCAATTCGGCTAGACTGACACCTTCGACGTCATCGGTGTCGGCGTTGCCGAGACGAGACCAGAGGTTCTCGGAGACTTCGTCTTGGGTGATGAGTTCGTCGTCGTTGCGATCAAAGCGATTGAACGCGCGTTCGGGATTGTGTTCGACTTGTCGACGTCCGCGGACGATTTCGCGGGGTCGCACGGATCGGTCGCGCTGCGAGGTATCGATAATTCGGTTTTCGCCCTCGCCGCCATCGAGTAGGTCGTCTTCTGCATTTCCGACCAAGACATCATCGCCGAGTCCACCGGACACAACATCTTCGCCTCTGCCAGCGAAGAGGCGATCATTTCCATCTCCGCCGTCAATGACATCGTCGCCTTTCCCGCCGAGGATGACATCGGCATTGTCGCCACCCAGAACGGTGTCGTCGCCTTTGCCTGTATGGATTCTGTCTCGGCCCGCGCCGCCGTCGACAAGGTCGTTACCTCCCGCGGTGCGAACACGATCGTTGCCATCGCCCGCATTGACTTCAGTGTCTTGCGAAACTTGCGGTGAAATCACGATTCGATCGTTGCCGCCCAGCGCGTTCACGACTATTGATTCCACGTCGACACTGCTAAACGTTTAGCTCTCCTCGCCGCGAATATTGACGACCAATTGATCGTCCAGTTGTCTTACAAAAATGCGATCGGGTTCATTCGTGCCGTCGATGGTGAGTAGGCCTCCATCGAGTGCGGCTGCCATCACGCGACGACTCTCCAATGATTCCGCGATTAGCCGCCGTCGGCGCGCTCCTCTAGCTCTAGAAATCTTCATCAAGAAACTCCTCTGTTGCCTCGGTCTGAACGACCTATGAAAGTGGGAAGTAGGCAGCGAGTCTCGCTGCCTACATATAGTCCCGAATTCTATGGCGAGGGATACACAAAGGAATCAGAGGAATCGGAGGGATGGCGAGACGGAGCGACGTGGCTGGATTGGTTTGGCAAGAAACTTATGGGTTGATGTTTCGTCTGTTAGGTAAGTGAAGAAAGTTTGGGAATTTTGCAACATCCATGCTTTGGCCATACAAATATAGGTAGCGGCGGAAGTTAGTCCCTTTTAATAGTGTGAACTCAATGTCCGAATTTCGCAGCGACGGACATGTTTTGGCCGACCTCGTGGCCAATGGCTCCCAAGAGTATTTTGAAGAAATCTTCGAGCGGCACGCATTGATGGTACTGAATAGTTGTCAACGAATTCTTGGCAATCGGCACGATGCTGAAGATGCGGCTCAAGCTGTCTTCATGGTGTTATGGAATTCAGCGAGTGATTTGACGAGTCGGAAGTGTATCGCTGGGTGGTTATATCATGTCACTCATAACGTTTGTCGAAACATGAAGCGAATGCAAAAAACGCGACGAACACACGAACGGGTTGTCGCCGAGAACAGCGTTCAAGATCACACAGTGCACGATAGGCCTGACGAAACAACCGCGAGTGACATTCGAGATGTGCTGGACGAAGAATTGCGACAGATGTCTGAGAGCTATCGACTGCCATTAATTCTCTTCTATCTAGAGAATCGGTCGCAAGACGAGATTGCAAGTCGATTGGAAATGAAACGAACGACTGTCGCTAGTCGGATCGCTCGCGGCCGGAAAATACTTCGCGAGCGATTGAGCCGTCGTGGAGTTTCGGTTGGAATCGCAACACTGACGACGTTTTTGGGCTCTAACACGTGTTCAGCCAGTTTGGAGCGATCCTTTCTGGCTACGACAAGCTAGGTGGCCAATCTGTTCGCGACAAGTAAAACGATAAATGATAGAGTCAACTCAGACCGATCGGTCGCTTTGGCAAGAGGAGCTATGAAAATGGTAAATCGTAGAAGAATCGAAGCTGCCGCAACGATGTTTGTTGTTGCGATCTCATTGTTCATTGCCGCCGGCGTGGCGATTCTCAATTCGGCTCAGGCAGAACAGCGGCCGCCCCGTCCTCGTCTAGAGTTTAGTCAGATGACAGCAGGGCTCGCTGCTGCAAATTCAACCGAACAAGATGAATCGCCCGTCGCCAACGCTGTGAGTGAAAACAGTAGTCCTGGTTTTCTCGGACAGAGTCAGCCAGCGGGCGTGTCTCATTTGGTTGCAATTAACGGTGCGAACGATGTTCCGACCTTGGGATTTAGCGTTTTTGGTTCGACAATTCACTCGGCAATCTTCCCCTATCCAGCGACCTCCGATCCGCCGCAACCGTTCGAAGATGCTCAACTGCCCGCGTCGGAGCCAAAGGGCGATGTCAACTTTGCAATTTATCTGGCAAATATGAGTGACGCGAATTTTACGGTGAAAGATTGTTTTGATACGGGGGACGTGGAACTGAAGGTCCGTAGACTTTCTGATGGTAAAGAGTTTTCATTTGATCCAGTCGTGGAAATGGACAAGCGTGTTTACAAGGAGTACGTAGGGCAAAAACGGATGCCTGCAGGCGAGAAGAACTTTGTGCCGCTGGAGCCCGACAAGGCCGTTTCGCCAGCGAGGTTCGTTACCTACGCCAACACCGGCACAAAGACAATTAGTAGGCGTCTGGGACTGGATCGAAAGATTCCGGTTCGCATGATCGATCGACCGGGTATCTACGAGGTCAGTGCGACGTATGAAAACAAGAATAAGCTCCGTTGGACAGGGTCGCTCCGCAGCGAGGCAGTACGGTTTGAAGTGTTGTCGACCGATTGATCGACAAACACGAATTCGCGTGTTTCACTGGGTAGGCTAAATGGCGGGACAACGGCGGAAGTGGTACTGGCGACGCTCGCTTCGAGGAGAGCGTCTAGTCCAGATATTTGTCCGTCGTTGGTTTCGTTGAAGGAATCATCGAGTAACGTCTCTAGTTCCACCGACGAATGAAACTCGAGATCCGTTTCGTTGCCTAAGTTTTGAATTGGGCTAACGGCAGATTCTTCGAGAGACGTGAAGTCGAAATCTGCATCGAGGTCTAAATTCTGGGCGCCATCAGCGAATTGAAGCAGTGGCGACGCGCTGTACAGAACGCGCTGTTCGAGGATTGATAAATCAATCGCTAGGGGCGGTTCTTCACCCCTTTTTCGAGATGGGCCAAACGCGCAACTAACTGCGCGAAAGAACCCCATAAATCGCCCCAAATTCATTTAACCTTGTCCTGAAAATCGCCCCAATTCAGATGTCCTGGCTCCGGAAAGTGCCGCAGTTTTCCAGAGTTTTCTACCCAGAGTAGATCTAAGTTCGGTTCTATTGATGGCGGTTTGCCGCCGTCCTCGAGAGCATTAATCGCCCGGTTGGACGTGAATCAATTTGGGCCTCTTCCTTTGGCCTGCATTGTCAATTCCTCACTAAGTTCTCAACTACTTCTGCAACAATAGGTCAACAAATCAGGCGAATTCGAGTGGATGCGATATATTCGCCAGTGAAAAGCGTGCGATTTGGTTTCTCTCCACAATTTGGGGGAGTTTGATGGGCTTAGGCGGGTCTTATCGTTTGCATCCTGCTCGAGAGGTGGCTCGCCCTGTGCGAATTCATTGAGACATCAGTCATTGATTTCTTCTAGGCTTTCAAAATCCAGCTGATTGACATTCCGGTTCCCGAAGATGGAATGACATTGCGATGTCTACTAACTCACACCGAGCGTGAAGTTGAACTGAACTTCGCGTTTGGCGAATTCCTTCGCGATACCAAGTGACAAATCGTTTCGGCGGTCAACTCATATCGTCGATGCCTGAAACGACTTGCGGTCAGCTGACAATTCCCGAGCTTTGTATCTGAAAACGCGCTACAATGACGCGCAGGATTGAGTTTATAGCAACTTTTGATCAGCCCGGAGACGCCGCGATGAATCGTAGGAAATTGAAGAGAGTCGTACGCGGCATGCTTGAACAGCTTGAGTCGAGGGACTTGTTGGCCTCATTTGTTGTTAACAGCAACGTCGACTTAGTAGATGCGAATCCAGGGGACGGGAGTTGCGAGACGGCTAATCAAAACCAGTGTTCATTTCGAGCCGCCGTGGCCGAAGCAAACGCGCTCGCTGGTGCCGACGAAATCTCATTCGCTCCGGCACTGGCCAACGGTACGATCGTTGTCGGTGCTCCTCACATCGATATCAATAGCGACCTGGATATTGATGCCGTGGATGCGCCGGGGTTAACGATTAGTGGCGGTGGAAATTTCCGCATGTTGCATGTAAATAGTTCGGCGGACGCTGAGATCGCGAATTTGACTCTGGCCGACGGAGATTCGGCTGGAACTGGTGGGGCGATCCACGTAATCGGAACTCTGGTCGTCAGCAATTCTGCGTTTGTCGACAATCACGCCGGACTACATGGAGGTGCGGTCAGCACAGCTGGGGCCGGCGATGCGACATTTATCAATTCGACGTTTTCTGGGAATACTGCCGACCACGACGGTGGCGCGATCTACGCGGATGGAACTGTTGCGGTTCTCAACAGTACTTTGGCGGAGAACCTTGCCGATAGCAATAACGACGGCACTGGCTTCGGCGGCGGCATTTTCCGCTTGTCTGGAACAACTCTGTTGCAGAACACAATAGTCGCGGACAACGCACGTTCGTTGTTAACAATTCCAAATGACATTTCTGGAACGGTCGACACGACCAGTCGGTTCAACATCATCTCGCATGCGGCCACTTCGGGCGGTTTGACGGACGGAGTAAACGGTAACCAGGTCGGAGACGACCCACAGCTGACGACGTTGCAAGATTTCGGCGGACCGACTTTTACTCACGGCATTCCATCAACTAGTCCTGCGATTGACGCTGCGGATCAGGCGCTCGCGCCTGCGACAGATCAACGTGGATTGAGTCGACCAATTGACGGCGATGGTGATAGTGTGGCCATCAGCGATATCGGTGCATACGAATTTGGAACTGCGATTGAGGGAACGAAGTTCGACGACTTGAATGCGAACGGCGTTCGCGACGCTGGCGAACCGGGACTGGCAAACGTCACGATCTATCTCGACCAAAATGGTAATTTCGAGTTAGACGCTGGCGAGCCATCGGTGCTAACGATGCCCGATGATCCGCAAACTGTAGGCGACCAAACGGGACAGTATCGAATCGAGCATCTTCCGGCCGCTACCTACCGAGTGAGCGAAGTGATTCCCGATGGTTTCATCCAAAGTCATCCGACACCGATTCCAAATACAACTCCAACGCCTCCTGTTCTCTCTTCGCCGACGAGAAACAACACTGCCAACACGACCGTTTCTACCGACATCTCGACTAACACAACCTGGACAACCGGGGGTTCACCGTACGAGGTCACCAATTCAATCACAGTTCAGAATGGCGTTACGCTCACGATCGATCCAGGTGTGCAGGTTTTGTTTCACCCGTCGGCTCAACTACGAATTGAAGGCACGCTCGATAGCCAAGGTACCAATGCGAACCCAATCTTGTTGACTTCCAACGCAGTCACACAGGCTCCCGGCAACTGGATTGGCGTCTTGATCCGCAATCCCGTTGGTGGTACTGCCATTATTGACTACACGACGATCGAATACGCTTCCTCGGCCGTTCAAGTGCAATGTTGTTTTGGGGCAATGCCCGGTTCGATATCGAATAGCGTAATTCGCCACAGTGTCATTGGTCTTGCGACTCATTCTGGTAACGACCTATTCGTTGATCGAACCATCTTTGACAATAACACGCATGCCGTGACGGCTGCAGATAAAGTAATCACTAACTCTCTGTTCACCAACAACGACTACGGTCTCTATCGAACCGAACGAATTGACGTTATTGGCAGTACGTTCACGTCGAATCAGACTGCGCTATACGGCGGTCGTGGGCTGCTTCAGTATTCGAACATTCATAACAACGTCGTCGGCGTGGAAGCTTTATTTGAGGGCTTCACGACGATGAACAACGACATCGTCAACAACGATGTTGGCATGATCTTGCCGAGTTCAACCGCTACGCGACCCATCTTATGGAATAACATTCATAGCAACTCGGTCAACAATATCGAAACGCGAGGGATCTACAATCAAAATCTGGCGAACAACTTTTGGAACTCCATCAATCCTGTGGTGATTGAGCCCACGATTGAAGACGGATTGGATAACGTCAATCTCGGTTTAGCAATAATCGAGCCGCTACTGACTTCGGCTGCTAATACGGGGCCGAGCATCGCTGGCCAACATACTGTTAATCTGACGACGGCAAGTTCGGTGAACAATATCGATTTTGGAAACTACCGCTTGGGCACAATTAGTGGCGCTGTTTACGATGACGTCGATAACGATGCCACTCGGGGCGGCGCCGAAGGCGGATTGGCCTTTTGGACTGTCTATGTCGACGCCAACGGCAACGATCAACTGGACGTCGACGAAGCGCGTTCGACAACGGACGTTAATGGCAACTATACAATTCCATTCGTTTCGCCCGGATCCTACGACATTCGCGAGATTCAAAAGGCTGGTTGGAACCCAACTGATCCGGTAACAGGGGAGCAAACCGCAACCATTGTTAGCGGACAGAATCTGGCCAACGTTGAGTTTGGCAATAACAATCCAAGCAACGCGCTTCCGGGCGAGCTGCGGGGAACGAAGTATTCCGACGGTAACGGAAATGGCGTTCGCGATGCTGGTGAATTCGGCTTATCCGGATGGCGAATCTATTTGGATACTAATGGCAACCGACATTGGGACAGCTACGAAGTTAGCACGCTGACCGATTCGAATGGCGACTATGTTTTCGCAAACGTCACCCCTGGCAGCTACATCGTTCGCGAAGTTGCTCAGGCCAACTGGGACCAAACCGCTCCTGCGCTGCAATCAGTGGCCGCGCCGATCCTTCCGCCGATGGACACGCGAAGTAACCTCGCGCCAGTTCCCATTGGCGGCGTAATTCTTTCCGACCTTACATTGACCGCCGCTGGTTCGCCCTACCAAGTCACTTCGACCATGACGGTGTTCCCTGGAGTAACGTTAACACTTCAACCGGGCGTCGAACTGCAGTTCGATTCGGGCGCAGGACTGAACATTCGTGGTGATCTAATTGCCGAGGGAACTCAGTCTGATCTGATTCTATTTACATCGAGTGCTCCTACTCAAGCTGTTGGAGATTGGTTTGGCATAAGTGTGCAGAACCTGGCGGGTGGAACGGCGAGTTTTCAGTTTGCAACAATCGAATATGCGGCTTCGGGCATCTCCGTGCAATGCTGCAATCCCAATCTTGTGCAGATCCAAGACAGCTATATTCAGCACACTTTTAATGCTCTAAGTGGATACACGGGGACGGAAATGTCGGTGACCCGCACGGCACTCGACACAAATTCTACGGCAGTAGGCTCGGGCGACCGATTGATCGTCGACTCGTTTTTCATCAACAATAGTGTTGGATTGAGTCAAACTGAAGGTGCGAATGTTGAAAACTCCGTGTTCCAGTCCAATGTCATCGCGGCAAATCCTCGCCGTGGATCGATTCTTTATTCGGTGTTGCATAGCAATCAGACCGCTTACGACCCTTCGCTTACTGCTGGAATGACATTTGAGTACAACACGGTCGTAAGCAACAACATCGGCGTGCTGTTGCCATTTGGAACTGGACCGACCATTAGCAACAACAACATTCTGAACAATTCGGTTCATAATGTAGAGAACGTTGGCAACGGCAATAAAGAATTCTCCGGCAATTATTGGGGAACTACCGATCCTAATGTGATCGCCGCAGGTATCCATGACCAGAGCGACAATGCCGCGTTGGGAGTTGTCAATTTCGCTCCGTTCGAGACAAGCGCAGTTTCGGACCTACCTCCGATGGAAGGCAATCATGCAGTTGTCTTGGGAGCTGGTCAGACGATAACCGGACTCGATTTCGGCAATCAATACGCCTTCTCCAATCTAATTATCACCGCTGACGATCCAGGTGGGAACGGTCGCGACAATACGCAAGCCGACGAGTTTCGATTGATCCGCAGTGGTTCATTTCTTACCGTCTTCATCAACAACAATTTCTCTCGCTCCATACCTTGGGCGTGGCTAAATAGCGTCACGGTGTTGGGATCCGATGACGACGACGAAGTGTTGGCCGATTTTGCCACGGGTGATCTTTTGCCTCCTGGCGGTATGGCATTCTACGGCGAGGGAACCTTAGACTTCGATGAGCTGATCGTTCATGGCGACGGTTCGACGGTCGGAACATACGCTCCCGATGCCACTGTCGCTGGTAACGGCGAAATTGCCATGCACTCGAATACGACCGGCGGGACCATCACCTTTACCGGTCTCGAACCGGTCGAAATGTCGAACTTTCAAGGCGTTGAGTTCCTGTCGCCCAATGGCTCAGACCAACTAGTCGTCGCTGCCGATACCGGCTCCGGTAACCAGCAAGCAACGACGATTTCAGGAACGTCTGGCGGCGTTGCTTTTGAGTCGTTGACTGTGTTTGATACTCCCGAGTTGATTCTTAGCTTGGACGTTAACGACGCGACTTTCGTTGCCAGCGACACGATATCATTTCAAGGAGCCCAAATGGCCCAAGGGCTAACCGACATGATTATCCGCATGGGCACAGGGTTCGACGACATTCTCATCGGTTCAGCAATCGTATCTTTGCCTGGCGAGTTGCGGATAATTGGCGAAGATGTTGGCATTGAGATGGATGGCGGTTCGTTGTCGGCCGACTTGGATTTTGCCGATGGTGAGGTTTTTGGTTGGGGGACGCTGGATACTAATGTTACCGAAGTGCAAGTGATTGATGCCGACGGTGGAGCGTTCGCGTTGGGCAACGGCGACGCTGGCGGATTCGCTTTTGCCGGTTCATTATCTGTGGACAACGAAGTGGTAACCTTGAACGCGACCGGATTCGCTGCTCTCGGGCCAGCCACCACGATCGCAGGCGGGCAACTTGTCGCGGCCAACGGAATCGCGATTGGCGACGGTGACAACGTAACCGGTACTGGCTCAATCGATGCTCAAGTCGCTGCAACGGTGGGCTCAACAATCGATGCTAGTGGAAATCTGACGATCGGGGATGTGGGATCACCGGCTGGATTTTTCAGCGACGGACATTTACAAATCGCTCAACATACCGTTACGTTGCTCGATCAGGATACTGCAGTGCTCGGTTCCTTGACGACCATCGGCGGAGGAGTACTCACGGCCAATAACGGGTTGCTGCTAGAGGCCGGTAAGACGTTTGTCGGCGACGGCACGGTCAATACTGCCAACGATGAATTTAGAAACCAAGGTCAAGTTAGCGCTACGGCGCCTGGTATCACGTTCAACCATTTAGTGACGGGCGCTGGCGACTTTATCGGCACGGTCAATTTTCTCGGCGGGTTTAATCCGGGTAACAGTCCTGCTCAAGTCGATCTCGATGGCGGCGTGACTTTTGGACCGCAAAACACGTTGGGAATCGAGTTAGGGGGTTTGGTGGCTGGCGCTGAATTCGACCGGATCGACGTCAGCGGGGCATTGCAAGTCGACGGTACTTTCGCGGTCTCTTTGATCGATTCATTTGATCCGCAGCTTGGCGACCAGTTCATCGTCGCAACCTTCGGTTCTCGCAACGGCGATTTCTCGCTCTATCAAGGACTCGATTTGGCCGGACCGCTGAAACTGGAGGCACAATGGACAAACACAGACCTTACTCTGATCACAGTTCCAGACGACGAAATTCCGCCCAGCATTAGCGGTGTCACAATTAATAACGGAATTGCCGATCCCGTGGATCTTCCCAAAGGGCCTCAGCCGACCGATTGGGCAACTCAACGTAGCTTTATTAGTCAAGTCGACGTTACCTTCAGCGAGGATATAGTGATTGCGGTCGCCGATTTGCAACTGAAGAACCTCGGCGTGAACGCTCCCGTCGACAGCGATACGATCATTCCGCTGACGCCCGCCAATGTATCGGTGGCTGGCAACGTCCTGAGTCTCTCATTTCAATTTGGTGAGTTGCCAAACGGAGTTTACGAACTGACTGCCTTGCCGACAGCGACAGCTG
>Ga0115002_10001693_pt1 | contig 29866 bp, 26 predicted proteins | sample ArcticOcean_MG_C_8_FD_89576 | JGI IMG/M metagenome (GOLD analysis project Ga0115002, IMG submission 89576) | Marine microbial communities from western Arctic Ocean - ArcticOcean_MG_CB11_86 | ecosystem: Environmental > Aquatic > Marine > Oceanic | place: Arctic Ocean: Canada Basin | collected... | reverse complement strand
GTCGGGTGATCCGAGACGAGGAGCTGACGCCTGAAGTCCGCCGTGTCTGGGACGAGAACTTCCAGGTTTATGGGGTTCGTAAGGTCTGGCACCCACTCCACCGCGAAGACGTCTCAGTCGCACGCTGCACCGTTGCACGACTCATGCGCGCACTCGGACAGCACCAGGATCGGGGACGCCGAATCACCCTCTTTTGCGAGCCGTTTGACCTCGTCGATGCCGGTCTGCGCCTGCTTCATCAGCTCGTAAGATGTAATGATGCCTTTGTATCCGTCTGGGTCCTCCGGATACCGCTGGGTGATCTGGCGGTACTCCTGCAAGGCCCCGCTATAGTCTTCGCGGGCAAGGCTGACGCGCGCCAACAACTGATAAGCACGGGATGAGTTCTCAAGGGTCAGCGCTTTTCGGGCGACCGACGCCGCGTCATCAAATTCGCCCTGAGATAGCTGAAAACTCGACACGAGGAGCTGGCTTCCCGCGGACTCGGGGTAACCGGATCTGAGGCCCTGTATGGTGTCTTTTGCCTCGCTCGTGAGGCCCATGCCGAGAAGCTGCTGAACCAGAGTACCCTGGACCATCGCATCCTGTGGTTGATGCTCGAACGCCTTTCTTAGCTGTTCGAGAGCCTTGTCCGGGGTGCCCTTGTCGTTGTAAAGGCGCACCAGTGGAAGCCTGTTGCGACCGTCTTCCGGTTCGAGATCGATGGCTTTGAGGAGGTACTTCTCGCCCTGATCCAATTCACCGGCGCTAATGGATGCGATGCCGTATAGCGTGACTAATTTGCTGTCGGTGGCATTGTCGATGTCTTTTTCAAGTCTGGCCAGGAAGCGGTTCGGCTGGTTCAGTTTGAGCTCAGCCATCGCGTAGATCTGCAGGGCAGTTGGCGATGCGACTTCGGGGTCGACATACTGTTCAAACTGGCGGATCGCTTCGTCGTTGTTGCCTTCCAGGTACTCGATGACCCCGAGCATGGTGCCGGCACGCTCAGAGGTTGGTGCAACAGACTGCACTTCAGACAGCAGGCGTCTGGCTTCGGTGAAATTGCTCGCGCCAATCGCTTCCATGGCCGCTGTCAACTTGTCATTGACCTCATTGGACTCCTGCGTTGTATCCGCCAGCAGTTCCGAGTAAAGCGGGGCTTCGCCGGTTTTTCCCTGTCGCGTCAGGTTGTCGTGGAGTGCCGTGATAATTGCGAATCGGAGCGGGGTCATGATGTCCGCGTTTTGCGCGCCTGACATGGCGTTGACCAGCAGGTCCTCTGCTTCCACCAGATTGCCGTCGCGGGTCTCGAGGGCGCTGAGAAATAACAGGGCTCGCGCATTTTCAGGTTCGGCGTCGAGCAGTGTTTTCAGCGTTGCGCGTGACTTGTCGGCGTCATCCTGGTTGAGGGCGAGTGAGGCAATACCGATCGAGGCGGTTGTGTGGTTCGGGTTCATTTCGAGAACGCGCAGAAAGTTCTTCTCGGCCTCGAAAAAACTGACTTTGGCAAGGAGGAGTTCGCCGCGCAGGAGCGTATATTTCAATTCTTCGTCGGCGTAGAAACTATCCGGGTGCTTATCCAGAAGCTCCTCTGTGGATCGAGTCTTCGCTGACATCAGATAGGCGCGTCCCAACGTCAGGATGTAATCAACGCCAACGCCCTTGATTGCCTCAAGACTCTTGACGGCTTCACGTTGTTGCCCGAGCGCGATCATGACTTTTGCGAGCGCAACGTGCCCCCGTTCGTCGTCCGGTGCCGACTGAATCGCGTTGCGTGCTTCGATTGTGGCCGCCCGAAACTGCCCCTGCTCCTGAAAAGCGGTCGTGTTGGCCAGGAAACCCGTAATGTCCTGCGGTTCCGCAGAGTCCGATGAGCCCCCGCAACCAACGAGTAGTGTCGTTGCCAGCGTGGCAGTGAGTAGCGCTCGGAGCATCGGGTTTTTCAAAGATCTCTTCCCCTGTATCACTTCATTTTTATGGATCACCTGAATTCACGGAGCGCTTGAATTTCATGGCTGTCGCGTGGGCTCTTCGTGGCCTGCTTGTGGGGTAGGGCTCGCGCCCGCCTCGCCCCATCATGCGCTTTATGCGCCGGTCTGCACGTTCAGCCTCAGCAAGCGTGAGGACAAGCGCGGCATCAGCTGCCAGGCTTTTTCGTGGCCATAAAAGATCACAAATTTCATGACGAATTCAACGCTGCCGATCAATAATGCTGTAACGCTGCCGATCAATAGTGCTGTTTCGAGTCTTCCGGTGACGAAAAATGCGATCACGGCGGTCGTCGTCGTCGTCGCTACTACTCGCCATGACAACGCTTTGGGGAGGCTGCGCAATCGCGAGTCTTGTTCTGGCAGCGCTGCTGGTTGTTCACTCATGATTTTGGTCCTTCGTTCGTTTGTTCGGCGATGACGCCACCCAGTGTTTCCATCAGTATTTCGAGGCACTCGGCGAGGTCGCTTTCGCCCGTTTTGAGGACGATCTCCGCGTCCAGGGGTTCTTCGTATTTGCTATCTATTCCCGTGAAGTTGGGTAGCTCGCCGCGGCGAGCCTTCCTGTACAGGCCCTTCGGATCGCGTTGCTCGGCAACGTCAAGGGGAACGTCCACATGGACCTCAAGGAATTCGCCCGCCTCGAACATTGATCGCGCCATGTCACGCTCCGAGCGAAAGGGTGAGATGAAGGCGGTCAGGACGACGATTCCTGCGTCCACCATGAGTTTTGCGACTTCGGCGATTCTGCGGATATTCTCGACACGATCTGCATCGGTGAAGCCGAGGTCATTGTTGAGGCCGTGGCGAACGTTGTCCCCATCCAGAATGTAGGTACGTATCCCCTGGTCATGCAGGGTCTGCTCAAGGGCATCCGAGATCGTTGATTTGCCGGAGCCCGATAAGCCCGTAAACCAGATGACGCGTGCCTTGTGGCCATTGAGGTTGGCACGTGCGGCTTTGTTGATGACGACCGCTTGCCGATGCACGTTTTGTGAGCGTCGGAGGGCAAAATTGATCATCCCGGCACTGACGGTCGCGTTCGAATAGCGATCGATAAGGACGAATGAGCCGAGGCCTGCACAGTCGCGGAAGTTCTCAAATGCAACTGCCTTGTCGAGGCGCAATTTGACCTCGGCGATGTCGTTCGCATTGAGTTCTCGGCTCGATATCTGGCCGAACGTATTGATGTCGTACTTGAACTTGATTTCGGTAATCGTTGCGTTGACGAGTGTGGTGCCGATCTTGAAGCTGTAGGTGCGGCCGATGAAACCGGGCTCAGCATCCATCCAGACGAGCGTTGCCTCGAACTGGTCGGCGACCTCAGCAGGCTCCGCCGCCGCGACGATGACGTCGCCCCGGGAGACATCGATGTCCCGGTCGAGCGTGATGGTGACCGCTTGGGCCGGCGTCGCTTTATCCAGCTTGCTGTCGTAGAGAATGATCTCATCAACTTTCGCTGTTTCGCCTGAAGGCAGAACCCGAACGTCGTCACCCGGAGCGATCTGGCCTGCCGCGACGGTGCCGGCATAGCCCCGGAAGTCAGCGTTGGGGCGGTTAACCCACTGCACTGGAAATCGAAACGGTTTGGTGTCGTCGTGTCCGGCTATCTCGACTGTTTCAAGGAAACGAAGCAGGGTTGGTCCCGAGTACCAGGACGTCGCTGTCGAGCGTTCGATGATGTTGTCGCCCTTGAGCGCAGATAGCGGTATCGGCGTAATGGTCGTGAAACTCATGTTCTCAGCAAACGCTTCATAGGTGGCGACGATGTCATCAAAGACCGTGCGATCGTAGTCGACAAGATCCATCTTGTTGATGGCGAGCACAACGTGGCGGATACCGAGGAGCGATGAAATGAACGAGTGTCGGCGGGTCTGGTTGAGGATGCCGTGACTGGCGTCGACAAGGATGATCGAAACATCGGCGGTCGATGCCCCCGTGATCATGTTGCGCGTGTACTGTTCATGCCCGGGCGTGTCTGCAACAATGAATTTACGGTGATCGGTGCTGAAGAAGCGATAGGCGACGTCAATTGTTATGCCTTGCTCACGTTCTGCCATCAAGCCATCCATCAGGAGGGCGTAGTCGATTTCGCCAGCCTGGGTGCCGAAGCGAACTGAGTCATCCTTCAAGCTCGCTACCTGGTCGTCGAAGACCAGTTGTGCCTCGTACAACATACGTCCTATCAGCGTACTTTTGCCATCGTCGACGCTGCCGCAGGCGATGAAGCGCAGGAGGTCCAGGCTGTTCTGGTGGGCGATGTACTCGGCGATTCGGTCATCGGCAGACATCAGTTCGGAATCGATAGCGCTCATCAGAAGTAACCCTCCTGCTTTTTCTTCTCCATGGATCCAGCCGAGTCGGCATCGATTGCGCGTCCCTGGCGTTCGCTGACATGGCTGGCCAGCAGTTCGAGAATCACCTCTGGCAGAGTCGTCGCGTCGGACGGCACTGCGCCCGTCAGTGGGTAGCAGCCAAGCGTTCGAAAACGAACGCGTTGCATCTCCACCTTTTCGTCAGGCTGAAGTCTCATGCGGTCGTCATCGACCATGATCAGCAAGCCATCGCGCGTCACGACCGGGCGCTCAGCCGCAAAATAGAGTGGCACGATCGGAATGTTCTCGCGATGAATGTACTGCCAGATGTCGAGTTCGGTCCAGTTGGAAATGGGGAATACGCGAATGCTCTCGCCCGGCGACTTTGCTCCGTTGTACTGGTTCCAGATCTCAGGCCGTTGATTCTTGGGGTCCCAGCGGTGTGCGGCATTGCGGAAACTGAAGATTCGTTCCTTGGCCCGGCTTTTTTCTTCGTCGCGTCGGGCGCCACCGAACGCGGCATCGAAGCCGTGGGCGTCGAGTGCCTGGCGCAAGCCCTCGGTTTTCATGATATCGGTGTGCAGAGCGCTGCCGTGATCGAAGGGGTTGATGTTCTTTTTGATGCCGTCCGGGTTGATGTGGACGATGAGTTCCAAACCGGACTCGCGGGCGATCTGGTGTCGAAACTCATACATCGCCTGGAACTTCCACCGCGTATCCACATGCAACAGGGGAAATGGTGGCGGTGCCGGGTAAAACGCCTTCCGCGCGAGGTGCAGCATTGCCGAAGAGTTCTTGCCGAGCGAATAGAGCATGACGGGGTTCTCCGCCTGAGCGACCACCTCGCGCATGATGTGAATGCTCTCGGCCTCGAGTCGGTCGAGTTGTGTCATCTCCTGGCTCCTCTTTGTTTCGCATCTGCGCGCTTGGATAGTTTTAGATGGCCTGCTCTCAATGAAGGCGGGCGTGCCGATTCGAATCTGGAAGGCGTCGGTCTTGATGGCGTCTCAGATCCCGGTCTCATCCACCCGGTCCTTGCAGGCCGCGACGAACCGACCCGACGGCCACACAATCAGGTTCTTGTTCTGTGCGAGCACTGTCATCCCATTCAGCGGTCTGTTCGGTGCCAACAACACCGACGACATGTTCCTGGATCCACTGGTTTTTGTTGATGTGGGTCGTTATGTGATGGCCGAGGTCGCCGCCCCCGACCATCAGCGTTGGAATGGTCTCACTGATTGCACGCGAGAGCAGCACAGGTCTGCGGCGTTTCCCCTGTCGCTGTCCGGACTGCCGAGCGCATATGAGACCACATTTCGGACTATCCTGTGGGCTGTTTCCTCGCGATGTAGTTTAGTTCCTGCCCCAGAACGCCGTTCTGGGGCAGCGCTCGCGTGTTGGTACAGGGATGCAACGCCATTTTCTGCAAGGCTATTTACTTGCACGGCGATTACTTGCAAGAAAGTGCGCGAGGTCTGTCTGCAAACCGACTCCCAAGAATTGATGGCGCACCTAAAGGAGGAACCCAATGGCCGATCTCCTGATCGGAACCTATACGCGAACCGGTACCCCAAGCGATGGTCAAGGTGGCACCGGGTCTCTCGGCGTGTATGCGGCTTCGTTCGACGGGCGCGATGTGACGCTGGGTGCGGCAACGCAGGCAGAGAACCCGTCTTTTGTCGCGGGTCATCCAACCCTGCCAATCTTCTACACCGTCATTGAAACAGGAGATTACGCGCAGGACAGTGGCGGCATCGGCTGGTGGTGTCCAGGGGACACCAGTCTTCGAGGTCGCTGCGCGTCGATGGGCGGCGACCCGTGCCACCTGAGTCTGGATCCGCTCGGCGGCTATCTCGTTGTCAGCAACTATGCCGGCGGAACGCTCGCGACCTTTGGGCTTGACGAAGACGGGGCGATTGGTGGACTGCGATCTCTGATTGCGCATCACGGCCGGGGCACGGATCCGGTCCGTCAGGCGAGCCCTCATGTTCACAGTGCAGTGCCCTCAGTGGACGGATGCCATCTGTACGTGGCCGATCTCGGCCTCGACGAGTTGGTGCGCTATGCCGTACGGGGCGGTCAGGTTGCCGCGGGTGAGCGTGAGACTGTGCGACTCGCTCCTGGCGCTGGACCGCGGCATTTTTGTATATGTGATGACGTCATGTACCTTGTCAATGAACTCGACAGCACAGTCACCAGACTCGCGCTCACTGCTGCAGGACCGCTGGAATTGAGCAGATACTCGGCCCTTGAGGTTGGCAATGATGCGCCAAGTTCTGCTGCAGACATTCACCTGAGTCGCGACGGTCGCTTTCTTTATGTGAGCAATCGCGGGCAGGACAACATCGCTGTTTTCGGCGTTGAAGGTGACGTGCTGGTGCCTTTGCAACATGTGGGCTCGGGCGGACGCCATCCGCGTCATTTCGCCCTGGCACCGGATGAGCGCTCGTTGCTGGTTGCTAATACGCACTCGGATTGCGTTGTGGTATTTGCCCGGGACGTTGAGACAGGACGGCTGGCGGAGATCTCGCGGGTGACGGTACCGGCGCCAACCTGCATTTTCTTTCGGTGACATCTGCGGAGCGCAGAGGCCGCCGGGTTCGTGTGGTGTCGTTCCGCAGCAAGCGGGTGTGACCTCCTCCTCACATGGCGCGGGCCGTCGCGCGCATCAGCATGCTGGCACCGACGGCCTGAAAGATCAGCGACGGCAAAAAAAGGTTGAAGACTGACGGTGGTATCCCCGTCAGGAGGAGGGCGCTGCCGGGATCGTCTGCATCATAGTAGACATCGATTAGCCTGCCGGACGGGTGATCGTCGACAAAGCCGAGTGCAGTCCCCTGATCGATCAAGGCGAGGTCAACAGCGTGCAGATGGTCGCCTTCGAAGGGCAGTCCTCTGATCGTATAGCGGTACTTGACGTCGATACCGAAGAAACCTGAGCCCTTCTCCAGGTTCCCAAAGGTACGTGTCGCTGACGCCGTGAAGATAATGCCTTCTGTCTTGGGCCAGTCCATCGCCAGTAGCGAAACCACTGATACGTACGCCGAGAGCAGGAGCAGCCCTGCTCCAATGGCGAGCAGGGCAAACGCGGTTAGTCGTGCTGACCGAATCAAATCGGTCTGGTCGGCGTTATTGCGGGGCTCTTAGGACGAGGTGTTCGGGGCTTGCCGTCCTTCGGTTGCAGCCGACATGTCGAGGATGGTGTCCTTGTTGGCAAGAAAGTCCTCGTACGTCGCATCCGGACCCAGGCTCACACCGTCGTTGCTGTACATGGCCGCGACCGAGTAACGGCCGCCAGACGCCTGGAAGACCCTGCCGGTTGGTGCCTCTTCCGAGCACATGAACAGCACTGCGGGTGTTACGAGTGCAGGCGCGCTTTCTGCAGGGGGGTTGTCCGGGTCGAACTCGGCACGGCCGGGAACGGTGGCAGTCATCCTTGTCGCGGCGCCCGGTCCAAGACAATTGACGCGAATGTTGTGCGACGCGCCTTCAAGCGCCAGTACATTCATGAACCCGAGCATCGCCATCTTCGCGGCACCGTAATTGGACTGGCCGAAGTTGCCCCAGATGCCCGAACCGGAACTTGTGCACACGATGCGGCCATAATTCTGCTTGTACATGATCGGCCACGCGGCATGGGTGACGTACGCCGTGCCATTCATGTGGACGTCCATGACAAGATCCCATTCGTCGAGGGACATGTTCTTGAACGACTTGTCCCGCAGAATGCCGGCGTTGTTGACGACGATATCAATCGTTCCAAAGGCATCGACTGCATCAGTGATGATGCTCTTGGCCCCTTCTTTGTCAGAGACCGAGGCTTTGTTGGCGATTGCGGTGCCGCCCGCCGCAGTGATCAGTGCGACCACCTGATCTGCCATGTCGCCAGCGCCGCCGCCGTGGACGGCTCCACCGAGGTCATTGACCACGACCTTTGCGCCGCGGCGCGCAAGCTCGAGCGCGTGGGCGCGGCCGAGTCCGCCGCCCGCACCGGTTACTACCGCTACCTTGCCTTCGAAGTCACTCATTTGCTGCTCCTGAAAATTGCTGGATTTCTTTTCCCGGACGTTTCGTCCAGGAACGAGGGACCTTGCGCGGACCGACAAAATTGACGCGGGCCGCAGGACTCGTTTCGAGGCAAGTATAGCCTCAGTCTGGTTTTAGGGTCACGTCCTGGAACTGGAGTTGGTTGAGCGTGTAGTAGACGCCCTGCAGGTCCATGAGTTCCTGGTGCGTGCCAAGTTCCTTCACCGCACCGTGCTTCAATACCAGTATGCGATCAGCTTCCTGGATGGTCTGCAAGCGATGCGCTATCAATATGGACGTCCGGTCTCGCATGATTTCCCGCATTGCGTCCTGGATGAGTTGCTCGGTTTCGGTGTCGATGCTCGCGGTTGCTTCGTCAAGGATTAGAATTTCCGGATCCGCTGCAAGCACGCGTGCGAAGGCGAGCAACTGACGTTGTCCCTGCGACAGGTTCTGACCGCGTTCGACGAGGGGTTCATCGTACTTGCCGGGTAGTGCTTCGATGAATGAGTCAGCATGGACGAGGCGAGCGGCCTGGATCGCGTCCTCCTGGCTGATTTGCGCATTGCCGAGCATGATGTTCTCAAGGACAGTCCCCGAGAAAACGTGGAAGTCCTGCATCACGACGCCCACCCGGCGCCGGACGTCGCGCGAATGTATGTGGTTGAGGTCGAGGTCATCGAGAAATATCGATCCATCCGGAAAGTCGTAGAAACGCCCAAGCAATCTGATGAGGGTGCTCTTGCCCGAACCCGTTGGGCCAACGACGGCGAGTTTCTCACCGGGCGCGATCGTTAGGGACACGTCCTTCAGGATCAGCTCATTCGGGTCGTAGCCAAAGCGGAGGTTACGAAACTCGATTTTGCCGCGCAGGCGGTCCGGCAGTGGTTTGGGCGATGTGGGCTCGTTGACGGACTCATGCCAGTCGAGCGCCTGGAATATGCGTTCGGCGCTCGCCATAGCGCGAAAAAGCACGTTGTATTGCTGGCCGAGGGCCCGTATGGGTCGGATGAACATATCCACGAACTGGGTAAACAGGATCACGCTGCCGAGTGAGATCGTGTCCTGCAGTGCAGCGCCGCCGCCGAACCAGATGATGACGGCGAGCGCCATGTTGACCATGTTGTCCATGAACGCGCCGTAGGTCGTCTCAACCGTGATGGCGTGCAACTCGTGGGTCCGGTTATCCCTGTTGATGTCGGTGTAGGCTGCAAGGTTTCGTTTCTCACGGTTCGACAGTTGCACCACAGCCATGCCCGACAGGTTCTCCTGCAGGTTCTGGTTGAGTTGAGACACCGAACTGCGGATAGAGCGATATACGCGGCGCGTGAACTGGCGAAAGAAGTAGGTGACGACTGCAAAGACCGGTACGGCAAGCAGCAGGTACAGAGTCAGTTCGACATCAATCGCCAGCATGAGACCGAGGGCAATGAAGAAGGGGACGAACTCGCCGATCAACATGCCCATGCCCATGAGCAATTCGAACAGCGCCTGGACGTCATTAGTGACGCGGGTCATCACGCGCCCGACTGCGACCCGGTCGTAGAATGAAGCAGGTCGGTGCTCCAGATGATCGAACAGATTCAGGCGCATGTCCCGCAACGCGTTGAGGACGGTCTCTGCGAACGTAACGCGGTGAAAGTGATAGAGCGTGAAGCAGGCGATCGTCAAAAATGCGTAGAGCAGACACGCTGCAGTGAGGACGCTAACCCCCAGCGCGCTGCCCACCTCAACTGACAGAGCATTCAATCCGAAGTCAGGTAACAGGTCGTTTGCGGTCTCCATGATGACCGTGTCGATAACAACCCGGGTCACGATCACGGGCAGGAGGACGGCTGCAAACGACGCAAGGATTACCAGCGCAACGCTGAGGGCGGCAAGGCGGGCATGGGGTCGAACCCACACCAGGATGCGGCCTAGGTAGTGCATGTTGAGCGACTGGCCGTGAATATCCGCGTCGAATACAGCGTGGTCGAGTCGCGGCGGCGTGCCAGTGTCTGGTGCGCCTGTCGTCACGTTGCTGGCACCGTCGCGACGGGCCGTGACATCGCGCGCTGCGCCTCTTCGAGGTCGGCGTAAAAGCCGCCCTTTTCGAGTAGTTCGGCGTGGCTGCCGACCTCAATGATGCGGCCCTCCTCAAGAACCAGGATGCGATCGGCGTGCCGGGCGGTTGACACTCGATGTGACACGAGAAGGGTTGTCTCCTGTGCCCGAATCCGCTTCAGGCCGGCGAGGATATGTTCCTCGGTCTCAGTGTCTACGGCTGAGAAACAGTCATCGAGGATGAGAATCGGGGTCATTCGAATGAGTCCCCGCGCAAGCGCGGTGCGCTGTTTTTGGCCGCCGGACAGTGTGACACCACGTTCACCGAGGAGGGTGTGAAGGCCATCGTTGAAGCCTTCGATCGTCTCGGCGAGGGCAGCAGCCTCGGCGGATTCCCAGATCTCGTCATGCTCACGCGCTGGATCGTCGTACGTAATGTTGTCCCCGAGGGAATCGGCAAACAGGAATGGGTCTTGCAGCACGAGGCATACCTGCTCGCGCAGGTATGCGAGCGGAAATTCTGCGATCGCATGCCCGTTCAGCAAGACCTCTCCGCGCGTGGGGTCGAGCAGGCGCGCGAGCAGTCGGAGCAGGGTCGATTTGCCGGAGCCGATCCGACCAAGGATCGCGATTGTCTCGCCAGGCAGCACGTGCAGGTTGATGTTTTCGAGCGCGTACTTGTCCTTGCCTTCATATTGATAGTAAAGGTTCTGGATCTCGACCTCGCCCGTGAGCTCGGGATACGCTGCGGTCGGTCGGTCCCGGATCTCGGGTTCGTGGTCCAGGATTTCGAAGACCCGACTGGTCCCTGAGGCGCCCCGCTGCCACTGCGTGACCAGCGCACCAGCATCCCGAACCGGCCACAGAACCATTGTCAGGTAGGAGAAAAAAGCGGCGAGCGTGCCGAGTGTAATGCTCCCGTTCTGGACCAGATAGGAGCCGTAGGCGATTATGATTAGCATGCAGCCTGCGGAGAGCGTGGGCATCAGAGACCCGAGCAGCGACGTCGTGACGAAGAGGCGCTTGTTGATCGTTGTGTAATGTTGATTGATCCGGGCGAAACGTGCGGTCTCTTCCGGTTCTTGTGCCATTGCCTGTACCGTCCGAATGCCGTTCAGGTTTTCCTGGACGAATGTTGACAGCATCGAGAAGCCTTCCTGCACCGCGAAGGACTCGCGATAGACCCGTTTGGAGAAGAAGAACGCGACCCCCCCGATGAAAGGCAGCGGCAAGAGAATCGCGAGGGTCAATTCGGCAGAGAGCGAAAACATGAAGACCAGACCGACGACCGCGGTCAGCAAAAGAATGAACGTCATCCGGATGGTGTAGGCGAGAATCTGCCTCACGAGTTGGATGTCATTGATCGAACGCGCCATCAGGTCGCCGATGCTGAAGTCGCTGAAGAAAGCCGGACCCTGGCGTTGCAGATGTTGATACAGGCGATTGCGCAGATCGTAGGCCGTGAACATGCCTATCCGGCGCATGAGGATGCGTGCACCGATCGTGAGGGTCATCTGACCGATCACACACACGACGATACCAATGACCGGGGCGGTGAGACTGTCGAGGGCCTGCGCGAGTTGGGTGACGCCATCGCCGATTGCGGCCTGGCCATCGTTGATGCCGTCAATACCTTCCTTGACGTACATCGGGATCATCGCTTCAAAGAAGCGAGCCGCGAAGATGGCCGCCATCCCGGCCCAAAACGCAATCGCGTGCTTGCGAATGTACGGCAGAAGTCTTCGGAACGTGTTCATGGCGTTATTAGAACGTAAATGTGAGTCGTGATCCGTGGAAGTCAACTGTCGCTGAAGTCAACTGTCGCGGAAGTCAAGAGGGCAACGTTCGATGAGGACGTGCCAGCATCTGCGTTGTGTGCGTAAGGGGCCAGCCGGTCCGGGACGAACTAGCCCTTTGGGTTGTCGATGGAGTTGCCGGGGAAATCACCGTGGCTCTCGAGCAGTTTCATGTCGAGCTTGCGGTGGGAGCTTACAGTCCTGCGGTCCGGGATGACAGCACCCGCCCTCGGTTCACGCCTGAATCATTGGCGGCGGGCAGGTCGCCGACGCTCGACGAAGCCGGGTTCCTGTGAGATGTCATCGGCCTCCGGCATGATCTCGATAACGCACTCGCAGCCGGATTAGGCGATCTTGAATGCGTAATCCATGGCGCGCGACTCGGAGATGTTGCTCTTAAGATCAAACTCCTTGCCTGAAAAGAGGCGCTGCAGTCGCTGCGTGTCGAGGTTGAAACTCGCAGCGAATCGGCGCTGCGTTTCTTCTTCATCATATTCCCCGGTCAGGGTGCCACTGAAGACAATGCGACAGAGTATGTCGGACAACGTGGGCAACAGCTTGCTACTTTGAAGAGAGCTTAAACCAAGTGTCGTGTGGCCTCCACCCGGGGGCGGCTGTGGGTCGCTGCGGGTGGTTGGATCGGCGTGCGCCGCGGCTAGGTGTGAGCCCGTTATGCGCGGCCAGGTGCGAAATGTCGGTGGGTTATGTGCGACCGGCAAGACGGTCAATCCTGGTCAATCCGCTGAGCCCGAGCCGTCTTCGTCGAAAACTCGCGAAGCTGATTGATGCGAGACCGATTATAGCGATGGCGAGACCCACCGGTTCTGGCACCGCGAAGCTGGACTCGATGACGTCGTTGCCACAGGTGATGCCCCAGTGCAGATCGACGCTTTTGGACGTCAGCAACGCGGTCCCGCCGATGTTAACTGTCACGACAACGGTGCCGTTGTCGGTGGTGACAAGGTCGGGCAGATCGGCCAGCCAGGTGACACTGGCAGAGGCAGGATTTACAGCCACCTCCTGACCGTTGCGATAGATCCCTGACGACAGAAAGTCGTCGCTGGTCAGCGTGTTTGCGGCGTTATCTGCCGAGGCGTCCAGCGCATAGAAAGAAGCGGACGTGCTGACGGAGTCCCACCGATCGTTAAGTGAAATCGCATAGTCCCATGAGGTGCCTGTGCTCTCGTCGTCGTCCATGTAGGGTGCCGACCCGAAAGGGTCCCAGCCGGTTGACGACAGGAACAGGTCCCCGTAGCCAATCTCGTTTCCGTCCCCGGCCCGTGTGCCGGTGAGGAAAGCGTAGCTGCCGAGCCCCGATTCCATGTTGGAGTCAAAGGTGAAGGTGAGCTCGGTTCCGCTCGGTCCAATGGTTGCCGAGTGAATGTCAAATTTGCCGCTTGAGCCAATAACATCGCCGTAGCCGTGGTCGCCGCCACCGATATAGTCGTCCGAAAGGAGAATGGAGTCTGCATAGGTGGCCGAAGCCGTCGCCACAGTCAGCGCGCAGATCGCTGAACGGGTGTGATGTAATGGGTGTCTCATGCTTGGGGTAGAACACTAAGCGTGCCAACGTTGGCTGATATCTCTAAATAGTATTATATAACAATATGTTATGACCAGGTTGGGATTGTTGCAGCTCCCTGGGGGTTCGGCTCCGTGCTGGCATATTGTAAAGAAACCCGACACTGATAAATCGAGCGTAATGAATTCTGACAATCGCCTCGACGCGTCGTCTCACGATTCGCAGTCTTGATTTAAAAACAAAGGGTTATGCAATACCGCTGACTCGTGGAAAATGACCGTCGAGTCGAGTCGGCGCGCGCGACAGGGGGGGCCGTCGTCTTGCTTCGGAAGTTAGCATTGAATCGATGTGTAAGAAAAACCGACGATATAATTTTAGGTTCGGAAAATTGAACACGCGGCCGGTCTCGGCGACAGTGAGCCGTTGTCGGGACTCAGTCGTCCTCTACACGGAACTTGCCGTCAAGGCTCTGACTGTGCTCATCGAAGGTTTGACCCGGTTGGTTTCTCGCGAATCTGGCGAGACCGCGAGCGAGGACCGCTCGCGCGATGGCCATCCTTGACGGCGGGGCGAGGCAGATGAATCCGATCCCGTCCGTGACGAATCCAGGCGTAAGCAACAGTGCCCCGCCTATCAGCAACAGCGCGCCCTCAACCAGCGCAGTCTCTGGTATCTCCCCGCGCGCCAGGGTCGCCTGGACGCGCGCGAGCGTTGCCGTGCCTTCGCGTCGCAGCATCCACACGCCGAGCGCGGCAGTTGCGACGACGAGAGCGATGGTGGGAAGCACGCCGATCCAGCCGCCGACATTAATCAGTACGACCATTTCAATGATCGGTATGATCACAAACCCAAGGAACAGGTGTCGCATGAAAGTGTGACGTCCCGGGCGTCTAGTTGGTGGCTCCGGATTCGTGGCAAGCCTAGCATGCGGCGGGCATGGAGGACCCTACGTGGAGGGGTGGGGCGCTGTGATATGGTGGCGCCGTGGCCGCAGAGGTGGTCTGCGCGGCGGCAGGATCAGGTTGCATAGGGCCCTGAATCGGGTGCGCGTCGTGTCACCGGTTGGGGCCGGGAGAGCAGATCGCGAGGGCAACCAGCAGCAAGGAGAAAAAGCGTGTCTTACACCGCCATCGCGGGCCCCGCCGGTTCGCTTGAGGGCGAGATCAGCATTGTCGCTGGCGCAACCCGTGCGGCCGTTCTCTGCCATCCGCACCCGCTCTATGGCGGGACCCTGAACGACAGCATTGTTGGCATTATGGCCGAGGCTTTAACTGAAGCTGGATTGTCGACACTGCGGTTTAACTTTCGTGGTGTTGGTGCGAGCGACGGCACTTTTGACGATGGCAAAGGCGAGGCTGCCGATGTGCGGGCCGCCGCTGCACATTTGCGTGAAGCATCAGGTGCCACTGAGATAATCATTGCCGGCTACTCCTTCGGTGCAGTAATGGCGCTTGCCGCAGCGGTTGATGCGCAGGCGACCCGGTTGGTCCTGATTGCCCCGCCGTTGTCGATGACGTCCTCACCAATTCCCGAGATCGAGCAGTTGATCATCCTCGGCAGCGACGATCAATTCGTTGATGAGGCGTCAACGCGCTCGCGCTTCGAAGTGATCGGTTCCAGCTTCGTAGTGACACTCGCCGGCAGCGATCATTTCTTTCAATCGTCAATCCGCTCAATTGGTTTCGCCGTTGGCAGTTGGGTCAAAGAATGGAATTGAAGGCAACCCGATATGAGATAGATCGCGGCATTGCAACCATCTTTCTGTCGCGGCCGGAGCGGATGAATGCATGGACGGGCCGGATGCATACGGAATACCGGTATGTTCTGGCTGAGGCGGACGCGGACCCGGCGATACGGGCAATTGTGTTGACGGGAGAGGGTCGCTCGTTCTGCGTTGGCGCAGACTCCAAAGCGCTGGAGGGTCATGTTGCCAAGGGCGGGTACGACCCCGGCACGCCAGACCCGCTGGCAGAGCCCGGATATGGCGTGAGCCCTTTCTTTGACACCGCATTCGCCTATCACTTCGGGTTGACTAAACCCCTGGTCGCGGCAATCAACGGCCCATGTGCCGGCGTGGGACTGGCGCTTGCCTGCTTTGCCGATATCCGGTTTGCCGCCCAGGGCGTCAAGTTCACGACGGCGCACGGCAAATTGAGTTTGCCAGCGGAATTCGGACTCTCGTGGCTTTTGCCGCGCATGATTGGGCTCACCCGCGCAAACGACCTGCTGCTGACGAGTCGGATTTTCCTGGCCGACGAAGCCGGTTCGCTCGGCGTTGTCAACCGGGTGATCCCACCTGACCAGTTGCTGCAGGAGACGTATGAGTACGTGCGGTCTATGGTTGACACCGTCTCGCCGGACTCGCTGCGTGAGACGCGCCATCAGATCTATCGTGATCTGCACCGCGACGTAGGTGCGTCGGTGGAGGCTGCCGAAGCGCTGACCCGGGACATGATGCGACATCCGAACTACGTGGAAGGGGTCGCTGCCTTTTTGCAGAAACGTCGACCAAATTGGCGAGTGACCGAAGACGAGTGACGAAAAGACAAGAGACAAGAGATAGATAAGAGACCCGAGACAGGTGTAGGTCCGGGACAAAACTGAAGGATATTGTGTGAGAAGCGAAACAAATGAAGCGTACGCGTTGCGGGAGGAGCCTTATTACCTCCCGCTCGCCGATGAGGTCGAGTTGTTCCTCGCAGCGTACGCAGCGCGCCTGCCCATTCTGCTCAAAGGTCCGACGGGGTGCGGCAAGACTCGGTTTGTAGAATACATGGCCTGGCTGCTCTACCGGAGCGAGCGGGCCACCGAAGCGCAGGCTGCACTCACTAATCCGTTGCAGACGGTCGCTTGCCACGAGGATTTGAGCGCAACTGATCTGGTCGGGCGATTTCTTCTGCAGGGTGACGAGACGGTCTGGCAGGACGGCCCCCTGACGCGATGTGTCAAGGAAGGCGCCATCTGTTATCTCGATGAAATCGTGGAAGCCCGCAAGGACTCCACCGTTTTAATTCACTCGCTAACCGATCACCGGCGCATTCTGCCGATTGAAAAGCGCGGCGAGGTACTCGACGCGCACGCCAACTTCCTGCTCGTGATTTCTTACAATCCCGGCTATCAGAACGTCTTGAAGGATCTGAAACCGAGCACGCGCCAACGCTTCGTTGCGCTCGATTTCGACTACCCGAGCGAGGCGGATGAGGCGGACATCATTGCCCACGAGTCCGGTGTTGATGGCGCGACAGCAGGCGACCTAGCGCGGCTCGGAGCGCGGGTACGAAACCTGCACCAGCACGGCTTTGATGAAGGCGTCAGCACCCGATTGCTCGTGTATGCCGGGCAATTGATCGTGGCAGGCATTGCGCCGCGTCGGGCCTGTGACGTCGCGGTCTCGCGCGCGGTCTCCGACGATACCGATGTGCAGCGGGCTGTTGATGAGCTTGTCACGACCTTCTTCCCGAAATAGCTCCTACGGTCGTGAATCAAATACGGGCGAACGGCCAATCTGCGTTTAGCAGCATTTCACGGCGCTGCTTACAGCGCTGTCGCGCAGGGAACTCACGGTACATATTGATTCAGTTCCATGAAAGGGTGCTGATGCATGGTCTGCGTGAACCTGCCAGGCGATCCTTGTGAGTGACGAGTCAGATGATATGGATGCTGCGGCGCAACTGACGCGTCTGCACGGTCCAACGGGCGAACGCTATGTCCGCGTGCACGCGCGCATAGCAACAGCCAACCCCAAAGATCGGGTCGCCGACTGGGCGCAGACAACCCTTGCACTTGCGAGCCGCGGCTGGCATGCCTGGGAGTGTGCTGACGCGTTCCTCGCGCTGACTGAGTCTGAGTGTGATCAGGGAAACGATGACCTCGCGTTCGTGCTGGAGCGAGGCCGATTCGCCGTGACGCTCAGCAACTACACCTTTGAGCCGGCATCGCTGTATCTGCAATCAGTGCGAGCCATGAGGGTGGCCGAACGAGCGCCGGCGATTGCGGCGATCGATGCATTGTTCAGCGAGGTCACCAACCGGTTTCCGCAGGCTTCAGCGCTCATTGTCGGTACGCTGCGCGCTGCGTTCGCCTTTGCAGCGGAAAATCGTGTGGACGAGGTGCAGGTCTGGGCACGGCTTGCGAGTGGGCTGACCCGGGATCGGCGTCGTCTCGATGACTATCTGGCTGTCACCATCGATTGCGGCGGCGTTGATTGGCATCGCGTTGCCGCCCTGTCATCGGAGAGCCACTCGCATGCGCTCTACTATCTGCAGCACTACCCGCAGATCCGCGACAGCGGCTTCCCTCGTGGGCTGACGGATTTGTTCGAGACCTGGCACGGTGATGCCGGTGAAGTGGTCTGGTTGCCGCCCACGCTAGCGGCGCTGCGACAGTGTCCGCGGGACGACGGCGGCCGTCTTCTGAAGTGCCTCATGCGGCTGCCGGGACCCCGTGTCGCTGTTGCGATGCTGTCGGTGATCGACCGTTTGCCAATGTCTCAACCCGGGCTCGTTGATGCCTGGATTGACGAGGGGCTTCGCGTGACGGAGGACAATCCGCACGCGGGTGACGCGTGGTTCTCATTCATCTCCGTGGGCTCGCTGGATTGCCTCGCGGGCCTGCGGGGGCAGATCGATCTCATCGACTATCTGCGCCCGCTGCAACTCTATACAGAAGGGTTTACCGGCGAACGGCTGCATCTTGAATCACTGCCGGCAGCCGCATCGGCCGATCCGATGAGGCTCCTGCCACTCCTGTCGGGCGGGGTCGTGCAGTTGCCCGAGCGGGTGAACCGGTTCACCGACCGCGCACGAAATTTCAGTCTGCTCAAGATGTCACTGCTGCATCAACTCGGCGTATTCGAGTTCAAAACGACGAGTTTTGCGTATGGCGACAGCCGCGATCCGTTCTCGGCCTTTTTTGCGACCTTTGCCGACCCCGATCTTGCCCAGACGCTCTTTCGCATTTGCGAAGACGCGCGTATCGACTGGCAGATCCTGCGCCATTTGCGTGGCGCGCGGAGCGAGCTTGCCTGGCTGATGCAAGATGCCCTCGGATCGCGTGAACCGTCAGGCGAGGGCGTGAGCGCGTGGCTTGAGTGCATGGTGCGATTCAGCCTTGGTGCGGGACTCGGCGACCTGCGGGACGCCGTCCTTGCAGATGGGCTGCTTGCGCCTTTGCTTGAGGCGCTCGGGGGGCTGGATGCAGATACGGCGAGCGTCGCAGATACCGCTGCCGTGGTGGAGGCTTGCTATCGGCTATTGCTTCCTGTGAGCGATGACCTTGATATTGAGGTTGCCCCGGTGCTCTTCCGCGGCGAGATGGACCTCGATGATCTCGCCTTGCAAACGCGGATCAGGAACATCGAAATGGACCTCAAGGAGTCGCTCGACGAAGAGGAAACGTTCTCGCTGTCTGACATGGTCAACGCTGAGAACGTCACGATCGAGGAAATGAAAGAGGGCGCCGTCAGCGATTCGATGGGGATGTTCCTGACCGACCTCGAAGAGCAGTTGGACGCCGAGGATGGTGATCCGGCGAAAGCGCTGGCGGAGGGAAGAGAGGGCGGGCAGGTGATCGACGGGCCGCCGCTCGCCGAGTACGACGGCCACATCTTTCAATACGATGAATGGGACTATCAGATAAACGACTACCGTCGTCGCTGGTGCACACTCTTTGAGATCACCGAGACCGAGCGCGATGCAGCGTATTTCGACGACACGCTGACTGAATTCGCGAATGTTGCGGCCAACGTACGCGGTCAGCTAAACCGCGTGCGCCCCGAGATGCTGCGAAAAGTGAAGGGGGTGACGGACGGCGAGGAACTCGATCTTGAAAAAGCCGTTGAGGCGATCGTTGATCGTCGTTCGGGCTGGACCCCCGGCGAGGCGATTTACGTTCAGCGTCAGCGCAAGGACCGGGACGTCTCTGCGCTGTTCCTGCTCGACATGAGCGCGTCCACCGATGATCGCATTCCGGACCCGGATGCGCCGCCCTTGCCGAAATGGGACGAGGATGAAGACGAAGAGGCATTCCTGGCGAACTTCTACGATAAGGTGGAAGCGGCGCGGTCGGGGACGCGGATCATTGATCTCGAGAAGCAGGCAGTCATCCTCATGGCCAACGCGCTCGAGGGTCTGGGGGACAGTTATTCCATCTGCGGCTTCTCAGGCTACGGTCGCGAGCGGGTTGATTATTTCTTGTGCAAAGACTTCTCGGAATCACTAAACGAAAACGTCAAGGGGCGTATCGGCGCGATTAAGCCTTGTCGGAGTACACGCATGGGACCGCCGATCAGGCATGCCGTCCGGTCACTCGCGGCGACCGAATCCCGGGTCAAGGCGCTGATCATTATCAGCGACGGGTATCCGCAGGATCACGACTATGGTAGCGATCGCAACAGCCGTGAATATGGCATACGCGACACGACCATGGCGCTTACCGAAGCCCGGCGGCAAGGCATACAGACGTTTTGCCTGACGGTTGATCAGTCAGGTCACGATTACCTGCGGGAAATGTGTCCCGATCAGCAGTACATGGTGATGCGCGAGATCAAGCAATTGCCGCAGGAACTAACCAAGGTCTACCGCAGCCTGACAGGCTGAATCGTCCCCCGGGTTGCGGGGATCATCGGTGCAACAGCTATTGCACCGACGACTCAGTTGCCGGTGAAAGTCGGCTTGCGTTTGCCGCGGTAAGCCGCGATCGCCTCGGACCGGTCCTCGGTCATGGAAGACAGGATGTTCTGGTCCACGTCCATATGCATGATGCTCTGGTCCAGTGAAGAGACAATGGCGTTGATGCTGCGCTTGATCATCTGGCAAGCGATCGGCGACTTGTTGACGTAGAACTCGGCGAGTTCGTGGGCTGTACTGGCGAGGTCCGCGCGGGGCACCAGTTGGTCAAGGACGCCCCAATCGAGCAGGGTCGCCGCATGTACCCGATCGCCACCGGCGACAAGGCGCTTGGCCCGTGCCGGTCCCACGAGATGTGTAATGAGCGGCAGGCTCTTCCACATCAGGTTTACACCGATATCAACCTCCGGGTACTGCATGAAGCAATCGTCTGCGCCGATGCGAAAGTCGAGCGCCGTCGCGATACAGGCGCCGCCGCCCATGGCGGCACCGTTCCAGGCGGCGATGGTTATCTGGTCCATGTCATACAGGGCGCTGATCGCACGCTCGCCGATGCGGGACCGCCGTCGACGCAGCACAAACGGCACCGCGGAGGCAGCGCCCGTGTCGGTGAGGTCAGCCCCGGACGAGAAGTGGGTGCCCGCCCCGGTGAAGATGACGACCCGGGTGTCGGCATCTTCACGGAAGGTCAGTGCGGCTACTTCAATCTCGGCAAGGTGATCGTAATTGAGGGCGTTGGCTTTCTCAGGGCGATTGAACGTGACGGTAGCAATTGGGCCATCCCGCTCGACAGTCAGATTCTCAAAGGTGGTCTGCATCGGTCCTGTCTCTTTAAAGGGTTGCTGAAGCGTGGTGCTGAAGCATATTCAGCCAAGAGTGCGTTCCTGCACTTTTCAAGGTCGACGCTGAAGGTCGGGCTTGATGGTCACGGGCATTAGCCCGCTCGCGCCAAATCAGCGATTCGACAGAGTCGATCAGGTTCGATGAGTGAGACGTCATCATAATTCAATCGAGAACCGTCTCGCCCGGTGCCGATTCGCTATGATGGCCGCACCATGAACGCAGGGCGAGCCAATTGCAGATAACTGATGCACAGAAGCAGGCCTTCGACAACGTTGGCTACGCGATCATACCCGGGGCAATCGATGCGGAGACGCTGTCCATGCTTCGGGAAGAGTGTGCCTACTTTGTCGGTTATATCGACGGCAGCATGAAAGCACGCGGGCGTGAGGTTTACGGCATCACCCATCGCGGCAAACGCTATTTCATCAGCAATCGGTACCGTGACAGCCGCCGGCTTGTTGATTTTATTTTCAGTGATGTCATGGCACGCGTGACCTCGGCTTTTCTTGGACCGGACATTTTCCTTTTCAACGAGCAATGGGTCGTCAAGGGCCCGGAGCAGGGAATGAAATTCGCATGGCATCAGGACTCCGGGTACGTCAATACGCGTGATCCTGGAAACACGCACAAGCCTTATCTCACGTGCTGGTGTGCACTTGATGACATGACCGAGTCGAACGGCACGATTTATGTCATGCCACACGACCGCGCGGGGACGCGGGATACCGTGCTCCCTCACGTTGTCGAAGACGGGACCAACGACCTCGTAGGTTATACCGGCGATGATCCGGGCGAGTTGATCGAGGTGGCCGCGGGAAGCATTGTCGTTTTCTCCAGCACATCCCTGCACCGCAGCACGGCGAACCAGACAACGCGACCGCGGCGAGCGTATCTCGCGCAATACAGCAAGGAGATTGTGACCCGTGAGCAGGGCGATCTGTGGGCGCAGGGTGTGCCTTTTCTTGCCAATCACGCGCGCGTTTATGATCGGGAGCGCGATCTCGCGGGTGAGTTTTTCTACGGCGCGCGAACACCGTAGCTTGTTCCTGTCCCGGAACTCTGTTGCTGGGGCAGACACTCGCGTGTGGTGCAGGGATGCCCAGCCGTTTTCTGCGGAAAACGCGAGGTTTGAAATCGTATTTGGAATCGTAGAAGTCTCAGTCATCGCTCGGTCATCGGTGTACCGCAGCATGAGGGTGCCTGGCGTTGACCGTTGCTTGTACTGACTTGCACCTTTAGCTAATCTCGCTCGCGCCGCGACGCTGGCAAATGTTCAACAACAAGAACCCAATCAACAAGAACCAAAGCTCTCGACCGGGGAGACGTGGATAGACCATGCGACTAGCTACCTGGAACGTCAACGGCCTCCGGGCACGAATCGACTTTGTGAAAATCTGGCTCGAAGAACGCGAGCCCGACGTCGTCGGTATGCAGGAACTCAAGCTGACGGAAGACGAGTTCCCGATGGAGGTCTTCACTGAACTCGGCTACGAGGTGCTGATGTATGGCCAGAAGGGCTGGAACGGTGTCGCTGTTGCGAGCCGGCTGCCGATGTCGCTCGTTACGCGCGGCCTCCCCGGCGAGGAGGACGCCGGTGCCCGTCTCATCACCGCAAACGTGGATGATCTTGCGTTTACGACGGTCTATGTCCCCAACGGCAAGGACACGGACCACGCAGACTTTCCGGGCAAGCTTGCGTGGTTGGAGGCGCTTGCCGCTCATATGGGCGCCGATCGGACCGATTCGGCAGTGCTTTGTGGCGACTTCAATGTGGTGCACCAGCATGTCGACAGTTGGCGGGCGGCCGCCGCCGACGGACGCGTCTTTCACACGCCTGAAGAGCGCTCACGGCTTGAGGCGTTGATGCAGACCGGGTTCTGCGATCTCTTCCGCGAGCACCATGGGGATGAACAGAAGTTCTCCTGGTGGGACTACCGGGGTGGCGCTTTCCATCGGGGACATGGGCTACGCATCGACCTCATTCTCGGCACCGCGAGGGTGCGCGAACGAATGCGCGAAATCGTGATTGATCGTGACTTTCGCAAGAAGCACGACGGCCTCACTGCCTCCGATCACGCACCCGTCATCCTGGACATCGAATAATCCTCGTGGCGCAGTTGAGACGCCACCCGCACGGAATCGTTTATGCTTGAAGAGAATTATATTGATATCAATGGCAATCGAATGTGCTGGTTTGAGTGGGGCATTCCGGATGGACGGCCGACGATCCTGCTCTGTCATGCGACCGGCTTTCATGCCCGTTGTTGGGACCAGACTATTCACTTTCTGGGTGACCGCCACGTCATCGCAGTCGACTTTCGCGGCCACGGGCGCAGCGGCAACGAAGAACCGCTGACCTGGGCGAGTTTTGGCGACGATCTTGCGCGGTTCGTCGCGGCACTCGACCTCGCCAATCTCACGGCCGCCGGGCACTCGATGGGTGGCCATTCGGTGGTGCAAGCGGTGTGCGCTGAACCCCAGCGGTTCTCGCGCTTGCTGCTGGTTGACCCTGTGATTCTTGATCCCGCTGCGTACAGCGGTGAGCGATTTCATTCGGCCCTGCTGAACGATGTTGGCGAGCATCCGGTCGCTCGACGCAAGAATCGATTTGCCGATCCTGCCGCGATGTTCGCCAACTTTGATGGTCGCGGGGCGTACGGGTTGTGGCAGACCAGCGTGCTCAGAGACTATTGCGAACACGGCCTCCTGCCTGCGCCGGACGGCGACGGCATGGTGCTCGCTTGTCCGCCCGCCGTGGAGGCGCTGATTTACATGGGCAGTTCCGGTCTGGATCTTTACGACCGACTTGCGTCGATTATGCAGCCAGTGGTTGTGTTGCGGGCGCCGGGTCGTGACCCGGCCGAGACCGTGATGGATTTCAGCAAATCGCCGACATTTGCCGGCCTTGCGGATCGCTTTCCGGCGGGTAAGGATGTTTACTTGCCGGATCTGACGCATTTTATTCCGATGCAGCGCCCGGATCTTGTGGCGCGCTACCTGCTTGAAGATCTTTGATTGCCAGCCGGGCTCGTAAAGCCCCATACACGGTCACGCTATGAAACCACTTCTTGCTATCACGATGGGTGATCCGGCCGGCGTAGGGCCGGAGATTACCGTCAAGACCCTGACGAACGCGGGCGTATATGAGCGCGCTCGACTCGCGGTTGTCGGCTCGGTGGACTGTCTGCGAGTGGCCGCGGCGAGCCTTGGTATCGACGTCGCGGTGACCGCTGTCACGCGCCTCGGTGAGGCGTCGGGGTCACCACGCGAGATTCAGGTGTTTGAGCCGCTCGAGGTTCGCGCGTGCGACATTGAAGTAGGAAAGGTCTCAGCGGCGTGTGGTCATGCGGCCGTACAGTTCTTCGAGGCCGCCGTAACGGAGGCCCTCGCCGGGCACATCGAGGGAGTTGTGACCTGCCCGATTAACAAAGAGGCGGTGCATGCGGCAGGCTATCATGGCGATATCGGCCACCAGGAGATCCTGGCCCGCATGACTCGCGCCGGGTTGACGGCGACGATGCTCATGACGACCGGTCTCAAGGTCGCTCATCTGTCCACCCACAAATCCCTTGCTGAGGCGGTGCGGTATGTCAGGACGCCGGTGCTCGTGGAGAAGCTTGACCTGACGATTGACAGCCTGCGTCGATGGGGACTCGAATCGCCACGAATCGCGGTCTCGTCGCTGAATCCGCATGGCGGTGAAGGGGGCATGCTGGGCCGCGAGGAGATTGAAGAAATTGCGCCGGCCGTTCGTGCGTTGCAGGAGAAGGGTGAGGACGTCGTCGGGCCGTTGCCGGCGGACTCCGTCTTCACCCGGGCGATCGGCGGTGAGTTCGACGCCGTACTCGCGCTCTATCACGACCAGGGTCACATCGCGATCAAGGTCCACAATTTTGAAGACAGCGTGACGGCAACGATGGGTATTCCGTTTGTTCGTACGTCGGTTGATCACGGCACCGCTTTCGACATTGCCGGCAAGAACCTGGCCAATCCGAAAAGTCTCGCGATGGCGGTCGACGCCGCGATAGACATGATGAACGGCTCGCTCGCGTGATCCTAGCTGATCGGTGTGGGCGCAACCGGGGAGGAGAGGAGGTCGCTGGTGGCGTTTTTTGTTGGCACGAGCGGATTTAGCTACAAGGGCTGGAAGGGGCCTTTCTACCCCGAGAAGATCAAGAATGCAGACATGCTGGGCTACTATGCCGAGCACTTGTCGGCCGTCGAGATCAACAACACGTTCTACCGTATGCCAAAAAAGGAGGTCATGCGGGGCTGGGCGGAGCAAGTGCCCGCGTCGTTTCGGTTCATTATCAAGGCATCCCGGCGCATCACGCATTTCAAACGGTTGAATGAGACGGAGGAGCCGATGGGGTTTCTGCTCGACGCAACGGCAGAGCTTGAAGACCGACTCGGCGCAATCCTCTTTCAATTGCCGCCGAATATGGCATGTGACCTGGACCGGTTAAGCGGGTTCGTCCGCCTCATACCTGGCGACGTGCGCGCTGCGATCGAATTCCGTCATGCCTCATGGTTCACTGACGCCGTGTACGACATTCTGCGGGCGAGCAACATTGCTATCTGTCACGCCGATAGGGAGGTGCGCGACCTGCCGATCGTTGCAACCGCCGATTGGGGTTATCTGCGCCTGCGTCTGCCGGATTACGATGATCCCGGTTTGCGCGATTGGCATCAGGTGACCACGGACAACGGCTGGCAGGACACATTCGTTTTCTTCAAGCACGAAGACGAGGGCGCCGGCCCGAAAATGGCGGGTCGCTTCATCGACGTTGTGGCGTCGTCTTAAAGCACGGGTCGTCGCCGGGCCGTTTCGGTACAGATCATTCAGTGAGGACCGATTTCTGACGGGACGGACGCCGGATCCTCGATGAAGCACTCGATGTCTGCAATCGAGTAGTGACCCGGTGCCAGGTGGTTGCGCGCCATGTAGTTGGCTAGATGACCGATGCAGTCGTTGGCGGGCGTTGGGACACCGTGGAGCCTGCCTAACCACGTGATCTCGCCGTTCAGGAAGTCGGCTTCGATATCACCGGTGCTGCGAATCAGACTCTGCCACGATGAGCCGCCGCCGCGCTCATGGCCCTCGACTTCCCCGGAATGGACCACACCTTTGTGCCGCTGAGCGACCTCATCGCGAGTCGCGCAGTCGATTCCGGCTGCTGCGTAACAGGCGAGTGCCTCACGCCGGACCTGTCGCATAATCGGCGTCGCGTCGGCGTCAAGGCCAACAGCCGCCTGCACGGCGTTGGTCAGGTTGAGAAGCAGCTTGGCGTATTTCCAGCGCATTGTGACTGGATCAGCCACCGCGGAGAAGTCGGCCTGGCGAAGTGCAGCGGCGACCTGCGTGATGCACTCGTCAACGCCTGATGGAAAGCAGCCGGCATCGAGAATGCCGCCTGCACCTTCAGCCTCGTGGACGACTTCGCCGGGCGTCATGTGCGTCGCGGGCAGCATGACCACCATCGCGTACACCTGCCGGAAGCGGCGGAGGGCCTCGAATTCGTTTGAGACGCCATTCTGACAACAGACAATTGGCACGCTGTGGGCACCGAGCGCGGCAAGTTCGTTGAGGGCTGGCAGCATGTGCTGTGACTTCATGGTCATCATTATGATATCATCGGTCGACAGATCAGCGTCCCGCGGGTGCGATACCACTGGGATGTCGAGGCTGAACGTGCCGCCCGGACAACGAAATCGAAGCCCGTTGCGGCTCATGGCTTCGAAGTGTGCCCCGCGCGCGATCAGGACGACATCGAAACCTGCCTGGTGCAGGCGGGCGCCAATGGTTCCCCCAATACCGCCCGCGCCATAGATCACGTAACGCATGATGTGCCTCTTTTGTGCCTCTTGGCTGGTCCTTTTGTACTTGAGTGTACTGGGGCCCTATGCAGGCCTCTTTACTTGGGCCCTTTGCAGGCGCTCTTTACTTGGGGCCTTCGCAGGCCTAGGCGGGCCCCGTGCTGAACGCACGCCACATTAATTGACTCAGACCTTATTGGAAAGGTAGTTTAATGCCGCGAGTGGCGGGGTGATCTGGCGATGCATCGACTTACCGTTGGCCCGGCATGCCGGGATTTCGATCCAGAGCGGACACTCATCGTCCAAGTCGGGTCTTTCGCGGGTCCGAGAGCAGGTGCAAAAGCAGGCCCAAACCGGATCCAGGGCGCGCCCGGCCCCCTGAGGGGAAGTCAACAACGAGAAAACGTCTATGTCAGCTTTAGGTACATTTCGGCAAGAAACGCGGGACTGGCTTGATGCCAACTGTCCGGAGAGCATGCGTGACGGTAGCGACGACATCGTTGGGGGCGGCCGGCGGCAGACGTACGCAAATCCGGACGCCAAGGCATGGCTTGCACGGATGGCCGAACGAGGCTGGACGGCGCCGACCTGGCCAACCGAATACGGTGGTGGCGGCCTTGCCCACGAGGAGTTCCTGGTCCTACAGGATGAAATGGTGCGCCTCAATGCGCGGGCCCCGATCGGCGGCATGGGCTTTTCCATGATCGGCCCTACCCTGTTGGAGTATGGGACGGAGTCGCAGAAGGCCGAGCACCTGCCGAGGATCGTTAGCGGCGAGGTTCGCTGGTGCCAGGGCTATAGCGAGCCGGGTGCGGGATCAGACCTTGCGGGTCTCCAGACCAAAGCAGAGGACGACGGCGATCACTTCCGCATCAACGGCCAGAAGATCTGGACCTCCGGCGCTCAGTACGCCGACTGGATCTTCACGCTCGTGCGCACAGACCCACAAGCGCCCAAGCACGAAGGCATCAGCTTTGTGCTGATCGACATGGAACAGGCCGGCGTAACCGTTAAACCCATCAAATTGATTAGCGGAGCCTCGCCCTTTTGCGAGACGTTCTTTGACGACGCAGTCGCCTTGAAGTCTAATCTGATCGGACAAGTCAACCGTGGCTGGACTGTCGGCAAGCGTCTGCTCCAACATGAGCGATCCGCCATCGCGGGGCTGAATTCGGGCGTTAGACGCGGGCGCTATGACGGCATGCGGCCGCTTCCTGAGGTTGCGCGTGACTATGTCGGCACCGAGGGTGGCAAGATTGCCGATGAGCAATTGCGCGACGGCGTTCTTGACAACGCGATGGATGCTCGCAGCTTCAACCTCACCCAGCGCCGCGCCGCGGCAGAGAACGACAGCGGCTCGACCCTTACGTTCGTGACCTCGATGTTCAAGTACTTCGGGTCGGAGCTGGGCAAAGATCGTCTGGAACTGCAGTTGAAGGCGATGGGGACCCAGGCGATGGGATGGGAGGGTGACATGTTCACGGCCGAAGAGAGCGTTTTGACCCGGAGCTGGCTCCGATCGAAGGCCGGATCGATCGCCGGAGGGTCATCCGAGGTACAACTGAACATTATTGCCAAGCGAGTACTTGGCTTGCCCGACTAGTTTGGCGTTTAATTCGCCTCTCAGATCCGGACGTAATCCGAATTTGGATTTTTTGACTGACAGCGGGCCGACATTAAGATCGGACCCGCGTTTTAGAGACCTTAAGGAGCTAGCCGATGCCTCTGGTATTGAACGAAGAACAGAACATGTTGAAGGATGCAGCAAAAGATTTCTGCACCAACAGCACGCCGATCACCCAGCTGCGCAAGCTCCGTGACGACAAGGACGAATCGGGGTTCGACCGTGACACCTGGCAACAGATGGTTGAGTTGGGCTGGAGCGGCATCATCATCCCCGAGGACTTCGGTGGGCTGGGATTCGGTCACATGGGTATGGGCGTTGTCATGGAGGAGTGTGGGCGCACCCTGACGTCGTCGCCGCTGTTTGCGTCAGCGGTCCTTGGCGCGAGTGCGCTGATCCATGGCGGTAGTGACGAGGACAAGGCTGAGTTGCTGCCGCAGGTTGCGGGCGGTGAACTGCTGCTGGCGCTCGCGCTTGAAGATTCGCCGCACCACAATCCTTACGGCACCTCCGTGACGGCAGAAGCATGCGGGGCTGGCTACAAGGTTACCGGCAGCAAAAAATTCGTACTGGACGGTCACGTCGCCAACAAGATGGTGGTTGTGGCGCGTAGCAGCGGCAACTCGGGTGATCGTGACGGTCTCACGTTGGTCCTGGTTGATGGCGATGCGGCCGGCGTGACCACAACCCGCACGATCATGGCGGACTCCCGCAATGCCGCGAATATGGAATTCGCCGGCGCAGAAGGCACGTTGGTTGGACAAGCAGGCAAGGGTGCCGATGTACTCGATCGGGTACTCGATGCGGGACGCATTCTCCTGGCCGCCGAGATGTTGGGGTCCTTGCAGGAGTGCTTTGAGCGTACGATTGAATACCTCAAAACGCGTGAGCAGTTTGGTGTACCGATCGGTTCGTTCCAGGCCCTGAAGCATCGCGCCGCAAAGATGTTTTGCGAGATCGAGCTCTCAAAGTCGGTGGTCCTAGAGGGACTGTCAGCGCTCGATGAGGGACGAGATGACGTCTCTGAGCTTGCGAGCCTGGTCAAGGCACGACTGAATGACACCTACAACCTTGTGGCAAGCGAAGGGGTGCAAATGCACGGCGGCATCGGCATGACCGATGAGCACGAGATCGGCTTCTTTCTGAAGCGTTCACGCGTGAGTGAACATACGCTCGGCAACTCGGCATTCCATCGCAACCGTTATGGTGAGTTGCTGGGTTACTAGCAGACTGGCCGCGGTTTGGGACCGTGGCACGGGACCGCCGCACAAGAGTGCAATGCCGGAC
>Ga0115002_10001691_pt1 | contig 29897 bp, 29 predicted proteins | sample ArcticOcean_MG_C_8_FD_89576 | JGI IMG/M metagenome (GOLD analysis project Ga0115002, IMG submission 89576) | Marine microbial communities from western Arctic Ocean - ArcticOcean_MG_CB11_86 | ecosystem: Environmental > Aquatic > Marine > Oceanic | place: Arctic Ocean: Canada Basin | collected... | reverse complement strand
GAAGTGAATGTGTTGCCACAGATCTGGCAGTCAGCGAAGCCGACTTTGTTGATCTTGTAGCGAAGGCGACGGGTAGTTCCGCCACCCTGCTTCGAAGCTTGCGCCTCTGCTGCGACACCTGGTCCCACGTTCGTCGAACGAGTCGGAGACATTGAGGGCATCGAGACCGGCCCGGTGGCGTGGGTTTCTGGCAGTCAAGACATGGGCGAGGGAGCTGTATTGCAGATCCTTTGGGGTAGCAGTGGTCGGGTCCGTTCCAACAAAGGGCTAAATGCCGACGCGCGACCCGTCCCTTATAGATGGACCACTTGCCCCTTCAATCTTCGGGTCTGGCGAAACTATTCGAAGACTCTGAGCTGAAGCTATGAGGCAACGCGAATCACCTAACTATTGTCGTTCGACGACGTTTTGAGGTCGACGTCCGGGAGGATTGTCTCAGGCCTGAAGACCACTCTTGTCCGGAACTCGTTCGCGTCGACAGGTTTTAGCTGCTCGACGAGGTAGGAAACATTGTCAGACAGGCCAAGAAAGTGCTTTTCGAAAGCGTCGTTGCCGACTTTACAAGTCACCTCAAGTTGATTGTCCAGTGCATCAACCTCAATAGAGCAGCGTCCTTCGATACTCAAAAGGTAATTATCGGTAATCCCATTGAACATGACAATTCGCCTACTGATCTCGAACTCTTCGGCCGCAGTCGAAAGGTTCTTGGACACCGTGTCGGCCTGGCTAACACAGCCAGTGACAAAGACCATTACAAGACCAATCAGCAGTGCTACATATCGCTTCATGGTTATTTCTCTTTCTGTTGTTGGATTACTTATGGTCACTGCGTTGCGAATGTGGAGTGTCGCCACACCTATCGAGGTTCGCTCGTTATGGGTCCAGTCTGGCATGTCGAACAGTCTTTATTCGGGTCTGCGGAAAGTATTTGAAGGCTCTGAGCTGTGGCTGTGAGGGCCTGCGAATTACCTCAGCAAATAAGGCCTCAGCCCAGAGCCTTTCGATCTATTTCTTCGGCTTTACTTTTGAACGGAACCGGGTTCGTGATGGTGAATGTTCTGTGTGCATGCCGCTCCAAACCCATAGACCTGCAGATCACTACCTCTGCATAGCAACTAGGCCTGGGTAAGTAGTCATTAACCCGAAGAGCAATTAGTTTGCTAGCAGTAGCGCCACCACACCAACAACGAAACCAGCAACCATCGACCCAATAATCAGAACGCGAACAACTGGGCCCGCTTCAAAGAGGTTGTTACGGGTGTAGAACCACCGAGACACACTCACCTACTCCTTCAATTGGACACAAGAGACACTTAAACCAATCTCAGGTAATTACCAAACTGATGATTTCCGCTGCGGCCGCCTCAATTGGGGCCAATGCTTGGTCTACCTCTGCGGCGGAGAAACCCAGGTCCATCATTATTTCCGACGTGTGCTCGCCAAGGTATGGCGGCGGAAGTCTCGCGCCTAAACCGGGCGTCTCACTCAGCTGGACGACATTACTAACGACTTGAGTTGTGCCATAGTTCGGGACTGTGACCTCGGCAAGATAATTGTTTGCGGCCGCTTGAGGGTCAACAAGGATCTCCTGATAGCTCTGCACTCGTTCATAAATAATCTCTGGTTGCGCACCCAAAAAGACTTCCCACTCAGGTGTTGTATGAGACGCAAAAGCTTCTCGGAGCTCAGCTCGAACTTCGATGACTCCATCGCCATCACCAAGAATTCCGATTCGTTTCGCCGCTGTATTCCATCTGGTGTCGAGAGCTAGATCAGGTTTCCCGCCGTAAACGAGAAATTCGTCCCATGACTCATCTGACATTGCAACCGCTAAGAGAAACGAACCACCATCGGATGCTTGGTAAACCCCATAGGGACTAGCAATACTGGGGTTGTATTGACCATCGCGTGTCAAAGAGATTCCAGTCATCGCTGTGTGAGTCAACTCCCAAGATTGCAACCACATCATGGTTCCCAGAGCCGAAGTATTTACCTCCTGCCCCCGTCCGGTTTGTTCACGAGCGAATAACGCGGTCATGATTCCTAAGCTCAGTTGCATAGCGCCCGAATGGTCAGCGATTGCCGCACCAGGTGGCATCGGAGGTCCATCAACGGGACCCGATACTGCTGCTAGTCCGCCACGCGCCTGTGCCGCACCATCCAGCATTGCTTTACCGGCGTCTTTCCCTTTGGGCCCAAACCCGGAAACTCTTCCATAGATAAGGCGCTCATTTATTCTCCGCAGGTGGTCATAACTCAAACTCATTCGATCCAGAGCTTCCGCCCGATAATTTGTTACAAACACATCGGATCTTTTTATTAATTCGTTAAGAACTCTTTTTCCAAGGTCAGTATGAGCATCTAGGGCTATTGATTTTTTCCCGCGATTCATAGCCACTTGCTGGCTGCCCATTACTTCCATTCCATAGTCAAACCCTGGTCCCCGCGCGTACCGGTTTAACTCACCGCCTGGAGGCTCAACCTTTATTACCTCAGCACCCATATCACTTAAAAATGCTCCAACATGGGGCCCCTGAACGGCGACAGTCATGTCTAAAACCTTCAGTCCAGTGAGCGGACCATCAGACAAATCTTTTGAAACCACTATTTCGTTCCCCCTTTATATCCACGCCTTAGAACCGAGGCACCTCTGCCTAATTATTAATCATCACCCAATTTGGCAGTCAAAAGGAACCAAAACGACTAAACAACCCCAAGCTTTTTATTTGTTAACCCAGTGTGTTTATGGGGTTAGCCGATTTGTCATGGGATGCATGACACGCAAGGGATCATAGGTTCGATTCCTGTATGGCCTATCACTCCGAAACCTTTGAAAGCACTGAGCTAACGCTCAGGCGACGAGAAACCGAAAACTCCGGCGTTCGTCAAAAAACGTTAAGCCATGACTCATAAAGAGGGAACTGAGCTGGTGTGTGAGGCTCGATGTCTAATAGTGCAACTGCTGAGCAAGCGCTCGGTTGTGGCACCGAGGGCCGCGGTCCTGGACTAGACCGGGGTCTCGAATTTGACCGGAGGAAAGATGACCGAGATCGGCAAGGAACTGGCGGGCAAGGTGGCTTTGATCACTGGGGGTGCCCGGACGAAGGGACAGGGCGCAGCCGAGGGTCGATTGTTCGCCTCACGGGGCGCCACCGTGGTTCTGGCCGATGTGCTCGACGAGGAGGGCGAACGTACTGCGGGCGAGATTGAGAAAGCCGAGTACGCCCATCTCGACGTGACGTCCGAGCAGGAGTGGGATGACGTGGTCGCCGATGTGATGGGCCGACACGGCCGACTCGACGTGCTTGTCAACAATGCGGGTATTGCACTGATGGGTCGGCTCGTCAACACAACCATCGATGACTGGAACTTGACGATGGCGGTCAACCAGACCGGCGTCTTTTTGGGGATGCGGGCTGGAGCTCGGGCCATGATCGAGGCTGGCGACGGTGGAGCGATTGTCAACATCAGCTCGGTAGCGGGCATCGAGGGCCTATTCGGGTCAACTGCCTATGGGGCATCTAAATGGGCTGTGCGAGGCATGACCAAGGTCGCAGCTAAAGAGTTGGGCCGCCACGGGATCCGGGTGAATTCGGTTCACCCTGGCTTCATCGACACCGACATGTTGGCCCAAGGAAATTTTGACGACGAGCAGAGAGCCAAGATGGCTAGGTCGGCACCGGTCGGGCGTATCGGGGTGCCCGACGACATTGCGAACATGGTCCTATACCTGGTCACCGATGCTGCCGGCTTCGTCACCGGCCAGGAGTTCGTGGTCGACGGCGGATGGCACGGCTGACATAGCTACTGAGCCACCGCTTCGGTGACAAAACAAACGAAACGACCGGTAGGCCGACAGTGAAGGCAGCGCTACCGATCGTGTCCGTAGCTAGATTTTTTTCAGATCAAAGAGCTCGCACGTTCTGAGCTTCATCACCCTTGCGCCCTTGACCAATATCGAAAGAAACGGTTTGGCCGTCTTCAAGCGACTTGTAGCCGTCGCCGCCATCAATATTTGAATAATGCACGAAAAGGTCATCGCCGCCATCACTAGGAGAGATGAAGCCGAAGCCTTTTTGTGAGTTGAAAAATTTAACAGTACCTTGGGCCACTGGGCCCCCTTCTTCATAAAATTGAAGCCGCTTTCGACTTCATCAACCTTAAGCGTACGGGGTGATAAGGCTGAAAGAACGAGGCACCTAAGGACCCGCTCCACCGAGTTCAACGGGGGAGAAGAAGTCGCTCTGAGAAATCGTAACCAGCGCCATAGCCAACCTGGGATGTGGCGAGCCTTTTCCCTACATTAATTGAGTGGTTAAGGCTGGATCGTCTAGCTACCCTCCAAGGTTCGGTACTACTTGGGGGCACTCGATACCTAGAAGTTTCCGAGTAGGGGAGTCTCATCCGTAACGGTGGGATTCCTCTTTACGTTCCGGAGAAGCGAAACATCTGGAGCAAGACCTCGCCAGGGCCTTTCGAAATAAGCCGTCAGAGCCGGGGTTGAGAGTATGAGATGTGCTGTTGCTGCGGTAGGGGCCGGAGAGGGCTGTTAACGACTGACCTGTAGGGCGCCCCCCGCAGGGGTAGGGATGGCAAACTTCCTAGGTGCGTTACCGAGCGGTCTTGCTTTGTTTGTGTTTGGTGGTGTCAGCGTGCGGGGGTTCGAACTCCTCTGAGGAGGAGCATTTCGAGGAACCAATCGAAGAACGGCTGGAACAGCGGCAAGAGTCGACGTCAACCACCACCTTGGCTGCTGCATCTGCGACAACCGTTGCTGCTCCTACTGCGACAGCGGTGCCGTCGACCACGACCGTTGCATCGATATCAACGACTGCGGCACCATCGACGACCGCTGTCCCTGCTAGTAGCACCATCTCACCAAATGTTTACGAAGATTCAAAACCCCCAACAAGACCTGTAGATAGCTATTCCTGCGTTATCAACAGTGCTGGCTATTGCGTTTTCACAGGTCAACCTCACCCAAACTTCTTAAAGTCTCGCAGCAACATCATCGTCAATCTCGACGGCGCGGAACTCTTCTCAATTGATGAGGCTGTCGCCACAAATTCCGAAGGTGAGATTCTGCAGGCAAGAGGCACCCCTGCCTTCGATGGCGACGAATTATTAGCGAGCCCTCAGACAGGAATGACTAACGACGAAAAGGCTTTTCACCATGTCATGGCAATCATGTTTGGGATCCGAAATCAACTGATGTACGACATTGAAGATTTAGACAAAGAGACATGGGACTCGTATTCGGTGCACCTCGCTGAAAGAGGAATTAAGGAAACAACTTTTACAGACGGCATGACCCCAAAGGAGAATTATTACGGCAGAGATGGAATTTTTGAACTCGCAAAAAAGCCAGATGGAAGAGATATCCATCATGACGTCATGAAGTTTTTAGAAGAGTCAGGTCTGTATCTCCTTTGTCATGTGACATCGGATGAATTTGCTGAGATGCTCGAAGCCACTCATCCAGAGGGACATGATCCTTGCGAAGAAGCGGGAGTCGTAAACAAAGTTCCTTTTCCCGAAACAGACTAAATCGCGGTGGCTCCGATCTGTTCTGAGTTGGTCCGAGGAGTGCGCCACCTGAGTTTGAAGCCCCGCGAGTTTGCTCTCTGCGCGGTACTGGCGCGATGGATAGAATCGTGTCAAACCGGCTGACATTCACAGCCGATGATGGGGGAGTGCAGCTATGCCTCGATTCGTAATTGAACGAGATATACCCGAGATCGGCTCTTCGGAGCGTGACCAATTGAGAGGGGCAGCAGCCGCGTCCAATGATGTTTTGGTTGCAATGCGCTCTGAAGGCAAGAACATTGCGTGGGAACATTCGTATGTAGTTCAAGACAAAACATTCTGCATTTATCACGCCGATGCTCCTGAAATGATTGATGAGCATGCGGAGCGCAGTGGATTCCCCGCTTCCATTGTTAGCGAGGTAAAGGCTCGGATTGATCCCATTACCGCAGAGGGGTAAGGGTTTGCTGAGCATTTCGTTGATTGAGGCCTACACCTGCACGTCAAGTTCTTAAGGGCGGCCAACAAAAACTGATTCAACAGAGCCCTGGTCGTCCCGTCGCATGACTCCGAGAGTTGCGGCTTTGTCGGTAGTGAGTCTCCCCGAGTACCAAAGTCGTGGGCTGCCTTGGGTTGGATAAGCCGATACTCTCAGGGGTTCGGGACTAGCTAGCGGCAAGGAAGTGGTTGTGCGTTCTCTGTGGGTGTTTTGTGTAGCGGCCATTTTGGCCGTCTCTTGTAGTTCTGGTTCCGAAACTGCTGCGTCGACGACGACCGCTGCGCCGACGACGACCGCTGCGCCAACGACGACCGCTGCGCCAACGACGACCGCTGCGCCAACGACGACCGCTGCGCCGACGACGACCGCTGCGCCGACGACGACCGCACCGGCGGGACCTCTCGGAGAAGTGGAAATTCTTGTGGCGCCCGACGGGGGGTTCGAGGCGTCAGTGCCTAGCTCTGGGTTGTGGACGATGAATGTCGCTGGAGCGAATTGGGCTGGGCCGCCGGTCTACGTGTTGATATGTACCGCGACTGACTTGGCCATTTTGATGAGAACTGGCACCGCAACCTGTGATCTCAGCAACCTCAAAGTTGGAATGCCAGCCGATGGCGCCTTTTCATTATCTTTCGACCTTCGCATCCCTGAAGACGGCCTTTGTATAGCGGCAGGTGATCAGGCTCAGGTTGAAGCTGGAGGCGCTTGTATTTCCGTAGAAATAGCGGATTAGTCAGTGTCTCCTTCAACAACAGCTCTAGTTGAGGGCATTTAGCTAGCAGCTCTTCGTTGTTGGGGAACGCGAACACACCAATAAGACCGGGGCGTGAATGTTGATGAACGTTCAACAGGGCGTGGAAAACCCGCGAATCCAACGCCTCGATTTATTTCTTGGGTGACTATGTGAGTCCTATTTAGTAGTGGCGCTATCGTGGCACCATCAGGGGAGGGGTCCCCGGCGATGCTAGGGGGCAGTGGTGAGCGATCTGATTATTCGTGGCGGAACAGTAATTGACGGGACCGGGCAGGCTGGCGTGCGGGCTGATGTCATGATCCAAGACGGATTGATTACTGAGATCGGCAGTTTTAACGGTCGCCGAGCAGACCGAGAAATTGATGCAGAAGGGCATGTGGTGAGCCCAGGGTTCGTTGACGTCCACACCCATATGGATGCTCAGATCGCGTGGGATCCTCTCGGCGAAAGTTCATGCTTTCATGGAGTGACTACAGCAGTTATGGGTAATTGTGGCTTTACTCTGGCCCCGGTGCGCGACAACGAACGGCACCTCGTAGTCCGAAATCTCGAACGCGCCGAGGATATTTCTGCGGATGCAATGGCTGCCGGTATCGACTGGTCGTGGGAGACTTATCCGGAATATCTTGACTTCGTTGATCGAACACCAAAGGGCATCAACTATGCCGGGTATGTCGGTCACTCAGCCCTTCGTACTTGGGCTATGGGTGAGCGAGCTTTTGAGCAAGAAGCCGACGATGACGACCTTGCCCGCATGGTGGGTCAGTTGCGCGATTCCATTCAGGCTGGCGCTATGGGCTTTACGACCTCAATCTCAGTGAACCACGCGACGTCAGATGATCGCCCGGTCGCTAGTCGGATGGCCGGATGGAACGAAATCGACGTGCTTGTTTCGGAGATGGGACGAATGGGCGCAGGAATCTTCGAGCTAGCTCATCATCATCACCTTCGATCAAGCGATCCCGAAAAGCGCGAGGCTTACATCAGCCGTCTCGTTGACTTGGCAATCCGAACAGGAGTGCCGGTCACCTACGGCATGTTGGCGACAAATCAAGGCGACAACGGTTGGAAACCGGTAGTTGAGCTGTTGGACCGAATCAACAACGGTGGCGGCCGGTCATGGGCTCAGGTGCATACCCGATATTTCGGTGTTCTGCTCTCCTTCGCAACGAGGCTTCCGTTTGATTCGCTACCGGTATGGGCTGATTTGAGAACCTGTCCCTTGGAAGAGCAGAAGGCTGCTCTCCTGGATCCAATTACTCGAACCCGACTGATCGAAGAGGCAGATCACGGTGACTACGGACGTTCGATAGGCGCCGAAGCTCGGAAGCCTGAATGGGAACACATCTATCCGATGGAGAACTCAGCGCTTCCACCTTTTAGGTCCATCGCCGATCTTGCATCTGAACGCAATGCAAACCCGATGGAAGTCTTTATAGATGTAGCACTTGCACATGATCTCGATATTTTCTTCATTCAAGCTGCAGCGAACCAGGATCAAGACGTGGTCCTTGAGCTGATGCGTCACCCATATGCCATCCCAACCTTCAGCGACAGCGGCGCTCACGTCACGCAAATCATGGACTCCTCCTTGCAAAGTCACATGCTCGGTCACTGGGTACGTAACCAGGGTGCATTTAGCCTGGAAGAGGCCGTGCATCGCATGACCCAAGTCCCCGCGAGGGCCTGGGGGTTTGATGATCGTGGGGTGCTAGCCGAAGGTAAGGCCGCAGATATAAACGTGTTTGACCCTGAGACAGTCGCTCCCAACTTGCCTGAACTGCGGCACGATCTTCCAAGTGGGGCGCCGCGCCTTCGTCAAACTGCTACCGGATTCAGAGCCACCATCGTGAATGGCGGGGTGTTGGTGGAAGACGGTGAGACGACTGGTTTGACTCCAGGCAGTCTCTTACGGGGCCCGCTGGCGCGCTGAACGTTTTATAGATCAGTTTGTATTTTATAGCTGACGTTTTTCATGTCCCACAGATCTTTCGTTGTGGGTTGAAGACGGTGCCGCGACAGAGTCGAAGATGTTGTCGGCGATGACGACTAGCTCAGAGTTTTGGTTCTTCACGACCCTCGCGACCTAGCTAACAGATCGCGCCTGTTCACCGCCCAGAGACTCGTTTTTGAACCACGACCAGGGCGCTTCACTCTTGTAAAAAGTTGGTACTACCGGGAGATTGTTGGTCTGGTGAGACAGCCCCTCAAAGATTAAGCGTTGCTGTTACACCCGCCGGGTTCAGGTCAACGAAGCTGAAAATCGGGTGGATCCAACCGCACTTGGGGGCATACAACTACCCATCCAGCCTGTCGCGTGCCGCGGCTGGGGACTCAGCTGCGGCGCCTCGCTCGACTGCCTCTTTGCGATTTGGTTTGATGGCCACCCCCACTGCACCGGGAGATGGGTTTTGATCGGCGAAGTACATCGCAATTTTTTGGCGTTTAGCGAACTTCCCTCCATTTAGGTCAAGTTCTCGCCGGTTGGTTCCTTTGGAAGGTTCGACGGTTCGATCGTTGACGAATTCGAGATCCCACCACCACTTCTTCAACAGGTTGATAGAACCATTCCCAACGCGATCATCCCAGCGAGCGATACTCCCGCGCAGAAACGGAAGGTGGATCGCAGCCCACAACCACATCCGCTGAGACAGTAAACCTTCGGTGTTGTACGGACAGGTCTTCATGCAACGTCCACATGCGGAACCCTTCAGATTACCGAGTCGATATTTGGCGCATTTCTCCGCGTCCGGTTTCCACATCTCATAACCGTTAAACATGACCTTGTCCCCGAAGCTGATTGCGCCGCAAGGGCACTCTCGGGCGCACTTGGTGCACTTTTGGCAGAAATCCTGAAGGCCGAAGTCGATGTGACGATCGGGGGTCATAGGCATGTCAGTCGTGACCACCACCGACTTGAACCGGGGGCCAACGAATGGATTCAAGACCAACTCACCGATTCGACTCAACTCTCCGAGACCAGCATTGAGCACTAGCGGTATGTGAAGGACATGTGAGAGAGCATTGGTCTGACTGCGGGCTGACCAGCCGAGGCCCCGTAGGTGCTCGGCAATGACGCCTGCTATCTCGGCGCCTCTCATGTAAGCCCGCATTGACTGAGCACCGGAAATCCAGTCGTCACCTGAGGCGCCCTCCATGGTTTCATAGCCTTGATCAAGAAGGATGACTATCGCGTTTTGGTGGTAGGGCTCGATCGGTTCACCATTAGCGTCGTGCGAATACCACGCATACCGAGGAACCGGGCAGATGCCGACCATGTCCCCGCCGAGGAAATGGGCTAGTGCCTTGACAGCTGACGCGTTGACGTTGGGATCTTCAGTGCCGTGGGCCATGTCCGTGGCGACTGGCCCGTCTTGGTGCGGGACCATAGAACGGATCATCGACACGTAAGCCTGCGCGGACGGGGTTTTGGTAGCGAAGACTTTGCGATCCTCGACAAACTTGGTCCCCAAGTCTCCATGTATGGGACGGTCGAAGAAACTTGCCCGTTGAGGCACTCTCGGGATCTCCTCATCGATTACCAAAGTGGTTGCGGTGTCAACCCGCTGGATGCGTTCCATGGGGTAGCTACCCATGTGTAGAGGGCGGTGCTCGCCTCGCAGTCTGCCCCACCCGGGCCTGGCGCCGCCGAACCCTAACCACCAAAGTGGCCCGTGGGAGCGAATGCGATCACCCCAAGAACGAGGGGCCAACGGGCCTTGCGGTGTCGCCTCGAGGTCAGTAGTTACTACCCCGATTCCAAAGCCGCGTTTCGACCAGGGGTTACGGAGCTCATCGCCGGAGATTTCCACGAGACCAGCTTGTAAAGCAACACGTCCTAAATTCAGGTCACTGGCCTGGGCAGTGTGCGCAGTGGCGTCGTATCCCAGATTGCGAATGTATCCAGCGGTGATCACTGCTAGCTCTGTGGCCCTCAGGTCTGCGGCCGCTTGCTGACTCCCCACTAGCCAGTCGCCGCCGGGGCGGCTTGGTTCGACGCCGTGGGCAAAATCGATGAGCACGACCACAGCCCAACGATGGGTGGCCATTTCGGTAGTTGAGTTATTGAACCATGCATCGCTGGGTACGAGACAGGTAGCGGCGGCATCGGCATCAAGGAAATAGCAGCCGGCGGTGAGGTTCGCCGAAACCTCATCAGGCCCACCTGGAATAGGTGCCCGCTCCGCTGCAGGTTCTCCTCGGCGCGCAGCGTCGAACAGCGCTTGGTACCGGGCTAAGCCATTCATTACTGACTGTGGGCCGGGAGCCGACTTTTCGCGGGGTAGACCCGGAGTCAACGCGGGCCACCCGTCTAGGTGCGCTTCGGGAGCGAGACGGGGAAGCCGTTCCGCGCAATGTGGTCCTAGATGAACTGGCCGTCGCTTATTACTAAAAAGTCGCATGGTCCCTCGAAGTGAAGTTAGTCCTTCACGACAACTGATAGATCTTTAACGGCGGGGTGTCGCCGCGGCTGTGATCTCAACCTCAATGTCGCCGGCCACGAGCGGTGCTCCCACGGTGGTTCGACACGGATAGGGCGCCTCGAACACGTCAAGGAACACTTCGTTCCATGAAGGAAAGTCTTCAACATTGGTGAGTTGGGCGTTTACCTTCACAACGTGATCAAGGGAGAGACCGAAATCTTCGAGAATTAAACCAAAGTTTTCTAAAGTCATACGGGCTTGAGTTGCTAGGTCGCCGGTGCTTACTTCAAATGTGTCCAAATCGATGGCGGTCATACCGCTGAACAGATACAAATCACCGACTTGAATGGCAGTCGAGTTTTGAATATTGAACTTTTCTAACGCGGCTGATGCTGAAGATGATGAATGAACTGTGGTCATGGTTGACACCATAGGCGGAGGTAACTTAACCCTGACGAAGACGCACCCATGAAATGGCCCTGAGAGCGAAGCTTGAGGTGTTTAGCGGTGAGTATCAAAGTGATTGAGCTGAGAGTGGAACAGTGAACGAATCTAAACATGGCGAGCAAAACGACCGCAGCGCTGAATGGGAACAACTCAGGCAAGTGCACCTTGTCGCCGCCGACGCCCGATCGGCTTCGTCGGCTGGCGGTGTCCATCATTTAGCGCTTCTGAGTTCTGACGTAGAACGTACGATCGGCTTTTATCAAGGAGTCCTCGAATTTCCCCTCACCGAGTTGTTCGAGAATCGCGACTATCGAGGTTCGACTCATTTCTTCTTCGACGTTGGAAACGGTAATGCGTTGGCGTTTTTCGACTTTCCCGGCCTGAACCTCGACTCATATTCTGAGGTATTGGGATCGATGCATCACTTGGCTATCTCCGTGACACCTGACAAGCAGACTCACCTACGTTCGAAACTAGAAGCAGCTGGGGTTGAGATCATTTTCGAGCATGCGAACTCGATCTATTTCAACGGACCTGATGGCGAACGGCTGGAACTATTGGCCGATTCGCTGGGCGAAATGAACGGTAAACCGGTGCTGTAATGGCGCTTCAAACCTGTTGCTGCCGTCGCGGTCAAGTGATCGGCCTTAAGGTGGAAACATGGCTGATACACAAGACCCGTCCAGTTCTGATTCTTTGGTCGAAGTCCAAGCGATGCTTGGCATTGCAGGAATCGAACCGACAGGGGCAGACCTTGCTTCGCTGGGGCGAATCTTCCCCGCATTGAGACGAAAAGTCGACCGGATGTACGACGTTGACACCGGCGACGAGGTAACAGCCGCGATTTTTCGAGCAGAGTCGGATTCCTGATCGTGGAAAGCAACTCGATTCAAAAGACATCGAGCGACCTCCGCGCTGGGAAAACCACTAGCCGCGAGCTCGTAGAGCGAGCTTTACAGGCCTCGGACCGGCTCAACCCAATTCTGGGAACGTACCTGTGTCGCTTTGATGAGAGTGCCCTTGCTGCTGCTGATCGGGCCGACAGCGAGCTCCGGTCCGGAATGGATCGGGGACCCTTACACGGCATCCCTTTGGGAATTAAGGACATCATCTCGACCGACGAAGGACCCACCTCGGCCCAATCACTAGCACAAGACCCGTCTTGGGGAGACCAGGGCGATGGGCCTCTACTCCAACGTCTGCGGGGCGCTGGTGCAGTGGTCATGGGGAAGACAACGACGATGGAGTACGCCATCGGATTCCCCGATTTTGACAAACCTTTCCCAGTTCCGCGCAATCCCTGGAATGCTGACCGTTGGACCGGCGGTTCTAGTTCCGGCACGGCTAACGGCATATCATCCGGTCAATTTTTTGGCGGATTGGGAACAGATACCGGTGGAAGCGTTCGGTTGCCTGCCGCCTACTGTGGCATCAGCGGGTTTAAACAAACGTTTGGTTTGGTGCCGAAAAGTGGCTGTATCCCCTTAGGGCTCAGTTACGACCACATCGGTCCGATGGCGACCTCGGTATGGGATTGTGCTGCGATGCTGACCGTCATGGCTGGCTCTGACCCTACTGACAGGACCACTGTGCGAAGGCCGCCTCTCGATTACGTCGCGACCCTCAACGAAGATAAGGCTGTAAAAAAGGCTGGTGTTGTAACGAACCGGTCGTTGATAGACGCGAGTTCTGAGCAAATGATGGCGGTCTTTGACGACGCGGTTAACGATATGCGGGTCGCGGGCGTAGAAATGGTGCCCTTTGAGGTCCCCCATTACCAAGCGATGCACGATGGCACATTTATAGCGTTACAAGCCGAAGCTTTCTCATGGCACCGCAATCAACTACGCGACAGATGGACCGAATACGGACGACCGACCCGACTCACAATTGCCCAGGGTGCGCTTATCTCAGCCGGTGATCTTGTTCAGGTAGAACGCGTCCGAGAAGTTGCGCGAAAAGCAGTATTGGCTCAGATGGACGAAGCTGGCGTTGAAGTGCTCTTGAGTCCGACTACTGGTTACGGAGCGACACCTTTCGAAGGAGCTGACCGAAAGGCGATTTCCTTGGCCGCAATTCACACCCCTGCATGGAACTCGACCGGATTTCCGGCCTTGTCAGTACCGATGGGATTTGACCAAGATGGAATGCCCTGCGGAATGCAGATAATCGGGAGACCATTTCAAGATGATGTCGTCTTACGATTAGGTCACCGATACCAACAGCTCACCGACTGGCATACCCAATTGCCGGCGCTGCACGCCGATTCGAGCTTGACAGAATAAAACCGTATTTCTCGCGAGGGCTTACCAGGCTGGAACTTACGAATTTGTTCCGATCATTTGGCCTTCTTCATCGAGATAAATCGAATTCTTTGGTTCGGCAAACACAGCCTCTACCGCCGGGATGAACTCTGAAAGCTGCATTGAGTCATAGCTCGGATCAAAAGCTGGTTGATCAAATTCTTGACAGAATTCGACCGTCAGGTCATAGGCGCGATGGCCAAGGAACTGATCCCTCATATCGCGATCTAGCCCGAGGTGATGAAAAAAGTTGTAGCCCTGAAAGATGCCGTGTTTCTCGACCATCCAAAGATGATCGTCTGAGACAAATGGTTTAAGAACGGCTACCGCGATATCTGGATGATTGTAGGAGCCCAAGGTGTCTCCGATGTCATGCAACAACGAGCACACTACGTATTCCTCTGATCTGTTCGCCCGGTACGCGCGAGTCGCAGTTTGGACTGAGTGTTCCAATCGGTCGACTGCAAACCCACCGCAATCACCATCCAACAGACGTAGATGGTCGATTACTCGTTCGGCTACGGCGTTGGCGAAAACTCGGTTGTGAGCTGCGATGATTTGCCAGTCCAGAGGAGTTGCTTCAGTCATTGCGCCGAATGTCGCGCTTTGCGTCAAAAGATCCTGGTCGTCAGTGAGATTGGTCACAATTGCCCCCTAAGGTTTCGTGCTCTGTGAATTGTAATTCTTTAGAAACCCCAACGGGGCTTTAGTAACAGGTGCCTTCACTGCAGAGTTCAGTGCCATGACAAAATATTGCTCTGCTTGGTCTTCGATACTGACTTTCGTCGCACGTATTGGCTAAATTGTTGTTTGTGAGACCAAAGGGGGCATAGCTATGACCGTTCAGCGGTTACATCATGTTGCGTATCGATGCACCGACGCGCGAGAAACAGTCGATTTTTATGAGACGTTTCTGGACCTTGAACTTGCGACCTCGATTGCCGAAAATGTTGTGCCGTCGACAGGGGAGCGATATCCACACATTCACATTTTCTTGGAGATGGCCGATGGTGGATCAGTAGCGTTTTTCGAGCTCCCTGAGTCAGAAAAAATGACACCTGATCCGAACACGCCAGATTGGGTGCAGCATCTCGCGTTAAAGGTAGAAAACCGGGATGCGTTGCTGGGTTACAAGCAACGTCTTGAACAGGGTGGCCATTCGGTGCTGGGACCGATCGATCACTCATTTTGTGAGTCAATCTATTTCCATGATCCCAGTGGCCATCGACTAGAGCTGACAACCGATATTGGCGACGAAGAGTTGCACCAGAAGCTTCGTTCGTCGGCTCGTCCCATACTTGCCCACTGGGATCAGCATCGAGTCGCTCCCGATGTGGACCCTCTTCACGCAAATGCACGCAACGGTGGAGATTCCTAAGTCTCGACTGTTTCGAGGCTTCAACAAAAAGCGGACAATTGAACGATGCAAATGGGCGGCCGGTTTGAGGGGGAAGAACTGATATGAAATCCGGGCACGCTTTGAACCCTCTTCCGCTGATTGATGTGGCCCCGGTTCTAGCGGGTGCGCCTGGTGCTCTAGTCACCACTGCCAGCGAGGTTCGAGAAGCACTTGAACAGGTTGGATTCTTTTCTATTGTCGGCCATGGGATCGAGTGGACGAACATTGAACGGATGTATGAATGGGCTACGAAGTATCACGCTTTATCAGATGCCAAAAAGTTCGATCATCCTATGAACGCAACCCAAATGGGATACATGGGGTTCGGCGGAGCGCAGCGCGAGAATCGACCCCACGCATTAAATGCCGCCTTTTTTATGGGACGGCCTGGCTCGGCACGTAACTGCTTTCCAGCGAAGTCCGCCTTGCCTGGCTTTAGAGAAGCGGCGGAAGGGTATTACACACTCTTGGAGGGTCTGTGTCTTCGGCTGCTTCCGCTGTATGCCGTTGCAGCTGGTATGCCTGCCGATTTTTTCGACAAATATTTCGACCCTGCTCTTGCAACGCTGCGCGTCACTCATTATCCACCTATAGAGGCGGCGCTTGATCAGTGGGGAATCGAACCACACAGCGATGCAGGCTTTATGACATTGTTGCCAACAAACAAGATTGACGGATTGTCAATCGAAGCTGCTGATGGCTGGTTCGGTGTCGCACAAGAAGCCGAATCTTTCGTGGTAAATGCTGGGGACACGCTCAGGGCGTGGAGCAATAACCGATTCCTTTCGACAAAGCATCGAGCGCTAAACAGCGGCGAGGACCATCGCTACGCGCTCCCCTTTTTCTTTGACCCCCGTCCCGACACGACTATTGAACCCATGTCAGGCTGCGTTGACGACCAACACCCCCGGGTTCGTGAGAGCTACCGCTATGGCGATTATTTGCGGGCTTTCATGCAAGAGGGTTACGCCCAAACTAAAGAGCCGTAGAACCAATCACCGATCAATGGGCCGAAACTCTAAAGAGTCCTGGGGTTCACTGGCGATCAATTTGAGAAGTCATCGGTAGTCGGTTCTTTGAAAAACCGGATTCGCTTTGATCGCGCCTAGAACGTGGCGGTGGTAGCTCCATACATTCTGTCTTGTGAACCCGGTCGCAAGACGTGGAGCTCTGCTGTCAGCGCTTCCCTGCCGGCTTCGGCTTCGGGATCTTCGGGGTAATACGCCAATTCGCTAGCGGGGTCCCCGGCCACGCGGGTCCCGATCAGGTAGCGGGGTTTTGTGTAGTCGTAGGGGCGGGCGCGATGCAGAATTCGTCGGTTATCCCAAAGCAGCGTGTCGCCCACATTCCAGTTGTGACTGTAAACGCGGGACTCGTCGCTCACAACGTGCTCAAGAAGCGACGCAATGAGGCTTCGGCTTTCGTCTCGCCCGAGGCCAGGAATCCCGAACGCGTGACGACCAACAAAAAGATTAGGTCGACCAGTGTCGGGGTGTACCTTCACCAGAGGTCTGAGATAGGCCTCCCCGTGGTAGACGGTGCCGTACATTCCGTTGTCGTTGGTGTCGGGGAAGTCTCCTAAATCGTTGGCTTGTGAATAGTTCGTTGAATGAAACGCACTGAGCCCAGAAATGAGGTTTTTGGTGTCTTCGTCAAGTTCTTCATACCCAGCGCGTAAATCAGCTAGTTCAGTTTGACCGTCCTCTTCGGGGACGACCACTGCGGATAGCATCGCAATCTTGCTGGATATCGGTTTATAGGTCGAATCGGTATGCCAGGTTTCGTTTCCGACATTGGTTCGCATCAGCTGTGACTGCAAATCGTAGATCTCGCCGAATGTTCCGTCGTGGTGTTTCTTCTGGTTCGCCATGGCCAAACCACCAAATTCCAGTTCGCCGAAACGCTCGCCGAACGCAGTGCTTTCAGCTTCTGTTAGGTGTTGATCAGGAAAGAGAAGAAAACCTTTCTCCAGGAATGCTTCGACAAGAAGGCCGAACTCGGTCTCGCTAAGATTTTTGAGGTCAATACCGGTGACCGTTGCCCCGAATGCCTTCTCTGTCATTGGAGTGACCTGAACACCGCTCATCGTATTTCCCCTGACTTAACAAAGCCCGTCCCTACAGCAAGGTTAGTCACCTGAGGTTGTTGTTATCTACACGTACTCGTAAAGACGGTTCCGTTATTTGATAGATGCGCGCTGCAAGTTGGGTTTGGTTTTCTTATCGATACAAGGCAGCGAGTTCGGCAACGGCGAGCAGCACAGCACCAGCCGCGAATATGACACGAAACACTGCGAATGGCGCCTTCTTGTACTCTCGACCCAACGCCGTGTCTTCTAATGTGGCGTCCATATCTTCAGCGCCAGCAGCGATGTCAGCGATAACTCCGTCAGTAATGAGCAACGCCCACAGGTTCACTACGACGACCGCTATGGCGGTCTGCCACTTCATGCTGGCCACGTGGTCGTACCCAAACGAGAGTAAGACCAGCATGCCGAAAGAAAACGCTACGTAGGTGGGAACCATCATCCGCATGTCGGAGGTTCGCATCTGCAGCCATGAGAGCCAAAGGTTTTTCTCCATCAGGCACTCCTGTCTAGCCATCGGAAAAGTGTTATTGAAAGCCGATCCTAGATCGCTAAGTCTCGCTTAGGTTTCGCGGATCGACAAGATCGCAATGAGTGAGACCTTGCGCTCGTGCCTAAAAAACGGAAGATAGAACAGACCAGTATTAGGTCGTTAGGAGAAAGCGAGAGTTACTGGGGGATTGGCGCCTGCGACAAAATTGACCTGATCGCCGGCTGCAGGGAAATACGTAATAACGGTGCTGCCGGTCATAACGAACTCACCTGCTCGGAGAGAACGGTTCCGGCTATTGAGGTGATTAGCGAGCCACGCAACGGCTTCAAACGGATGCCCCAAGGCGTCACCGGTGCGGCCCGAGCCGAGAACCTTTCCGTTGACTTCAAGAACTGTCGGCGTCTCTACTAGATCCAGGTCCCGCCAATTTGGGATTGACGCGCCCAGGACCACCCCAGCGTTCCAAGCGTTCTCAGACACTGAATCGAAAGGATTTAGCGTGTCGTAGTCGGCATCGCGATCTTCGATTAGTTCGAACGCTGGATAACAGGTGTCAACTGCCTCGATGATGCTTGCTTTGGTGTGAGGGCCGGCTCCGGGTTCTAAGTCCTTGTCGACGCGAACCGCGATCTCGCACTCGATTCCTAGATGCCTATGAGCGTTTAATGACACTTGTGAAGGTGACCCATGTACGCGACTTCGGAAAATGGCTCCCGATAAAGGATGATCTACACCACAAAACTCTTGCATTGCTTTACTTGTTAGAGCGACTTTCCAACCGACGATTTGCTCTCCCCGTTTCATCATGATGTCGATGAAAGAGTCCTGCACCAGGTAAGCGTTCTCAAGGCTGGCATTCTCGACAGTGTCTGCCATTGAGTAATGCTTTTCTTTCGCCTCAAGCTGACCGATAAAGGCGTTCGCTAGATCGATTTGTTGTTGTTGGTCCACCAGAGCCTCCCCTTTCAATGATTTTTGCACCAATTGACTCTCTTCGCTCCCATGAGCGAAATTTTGATAGTTCACAAACTCTCGAAGAAACAACTGTCTCAGACTGGGTTTGCGGTTTGGTGAAGATACGCATCGAAGCGAACTTTCGCATGGGGGCGGGCCGTGAAGATGGTTTCAATACAATGCCTCGGCCGCAGCAAGGTCCGCGATTTTGTCGCTGCTGTAACCCAGCATCTCGTTCAATACCTCAAAGGTGTGTTCCCCGATTGGTGGCCCGCCCCACAACGCCTCAGAGGGAGTTCGACTCATCTGATAGTGGGAACCTTCGATGCAGGTTTCACCCGAATACGTCTGCGGTACCCGCCGGAAATGATTTCTATGAGCGAGTTGCGGGTCGGCCACCGCGTCCGCAGAATCAACTACAACATGGGCAGCTATCCCATGCGATTGCAGTAGATCTTGTAGCTCAAACCGATCTTGGGACGAAGTCCACTCCGCGATCACGGAATCGTCTAATTGGGTTGAACCAATGAGCTCGCTCAATTGTTGTTGGGCGGTCTCGTCTTGGCAGACGATCGCGATCCATTTGTCATCACCGACGGTCGGATACGCGCCGTGTATGTCGTAGCGATCGCTCATATTGCCAGATCTAGTGGCTGTTCGACCGTTGACCGCCTGATCCAACAGGGCTGGGCCAAGTAGATGCAGCGCTGATTCGTGCTGACTGAGGTCGACGTAGACACCTTCGCCGGTTCTGTTGCGGTGATCGACAGCAGCCATGAGGGCAGTAACGGTGAACCGGGGGGCGGTGTAGTCGGTATAAGCAAGAAATGGTCCAGTGGGAGCACGGTCCGGCCATCCTGTGATTTCATAAAACCCGCTAAGAGCTCCAGCTAAGTTGCCGAACCCCGGGTACATATTCATCGGTCCGGTCTGACCCATCAGACAACTCGAAAGCATCACTATTTCTGGTTTCCGCTCCTTAATTGACTGATAATCGAGGCCCCAATTCGCCATCGCTTTGGGTGTGAATGATTCGATGATCACATCGGCCCATTCCACGAGATCCCAAACGACTGCCATCGCCGCTTGATTGGAAAGATCAAGGCTTAATAGGTATTTGCCAGCGTTAGCTGAGTGATATTGCGCTGTGTTGTCGGGATGAGTTTCGTCGTTAACGAATGGTCCGGCGCCACGGATAACGTCCATTCGCCCTTCGGATTCGATTCTGACAACGGTGGCGCCGTGGTCCGCAAGATTGCGGGTTGCCATGGGCGCGGCGATCGCCCAGGTGAAATCAAGAACCTTGAGTCCTTCTAATGGTCGACGAGTGGGCGCGGGTTCCACTGGGGGAGGAGCAACTGGTCGTCTTTCAAGGTTCGCGGTCACTTCGTCTGTGTGTTGTCCGAGTTGTGGGGGTGGCCCAAGATAGGTGAGTGGGACAGTGGATTTCGCGAACCGTCCCGGGAAGACACATCCGACTTCTGGTACGTCTTCGAAGAAGCCTCGCGCTGCGAGATGTTCTGAGCCGACAATATCTTTTGTCGTCGCGATTGGGGCAATGAGTAAGCGACGTTCTTCGTTGCCGGCCATGAGTTCGGCTTTGGTTTTCGTAGCGGTAAAAGCAGCGATTGAGTCTTGGGCACCGCTCAGACCTTTGGGGTCGGCCTGCCCCGTGTAAATCAGCATGAAGAAATCGATCCAGTTCTGATCTCGAGTTGCCTCGTCGCAGAAACCTTCATCGAACACCCACTCCATGAGTCGCCGGCTGTAGGGACCAATCATTTCCCCAAACATAAAATTGATTGACACGTAACCGTCTGATGCCGGGTAAACCGTCCGGAGAACGTACTCGCCAGCTTTGATTCCTCCGCCTGCACGCGCCACAAGGGGAGCGCCGACCGCTGTGGTCATCAGCATGGTTTGAGTGCATTGAGTGACGGCTTGTTGTGCTGAGACATCTATGTGTTGCCCCCAGCCGGATTTGCTTCGCTCGACTAGAGCGATTGTCGTCGCTTCAGCTGCCTCCAGTGCCCCATGTAGCCATCCCTGGGGGACGGCGCCTACCTGCAACGGCGCCCGATCGGGATCACCGGTCAAGCCCAACTGGCCGCCACTTGCTAGCAGCGTCAGGTCTGTAGCGAGCCAATCGCTTTTGGGTCCTGTAGAACCAAAAGCAGAAAGAGTAATTGTTATTAACGAAGGGTTTTCAGCTCGTAACGCGGCCAAGTCGAGATTCTTGAACACCCCGCAGTCGACGATGACATCAGCAGTTCGGGCGAGGCGTTGGATATCCGATACGTCACCGGTGACAGATTTTTTGCCGCGGTTCCAGGCCCAATGAGTGAGCGATGAGTCGATGTTTTGTTCATCATTCGCAAAAGGACCGATGCGTCGAGAACGAGTTCCATCGGTCGGCTCGACCGCGATGACTTCAGCTCCGAGTTGAGCTAGTAAAAGTCCGGTCAGGTTGGCTCGTTCATCGCTGAGATCAAGAATTCTGTAAGGAGAAAGCATCAACGACATTGTGCACTGCGAATGGGGGCAGTTTCTAAAATTGTGCAACCTTCTTGCTCTCAAACCCGATCTTTTGCGAGTTAGTGATAAATCTGTCGTTGGAGGTCAACGCAGATGGACCCTGACGACGACAGGTTGGACATGCTGAGAGAGTCCATACGGCTGACTGAAGAAATCCTTAACGGACTTGTTCGCTCCGGAACTGAGCATTCTGAAACTGAAACGGAGTCAGGTGTAGTAGCTCGTCTTACTCATGGCCGCGATTGGAGACTTCGGTACCTCGACCACCTGGAGAAAGATGGACAACTCCTGAATCTAGGTGACGAATGGTCAATGCATCACGGACATGATCTAGCCATCGAGTGGGGATATGAGGCATGGGACGAAAACAGAATCGGGTTGAGATGCAGAAGCTGTGAAGACTGGATCCAGTTGTACGACGTGGACACCGTACCTACTGCTGAACCCACGATTAGCGACCTGTACGTCGAACACGAAACTCACACGGTTCTTTCCTGGCGTCGAGGAGTAGAAGCAGGAATCGAATGCGTCACCTGTGGAGCTGTTAAAGATGACGGATTTCCGTTACTCGCCACATCGGTGAGCGACTGGTTTGACGAGGTATGGAACGGTTGAGCGGGTAGCCAGTTGAAGGTGAGTGGTGCGCCGGGTGGGACTTGAACCCACACGTCCTAAGACACCGGCTCCTAAAGCCGGCGCGTCTGCCAGTTCCGCCACCGGCGCCCGCATCACAACCTACCGGCCTAAACGTCGGCTTCGTTGAAGGCTTCCTACCGCAAACACAAACCCTTCTAAGGCGTACACGCGATCTGAGATACTGGTTTGGTAGCAAAGACTTCGTACCACGCATCCGATGCCTCGCTTTTGTCGAATTCGAGGCTCGCCCTTTTAGAACTTTGAAATTCGCACTGACTGCCAATCGTTGGATCGGTATTTTAAAACGAGGGTAACCCTGCGTTGATGCATCGGTGAAGCACCGGGTTGTTGAGGACGGTTTGCGTTCTCCCCGGGGCATGGGGCAACCGCTGGAAGTCGCTGCCCTAAACAGAATCGTGAATCGTTGCCAAATTCGGGGCAAACTTCAGCTATGCAGATCACAAGAATTTTTACCGGCGATGACGGCCAATCTCATTTCGAAGAACTCGAGATCCCAAGTACGGACTTTGGTCCTCCGCGTGGTGAGATCAGCGCGTTAATAGCAGGGTCCTCATCTTTCTTCCGGACGACCCACACGGAAGGCGACGACGACGTCTATGACTATCACTGTGCGCCGCAACGCCAATTTGTTATTCATTTGAGTGGATCGGTCGAAATTGAAACTGGAGACGGGTCCAAACGTCGTTTCGGGGAAGGCGATATTTTACTTGCCGATGACACCACTGGCCAAGGTCACATCAGTCGCGGGGTGCAAACTCCGCGGCGGCAAGTTTTTGTCGTTGTTTCATCGGATTTGGATCTCGAAAGCTGGCGAAAATAGACCGATCCATATTTGAAACGGCGAGAGGCTCCAACTTCTTTTTTGTCTCCAAATTTTCCGTCGTGGAGTGAAAGCTAAGATCGGGCCCGGGAGGGAAACATCATGCTCAGGTTGACGTTTCTAATTCGGCGAAAAGAAGGCATGTCGCGAGAGGAAATGCAGCGTTATTGGCTTGAAGAACATGGTTCCCTTGTCGCTGGCCACTCCCGAACTCTAGGGATGCTTCGATATGTCCAAGTTCACACCACAAATGATGATCATTCTCGGCTACCCGGGCGACGTGGCGAAATGGAAGAACCCTATGACGGCGCTGTAGAAGTCTGGTGGGAGTCGAAACAAGCGATGGTTGAGGCGACCCGTTCTGACGAGGGCCGCGAAGTTGATCAGATCCTTCGAGACGACGAGAAAAACTTCATGGATCTGCAGCGATCCGTTGCCTGGTTCAACTACGAATACCCGCAAGTTAACCCGACGCCCGAGAACGTTGTGGCCACCGAACGCTCCAGCCTGGTGAAGTTGTATTTCCCGCTCCGTCACCTGGATTCATTAACGTTCGATGAAGCTCAGTGGTATTGGCGAACCCACCACGGACCAGTGATCCGGCGACAGGCTCACGGCTCTGGAATTGTGCGCTATCAGCAAGTTCATCGTGACGAACCTGGTCTGACTGCCGCCATCAATCGTTCCAGGGGGTCGGAAATGGAGCCCTACCTTGGTCACGCGGAAGTTTGGATGGATCGAAGCTCAATGGGGAAACCCACCCCAGAAAATCGCGCAGCATCGAAACGCGCCTATGAGGATGAAGCGAATTTCATTGATTTTTCGAGGTCAACCATGTTTCTTGCCAAAGAGCACGTGATCATTGACCGACGTTAAATCAATCGTCTACGAGACCTTTCACGCCTTCAACGACTCGCTGCATGTTGGCTCTATGGATGAGTCGCCGCTCGTGAAGTATTTCGCTTTCCCGAGGCGGATCTTTTAATGCTCGGGGAGCAGTGGCGTTGTTCTCTGTGCCGATAGTCATCGAAAATCGAAGACGGCTTCCGCCGCCTTGCTCGGCGAGATCGAAGCGCCAAATTGCGCCTGGTTTTTCTGGGTCAGTGGTGCGCCACTCGAATGTTTCCCGGTCCTTCCATGCTGTCACGGTGCAGTTGGTGTCCCAGTCGTGAACATCAGGAATTGAGTTGCTACCGCAAAATGTGGAACCAACTCCACGATCTCCGTCGCTGGTCCACTCAGCCTTGACGAGCTCTTCGGAAAAACGGGCGGGCATGTTGATGTCAGAAATAATTTCCCAGATGGTTTTAGGGCGAGCATCGGTGTCTATTTCGACAACGATGCCGGGGCCATCCACGATCCTCGCGCTTCCGTCGAGGCTTGGTTGGTTGCGAGTAAAACCCCATTGATCGAAATAGGTGATCTCGGAAGCTGGCCGTCGGGGAGCAGGCGAAAAATCAGGACCGATTGTGTAGGCCACAGGGAAACACACCAAAGTCGTCACGCCGAGAGGGATACCAAGAAGCTTGGCTACTTCAGCGGACTTGTTGTTGAGCATGGTGGCGTACGCGGTGCCTAACCCTCGTGAACGTAAAGCGAGATTGAAACTCCATGCTGACGGGATGGCACTGTCGAACAGCCCTGGCTGCCCACTGTTGTCATGGATCCCCCAGATGGCGCACATCACCAGGACCGGGGCTTTAGAAAAATTCTCAACTAAATACGCGCTGGAACTCACCACTCGTTCTTTGGGGTGACCGGTGCCCTCTAGTCGCCCTCGAGCATTGATGAACAGTGTGCCTACTTCGGTGTACAAACGTCCCAGTTCGTCTTTCGTGTCTTGGTCTCGGATTACCATCCATCGTCTGCTCGCGTCGTTGCCACCCGTCGGTGCTTGCTCAGCGAGATCAATGCATTCGAAAATTAGCTCGTCGCTCACTTCGCGTTGCAGATCCAGACGTTTACGGACGGCTCGAGTGGTCGTCAGTAGACGATCGATTTGATCCAGATCGAAACCTGACTCAGAGAGAGAATCGTTCATACGATGAATCTATGCCGAACTACTGGTCGGCGTAGGCGCTCAACGCGGTCGTATGGAGAACACTGAAGCGGCTACCAGAGGCTGATGCCTAGGAACAGGAAGAGGCCCTTGCCGGTCACGGCTTCCCGATTTCGGAAGGCCTAACGCGCCAAAGATTCCGACTGTGGCGCATCCGGCCGACAGCACAAGGACCCAAGTAAAGGTCGACGTCCAGTCGGCGACCGCTCCACCGATTTGTGGCGAAATCATTTGGGCTACCCCAAAGGCAAGCGTTGCTGCGCTGAAGCCTGGACCGTAATCCTCAGGTGCGGCATGTTGAACGAAATACATGGTCAACGTCACCGGAATTGACGCGAAAATCAGTCCTAAAAATGAGGCCGAGGTGAGTGTCGGAAGGAACCAGCCAGGGAGGATGGTAATGACCACCAAACTCCATAGAGCGAATGCGCTCGCGAGGCTTGCTCGCATCCCAAATATGGTGACGGCTTTTGCCATGATCGGTCCGCCAAAGATCATGGCGACGCCTACCAACGTGAAAGCTAGGGATGCGTCATTGGAACTCCAGCCGTTGTCGTCTTCTAATCGGCTGGTCAAGAACGCGAGAACGAGCAGGTACATGAACCCAAAGGTCGTGTACATCATTGTTACGGGTTTCCAGCCGGGAACGCGACGCAACGCATCAAATCCGCCGATTCCTCCCTTCGCTGAAAGTTGCCCCTGCGAATGTCGAACCACTGCGATGGTTGTGAGAGCTGTGACAACTCCGATCACCGCTTGAATGAGATAGACGGTGCGCCAGGCTCCGTCGCCAGAAATTCCTCGGACCCATGCCGCCAGTTGACTAGCAAAAACGATGCTTAAGCCCATACCTGATGAGAGCAGGGCGATTACTGTCCCTCGTTTTTCCGGAGGAAACGCGTCGCTGGCAATGACTGGGGTAGGAATCCAGACCCAGGCGCCGCCGAATCCTGACAAGAACATGGCGGCCGCCAAGATGGGGGCATTGGGGGAGACAGCAGCTAGAGCGAGCCCCCCCACGGCTATCAAGAGACCGATTCTCATGATGGTGAGCATGCGTATTCGCGGAGCAGCTATGGCGACAGCGAGGGTGCCAACTAAATAGGCACCGACGTTTGCTGTCGCCAGTGAACCCGCGATCGTGTTTGATAATCCTAAGTCAGCGCGAATGGCTGGCAGTACCACTCCGAGGGTGAAACGCCCGAACCCTTGAGCTACGCCGGCACTCGCGGCAGCAAGCGCAACAGCTATCCAGGTGCGAGCGGACACAAGGGGAGGCTACCAAGGTAATAGTTACCGAAGTCTGTCAAAAACAGGCTGATACCCGCCGCGAAAAGATCGAAAATCGTTTCGTGTCACCAAAGAGAACGCGCGCATGGGTGCCCCTTGCCTAACATCGTCAAAGTGCCAGCAGGAGGGCAGGATGGCGATCAGCATCGATCCCGATACAGGTTTAAAAATATTCGACACTCGAGCAGCGAAAGCGAGTGACCGGATCCGCGGTCGTGGATACGAAATCAATCCCGACCTATCTCTCAAGACGCTCCCCGAAACCCCAGCCGGGGCTAAGTTTGATGCTGTAGAGCAGGCAAAGTATCGCGAATTTAAAGAGCGACGACGCGGTGCTGCCGACTACATGTCGATGAACGGTGAGTTCGCTAAATACCTTGAAGACCACTACTCCGAACCACCGATCGAGCGCGAAGCATTGACCGATGAGTGCGAAATTCTGGTCATCGGTGCAGGCTTCGCCGGACTGTTGCTTTGGTATCGATTGCAGGAAGCCGGCTTTACTGACGTCAGATTTTGTGAGAAAGGGGGCGATGTAGGCGGTACGTGGTATTGGAATCGATATCCGGGCATTGCATGTGACGTCGAGTCATACAGTTACCTGCCGTTGCTGGAGGAGATGGAGTACTTCCCGACCATGAAATTCGCGTCGGGTTTCGAAATTCTTGAGTATTGCCAGGCGATGGCAAACAAGTTTGGTTTCTATGACAAATGTCTTTTCCACACCACAGTGGAGCAAACCGACTGGGATGAAACAACTGGCCGTTGGACCGTACACACTGATCGTGATGACGCGATGCAAGCCCGGTACGTCATTTTGGCCAACGGTATTCTCACGAGTCCTAAATTGGCGAGGATTGGTGGCATGGAAACCTTCGCAGGTGATTCATTTCACACTTCGCGCTGGCACTACGACGTCGATCTTGAAGGAAAAACTGTAGGGATCATTGGAACTGGCGCAACTGCGGTCCAGGCGATTCCCGAACTCGCAAAAATTGTGAGTGATCTGTATGTGTTTCAGCGCACGCCTTCCTCTATCGACGTCCGCGATCAGCGAGCGACGTCGCCTGGAGAAATCGAGTCTTGGAAAGACGAACCTGGCTGGGCTCGAGCGCGAAGGAAAAGATTTTCGCGAATTTCGGCTGGGCGGACGGCGATCCAAGCAAATGACGACTACTTGGCCGGGAAAGTCGCTGATTTCAAAGAGCGAAAGATGCATGATCGAAAGCTCACTCCTGGTGAGATGGTTGAGAAGCAACTTGATTCAAACTTCCGCATCATGGAGCAGATACGAGCACGTGTAGATGCCATAGTCGAAGATCCAAAGACAGCGGAAGCTCTAAAGCCGTACTACCCCTATGGGTGTAAGCGACCCACTTTCCACGACGAATACCTACCTACGTTTAACTTGCCGCATGTGCACCTGGTGGATACTGCACCTGCAGGTGTCACCAGCATCAATGAGAATGGCGTGGTCCACGAGGACATCGAATATCCGCTTGATGTTCTTATTTATGCGACTGGATTCCAGTGGATGGCGACCTCCACGTTCAACATGATTGTTGGTCGCGGTGGTCAAACTTTGAGTGAAAAATGGCAAACCGAGGGCACCAAAACATTTTTGGGTTTGCACAGTAATGGGTTCCCTAACTTGTTCATTGTTTCGGGGCCTCAAGGCGGAGGGGGGAGCTTCAACTTTACTGATGCCATTGAAACTCACGCGGACTACATCGTGTGGATGCTTTCTAAGATGCGTGACGAAGGCCACGAAATTGTGGACATCACTGAACAGGCCGAAATTGAATACGCCGGGCATTGCCGCGAAGCAGATCTTGCGACCGCTCCGCTTCGAGATTGCCTCTCCTATTACAACGGACATGGAGATGCAGAACCGGGAAGCCTGGCCTATTACGGGGGAGGGAACTGGCATAAGTTCCGTGTTCGGGCGCAAGAAAGTCTCGACCCTTACGTGTTCGGTTCGGCATAGCTGCCTATTTGAGGTGTGGGATCACATCCGCAGCGAGTCGCTCGAGGTTGGCGGCCATAAATTCGGGATCTATTCCGGGTGGTAAGCCAGATGTCGCGAGGTCGGTGATTCCGTAGAGATCAATGAATTCCCTCAGTTGCTGTACTACCTCTTCAGCAGTTCCAATGATGACGTTTTGAGGAATACCACCGTCGCTACCCCAGCCGTAGTCGTCGGGAGTTTCGGCCATGAAGGTGCTGTATACACCCATCCGAAATCGTTCCGCTTCTCGAATGATTGGCCAGTCCCGCTCGCGATCATCTGTGACGTACACAGAGCGAATGATTCCAACCCGATAATCGTCGGGGTCTCTGCCGTCGGCCCGCACTGCGTCTCGCCAAGGATCGAGAACTTCGTCGCTGCGTCCTTGCGGAAGCAGGTTGGTTCCAAAACGCGCGGCGCGCAAGGCGCCTGGTTCCTTCATCGCTGCGATCCATAATGGCGGTCCACCTGGTTGAACTGGTTTGGGATAAACGTTGATGTCTGACAGTTGGTAGCGCTTTCCGCTGAAGCTAAAAGGCTCATCGCCCCAAGCAAGACGAAGAATCTGGATTGCTTCGTCAGTCATAGACACTCTGTTGGGTAATGGAATGCCAAAGGCTTCGAATTCTTTTGGCACGTAGCCCATACCAATACCGAACTCCATTCGGCCGTTAGAGATGTGGTCAAGTACCGCTAATTCTTCGGCGAGTCGCACTGGGTGGTACAGAGGCAACAACGCGATGTCATTGGAGATGCGGATGTTCTTGGTCCGCGCCGCTATTGCACCCGCCAAGGGTTGGAAAGCAGGAAGGTACCCATCCTCCAAGAAGTGATGTTCGGTGAACCAAACATGATCGAACCCGAGTTGATCAGCTAGAACCGATTGTTCGATGGTCGCGGAGTAGACATCGGTCATCGACATTTCGCCACCGGGCACGTGACGACAGTCGTACATGATGCCGAATCGAAATGATTGGGGCACAGTGCTCTCCTCGCCCTGATGCGATATTTGGACGGTAGTCGTTCCTAGCGAGCTAAGTTTTGTTCATGAGAACAGAGTTCATGTTCGCAGTCAGGGTGCACCATGATTTTACCGCTATATAAGGGTTATCTCTGGCTGTCGTGCTGTTCCTGGTGGGTTTGCTGCCACTCATCCATGCGGGTGACGTTGCCGTCGATCGATTCGAGGGTCTCTGAAATGTCGTGCAAAACGACGACCACTTCGTCGTGGCTGTTGCGGTTCTCGCGCCGGAGTCTCTGAGCTAACAACGTGAAGACACCTGTCACGACTGCTGCTGATACCAGACCAATCGCACTCATCGTCTCTGTCACGACAGGGCACCACCGATCAGAGCAGCGACAGTCTTAGGTCCCACGATCCCATCAACGGTGAGACTGCCTTTGCTGCGTCGCTGGTACATACGGGTAGCCCGCCAGGTGAGCCAGCCGTAGTGGCCATCGATTGTCAGGTTGAATCCGTTTCGATTCAGTTGGTGTTGCACCCATTTCACGTCGTTGCCTTTGCTTCCGCGTCGCAAGATGTCTTTGGGCACGGGGTAGCCACTTGATGGCAGTTCATCTGGTGGGGGATTGCCAGGGTCAAACGATCCACGTCTAATCAACTCAATGATTGCGTCGCCAGG
>Ga0115002_10001689_pt1 | contig 29914 bp, 26 predicted proteins | sample ArcticOcean_MG_C_8_FD_89576 | JGI IMG/M metagenome (GOLD analysis project Ga0115002, IMG submission 89576) | Marine microbial communities from western Arctic Ocean - ArcticOcean_MG_CB11_86 | ecosystem: Environmental > Aquatic > Marine > Oceanic | place: Arctic Ocean: Canada Basin | collected... | reverse complement strand
TTAAATAAATGAGCTTGTGGTATATATAGCACTCAGGCCGCTTAACGCACTGGCCATAAGCACTTATCCTTGAACACTGTAGTGCCCGAAAACTGGGTTAGGGTACACCCAAGAACGGCTTTGTTGTCCTCAATTCCACAGGATAGTGGAATGGGGGACAACCCTCGGAGTCCACAGGGTATGAACGACCGGGTATATCCTAACCCAGCCCATCCGCACCAACTACACCCGCTCCGCTTGTGGGACCGCGCCCCCATGCGTATGATCCCACAAATGCCCCCTCCGCCCTTCCCCTTCCAACCCCGTCTCAAAATACACCGACTTCACCGCATCGTGCACAATCGGAAAATCGTGGTGAAAACCCATGCCCGTCGCCACGCAATCCCCCGGCCCCACCTCATACGATTTCCCCTCGCTCACCGCCACGCCACTGCCCTCGTATACAATCCAATACTCGTCACAATCGTGATAGTGGCAATCAAAGCTCGTCTCCTTGGCATAGTCGATCGCATCGCCCTTGTCCTCGCGCCCGTCGCTCTTGCCGACCTGAAATATCCCCGACGAAGTCTCCGTCTCCCAATCGCCGCACATCCACACCAAGGTCGCCGGATCATCCAGGGCGCGGACCGCGAAATGATCGCTATCGTTTTGTAAATCGACATTCGTTTTAAACTCTCCCGCCACCACCTCATCGCCAAAACGAATCTCGCACGTGCCCGTACCGACGATAATTTTCTCCCGCTTGCCGCGCCGCACAAAATCACGCGTCTCACCTTTCGCCAATGTCACGACCTCGAAATAACTCAACCCGCACCAGGCCGGCGCGTTATCCTCACCGCTCTTGGTAATCGGCATTATTACGCTCCTTTATGGTAAATAGTCCGCTATCCGTTTAACCTGCTGGTCTCGGCTCGAATCCACCGCGCCGAAGACCATCGCCAAGCTCTTTATATTTTCTGCACCCGCGCTCTCAGGCTCTCGCCCTTCGGCAATAGCCGCGGCAAACTCCCGCAATACCGCCGCCTGCCCCTCCTGCGGCGGCCTCACCGCCATCTCCTCTTCGCGCGGCGCCGCGCGGTCAGAATGATTGGCCCCCTTGCGAGCGATATAAAGCTCCGGGTAGACCATCGTCAGCGTCCCGGTCTCGCCGACCGCGCGAATCTCGCCGAACCAGTCGGTCATATCGCCCGATGAAATTGCGTCGGCGTGATAGCTCACCGGCAGGCCATTGTCCATCGTAAAGTGGGCGATGCCAGTGATATCGCCATTAAAAGTGCTATACGGCGTATTCCAGCTCTGCGCCCAGACGCTTGCCGGATCACACCCCAGCAAGGCCCGCAATAAATCAAAATGGTGGATGCTCATTTCGATATAGAGCGGGTCGGCCATTTTATGGCGAAACTCGCCCCACGAATAATACGGCGCGCGAAAATAATGCGTCACATGACTCATCCGCCCCAACGCACCACCGGTGACGATCTCGCGAAATTTGTGCACCCACGGATGAAAACGCGCCTTCTGCGCGATCATGAATACCCGGTCGCTTTCTGCAACTGAGGCGAGAATACGCTGCGCCGATGCGACCGTGTCGGCGATCGGTTTTTCCGACAAGACGTGCAAGCCCGCACCGATTCCGGCGCCAATCACCGCCTCGTGGTGGGCCGGCGGCACGACGCACAGTAGGGCATCCGCCTCCACCGCCGCGATGGCCTTTTCCACATCACTAAAACAGAGCCCCTCAGCCAAGCCGATCGTCTTTCTAGCCCGGCTTAGATGCTCTGGGTTCATATCGACCAGAGCCACATGCTCAACGCCGTCATTTTCCATTATCGTCGGCAGCCAACTGCCCCCGTAACCCCCGACACCCACCTGAATAACTTTTAACATAGTGCTCCGTTCACTTGAAAATTAACAGACCAAAATCGTCCGGCCTATGTCCCCCGTCATAGGTCCGTACCCACTGGCTATACTCAGCCCCGCGAAATACCCGCACAAAGTTAAAACCCCACTCTGCTCCACTCTGGGCTTGCGGCACCTCGGCATCGCCAAAATCCAAGCGATATTCCAACGACCAGAAGTCGCGCCCGACCATAGCCACAGCCCGAGCGTCGGCATTCCATTCCACCCCGCGGCCACTCAGACCACCGGTCAACCACGCGTCGTGCACCGTGCCGAGATGATTGATGCCGACATGCAGATAATTGCGGTGAGTAAATCCTGGGTCGATAAATAATTCGACAATATCCTCATGCCATAACTCGGCATCGAAATTGCGGCTCCGGCCGACCAAACTGTCGGGATGCGCGTCATGGCCGTAAAAACCAAAATACAACGCCTCATCGGTATAACCAAGTTGAATGCGAGTCCGCTGCGACGACGGAATAGCGGCGGTGTGCACAGTGCTGTGCTGGAAAAAAGAGTCGACTTGGGCGGCTTCCTTCCACACCGCATCGTCCAACTTGCCGTCGAGCGTCGGCGCACGGCTCAGGCGGACGACCTCCAGCACCATTCCGTGCGCCTGCAACAACGCCAGACCGCGCTCGCGCTGGCCATTGTCAAAATAAAAGCGCGCCAAACGATAGTTGCCGCGCTTGCTGCCCGGCGCATAATCCAACGCCCGTGTATAAAGCGATTCGGCCCTTGCCATGCGCGCGCCAAGCTCGGCCTGACGAGCGTCCGAGATCCAGCCGGAGACAAAATTCTCTACCCGGATCGTCGCCTCCAAACGCGCACCGAGATGTGCGTGTGAAGCCAGCCGCTGGGCTGCTTCCTGCAATCGTCGGGTCTGCGCCGGTTCAAGCTTATCTTCGACCTTACCCAGCGCTAATAGCGCCGCATGACACACCGCCCCGGAAGTATCGGCCAAAGCATCGAGAAAGGGGTCGATAAAGAACGCCGGGCGGTGTAAACCTAGCTGATGCGCCACCATCGCGCGCACCAAGTGATCCGGATCCTCGCGCAAACGGCTGAGCAAAGCCGCTTCGATCCGCTCGTCATCCACCCTCGTCGTTAGCCCAGCCAACACCTCAACCAAAAGAAGCCGACTCGCCGCACGCTCCGGATCTTCCAGCGCACTGAGCAAATCGTCGACCGCCCGGTCCTTAGCTAATAATAATTCCATCCGCCCGGCCGCCTGTTCTTCGGTGGTGCCCCCCAGTTTGTCGATGCTGTCTTGCAACGACGGGCCGCACCCCCAGCCAATAAATACCGCCGCAAAAAAACCGATCCAAGCTTTATCGATCATCTGATCTTCTTCTTTCGTGCCGTTCTCAACCAAACGGAATATAAAAAACAAATATCCCCATACCGCTGTTGAGCGGTTTGAGGATATTATCTACAGTTCATTTGAGTACTGCGCTTAGTCGGTCCGACTGGTGATCTCGATAAGATGATAACCGAACTGCGTCTGCACCGGACCGTGCACGACATTCAGCTCTTCACTAAAGATCACCGCGTCGAACTCCGGCACCATCTGTCCCTTGCCGAACGAGCCCAGATCACCGCCGCTTTTGCCCGAGGGGCAAGTCGAGTGCTCTTTGGCTACATCGGCGAAATCCGTGCCGCCTTCAATCTGGGTCTTGAGATCGTTGGCCGTATCTTCGCTGGGGACTAAGATATGGCGTGCTTGTGCTGTAGGCATTATATGCTCCTTTATTAAAGTTGACCTCAGAAGATAGGGTTTTATTTAGGAATAGGCGATAGTATTATAATGGCGTAAGTTATCTAGATACTATCACTGAATTTATTCACATACGGAGACAACACCCCATGCCCAACCCGCATTCGCTACTCGGTAAAAAGGCGTTTGTCACCGGCGGCAAACGCCGTATCGGCCGCGGCATAGCGCTCGCCTTTGCCGAAGCCGGTGCCGATGTCGGCATCAACGACCTGCACGACGACGACGATGCCCAACACACCCTGCAACTGATCCGCGACATGGGCCGGGAGGCCGAATTATTCACCGCCGACATCTCCGACAGTGCCCAGGTCGAAACAATGTTCAAAGCCTTTCGCGAACGCTTCGGCCGCATCGATATCCTCGCCAATAACCCCTTTGGCGGCACCGGTCAGCACTTCTTGGAACTGACGGAGAAAAACTGGGACCTGAATATCGACATCGGCCTCAAGGGCTTTTACCTCTGCTCGCAGCAAGCCGCTTTCGCGATGGTTGAACAAGGCGAAGGCGGCGCGATCGTCAGCACCTCCTCGGTGCACGGCAGCCGCGCCTGGAAGACCGACACCGCCTACGGCGTCGCCAAGGCCGGTGTGCTGCGCCTAACCGAGAGCATGGCCGTCGATCTCGGCGAGCACGGCATCCGCTGCAACGCCATCCTGCCCGGACATATGAACCCCGACCACGAATACAATACCCCCCCCCCAGCGCTCGGCTCCATGCAACCACAATCCCACGAGGGTATCCCGCTGCGCCGCCGCGGCACCCCCGAGGATATCGGCCGGGCCGCGGCCTTCCTCTGCTCAGATGCGGCGGGCTGTATCACCGGAGTCTCACTGCCCGTCGACGGCGGGTTATTGGTAACGGCGACGCATTAGCTGCCTCGTGCAAAAATCACCTTTCTCGATCAGAGGGCTGCTCACCGGAGTAGTCCTCTGCCTCGCTGTTGGCCTGCTCGCCCCCTACGGCATCGTATTTAATTATTATTGGATCGGCTTCAACCCCTCCTCGCCGGGCGCGCTCTTTTTCTTCTTTGTCCTGACCTTTATCGTCAACGCGATCGTCGGCCTGATCAGCCGAAACTTCGAACTTTCCAAGGCCGATCTGGTGCTGATCTACTGTATGTTGCTGATGGCGGTCACCGTGCCGACCTGGGGGCTGATGTTTTTTCTGATCGGCACCCTGGTCTATCCCTTCTATTACGCCACGCCCGAAAACAACTACGCCGAACTGTTCTACGACTATATCCCCTCGTGGATGGTGCCGCAAGATTTTCAGGCGATCAAAAGCTATTACGAGGGCCTGCCACAGGGCGCCGCGATCCCATGGGGTGTCTGGGTTGAGCCGATGGGCTGGTGGCTGTCGTTTATTATCGTGCTGAGCTTTATGTTGATCTGTATGAGCGCCATTTTGCATCGCCAATGGTCTGTGCACGAACGCCTGACTTACCCGATGGTGCAATTGCCGCAGAATATGATCGACAAGGGAGAGGATCCTACCGCGCACCTCGCCCCCTTCTTTAAGAACAAAACCATGTGGCTCGGCTTCGCCATCCCCGCCGTCCTGCTCAGCCTCAACGCCTTCAACCACTACTTCCCCATCGTGCCGCAATACAACCCCAACGGCCGCTTTTCAATGTTCAACCAGACGCTGCATCTGCCCATCGCGCTCAACCTCGCCTGGGTTGGCTTATTCTACCTGGTCAACCTCGAAATAACCTTCAGTATCTGGTTTTTCTACGTGTTCTCCAAGCTGCAAGAGGGCGTATTCAATGTACTCGGCATCGCCAGTACCGAACGACTGAGCGCCTACGAATATTCGCAACCGGCCGACCTCACCCACCAGGCCGCCGGCGCGGTGATCATGCTAGTGCTCTTCGGTCTGTGGAACGCGCGTTCGCACCTCAAGGAAGTCGCGCAAAAACTCTGGGACCCGGAAGGCGGTGTCGATGACAGCCAAGAATTATTGCGCTACCGCACCGCGCTCTATGGCTTCTTAGGCAGCTTGCTCTTTGTCGGCACCTGGCTCTGGCGCTCGGGTGTGCCGATCACGGTACTGCCCGTACTGCTGATCGTCAGCTTGATCTTCTTTATTCTCGTTGCCCGCGTCGTCGCCACCGGCGGCGTCGCCACCGCCCGCAGCCCCATCGTGCCGGCCTACTTTATCATCTCCGGCCTCGGCACTTCCATTCTCGGCGCCAAGGGGTTGGTCGCCCTAAACTTCACCTTTATCTGGCAGGGTGAGTCACGCACCTCGCCGATGGTCGCCTGCTCCAACGCCCTCAAACTCGCCGAGATGATTCCCGGCTCAAAAACGCGGCTATTTTGGGGAATCATGCTGGCGCTTGTCTGCAGTCTCGGCGGGGCGGCCTATATGACCTTGAAACTGGCCTACACCTATGGCGCGATCAATCTCTCGCTGATCAACTGGGCCGGTGCACACGGCTGGCCCTACGTCGGGCCAACCATCCTCAATATGCCCGAAGCCAATATGCGCGGCTGGCTTTTCACCGGCATCGGCGCGCTAGTTGAAGCTTTGTTGATGGTGGCGCAACACCGGTGGTTCTGGTGGCCCTTTCACCCCGTCGGTTTCGCTATAGCGGTCGGATGGCTGACCAGTCAGATCTGGTTCTCGGCGCTAATCGCCTGGATCCTGAAACTAGTCATCGTGCGCTTCGGCGGCGTGCATTTTTTCCAAAGCATGAAGCCGTTCTTTCTCGGCCTAATTCTCGGCGAGGTCGTAATCTCTGGCATTTGGGGCGTGATCTATCCGCTGACGACGGAAAAGGGTCGCTGGTTGACCAATATGTAAACAGGCCCGACGCTCAAGCACCGTCCCGCAACTGGCGTTAGCGACAGACTCTTACACCGTACAAGCACAACAATAAGACCGCTAATGTTCTCTCATGCCCGCTCATTCTTCGCCTCCGCACCCGTCAACACCATATGCCCAAATTCGCCGATCCGCGCCTGGTACCCCGGATGGATCGTCGTCGTCGAATCGATTTCCTCGACAATCGCCGGGCCCACTACCACCGCACCCGCCCCCAACGCATAGCGATCATACACCGGGCACTCGACATACCCCTCGCTCTCGGCGAAATACACCGGGCGCATATTTTTCGCGACCGCTTCCCCCTCAGCCTGAGCAATCGAAGCCATCTTGGGCTTGGCGATCTCGCCGACGGCGGCCAAGCGCAGATTGACCAATTCGACCTCCTCGCCCGGCGCGCTAAAACCATAGGCCCGATCGTGCTCGCGATGGAATTGTTGCAGAATCTGCTGCATCTGCCCCTGATCCAAAGCATCGGCAGCCAACGACAGCGTCAACTCATGGCTCTGCCCCACATAGCGCAGATCTGCCTGACGCCTAAACCCCATGGCCTCCTCCGCCAGCCCCTCGCGCGCCAAGGCCTCCCGTCCGCGCACCTGCAATTCGTTGAATATCTGCTCTAGCGCATCCGGATCCACCCGGTCCATCCGCTCGATCACCGTTGTCGCATAATCGTGTTTCAGATCCGTCACCAGAAGCCCCATTGCCGAAGCGGTGCCCGGGCTCGGTGGAATAATCGCCACCGGGATCTGGATCATCGCCGCTAGACGATTGGCGTGCGCCGGACCCGCACCACCAAAAGCCACCAACGCAAAATCGCGCGGGTCGTAACCGCGCTGTACCGAAACCAGCCTGAGCGCATTGACCATCGCCGCATTAGCGATCTCAACAATGCCATTGGCCGCCGCGACCGGATCCATAGCTAATGGGCCGGCGCAATGCTCTTCAATGGCCTTGCGCGCCGCTGCCACGTCTAACCCGATCTCACCACCCAAGAAATACTCCGGGTTGAGCCGCCCCAATAGCAAATTCGCATCCGTGACCGTCGGACGCGTGCCACCCCGCCCATAACAGGCCGGGCCAGGATCCGCCCCCGCGCTCTCCGGCCCGACCCGCAAAATCCCCCCTGGGTCGACCCAGGCAATCGAACCGCCACCGGCACCGATCTCGACCAGGTCTATCACCGGCGTGCGGATCGGATAGCCCGCACCACGCGAAGCGCCCACCCCCGATTGCGCCTTCGCCCCCACCTCGTAGTCTTTGGTGATGCTCGGCTCGCCGCCCTGGACCAACCCAGCCTTGGCCGTCGTCCCGCCCATATCAAAGGAAATTACCTGGTCATAACCCAGAGCTTGCCCCAAATGCGCCGCCGCAATCACCCCGGCCGCCGGCCCCGACTCAACCATATAGACCGGCCTTTGCTGCGCCGCGGCAAAAGTATATACCCCGCCACTGCTCTGCATTACCAATAATTCAGCCCGTATCCCGGCCTCGGCCAGCCGCTCTTCTATCCGCTGCAAATAACGCGCTACTACTGGGCGGATGCAGCCATTGATCACCGTGGTACTCGCGCGCAAATACTCGCGAAATTCCGGCGCAACCTCCGACGACAGCGACACCACCGCCTCGGGAAAGACCTCCGCCAGAATCTCACCGGCCCGCCGCTCGTGTATCGGATTGGCGTAGGCGTGTAGAAAACAGACCGCGATCGACTCCACCCTTTCTTTTTTTAGCTGACCGGCCACCACCCGCAAAGCGGCTTCGTCGAGCGGCGTCAGCACCTCACCTTTGGCATCCAACCGCTCCACAACTCCAAAACAATGGTGGCGCGGCACCAACGGCTGCGGTTTTTCGAATTGCAGGTTGTACAACTCCGGCCGAATCTGTCGCGCGATCTCCAACATATCGCGAAAACCGTCGGTCGTAATAAAAGCCGTCGACGCGACCTTGCCCTCGATAATAGCATTGGTCGCTACCGTGGTGCCGTGCACGATATAGGACACCTCATCCGGCGCCACCGCCTGCTCCTCCACCAAACGCCGTACCGCCTCCATAAAACCCTCGGAGGGATCATCCGGAGTGGAAGAAACCTTGCCATTGTACACCTGTCCGGTCGTCTCGTTGATCAGTGCGATATCGGTAAAGGTCCCACCGATATCCACACCGAGTCTATACGCCATCGCCAGCCATCCTTTCGCGCAGGGCCTCAGTAGCTTCTACATCCACCGCACAACGGCGGTCTACGACCACTCCATAAATATCCCGCGCCCGCTCAGCAAGGATTTTCCTCTCCCGCACATCGCGCGCCACCGCCTGCGGGTCCCGCCGCAATGGCGAACCATAACCGCCGCCGCCGCACGTGCGATAGCTGAAAACCGTATCGGCGGCAAGCGCGATCGTCACCTTCGAACCCAACTCGACATGCTCTCCTTCCGGGTCCAGGATATAGTAGGCTTTGCGCCCCGCCTGCCCACCCGCCAATCCCTCCGGCCCCCAGCGATCGCGATCCGACAAGACGGTAAACGACACCTCGTGCTCCGGGAAACGATAGTCGCGCCTCAATCCCAACCCGCCGCGAAACTGTCCTGGCCCCTCAGAATCCTCGATCAACTCGTAGCGATCGATGCGCAACGGGTAGTTGATCTCGATTTCCTCGATTGGAGCATTTTCCGTATTCTGCCCGTGGCACTGTACCGCGTCGGGCCCGTCCTTGCTGCTGCGCCCGCCATAACCACCGGCCATCGTCTCATAGTAAGCGTAGAGCTGTCCCGTGCGCGGGTCCGTGCCACCAAAGCCCACCTGGCACATCGTGCCCTTGGTGCTCGCCGGCACCTGGCCGGGCAACGCCTGGTGCAACGCCTTGAGAATGATATCCGTCAAACGCACCTGCGTCTCCCAGCCGCCGACCACCGGCGAGGGTGACGTGCAATTGACCACCGTGCCCTCAGGAGCAACTAAGCGCACCTGCTCGTAAAAACCCGCATTGACCGGCACATCCTGGTCGATCAGGCATTTGAGCACATAGGCGCAGGCGGCAAAGGTCTGTGAGTAGGTCGAGTTGACCGGCGCCCGCCGTTGCGGATCACACCCCGTAAAATCGAAGAGCACCCCCTCATCGTCAATGACAATGCGCGCCTTGAGCTTTACCGGCTCATCGCTAAAACCGTCGTTGTCGACCACCCCGTCGGCGACAAATTCGCCCCGAGGCAGTTTCGCCACCTCGGCGATCGCGCGTTCACGCGTATACTCGACGAGCCGATCCATATAGAACGACACCTTCTCCAGGCCCACCTGTTCAACTAGCGCACCGAGCCGGCGCACCCCGGAGTTATTGGCCGCCACTTGGGCGCGAAAATCGCCGCGCGTCTCCCGCTTAGAGCGAATTTGGGCGATGATCAACTCGAATATATCCGACGATATCTCGCCGCCCTGCACCAATTTCACCGGGGGGATGATAATGCCCTCCTGATACACCTGCTGAAAAGCCCCGATACTGGCCGGCGCGCCGCCGCCGACATCGACGTGGTGCGCCAGGTTCGCAACATAACCAAACAACTCGTCTTGGTGATAGACTGGCGAGATTAGTGTGATATCATTGAGGTGCACTCCGCCACGATAGGGATCATTAACCAAAATTCCGTCCCCGGGTGCCATATTTTCAGGTCCATATTCCGCGACCGCCCTCGGCGTGAGGATCGTCAACGAACCCAAATGCACCGGCTGAGTGAAAGCCTGGGCGATAGGTCGCAGGTCCCGATCAAAAAAAGCACAGGAAAAATCGGCACGAGTTTTAATGTTCGTTGAATACGCACTGCGCCGAAGTGTAATCGCCATTTCTTCCGTGGCTTCGAGCAGGGCATTGCGAATCACTTCGAACTGAATGGGATCTATCTGATCGGGCATCGCTAGCTTTCCCTTGTACAGAATGAACTTCGTTAAATTTATTACTTGTTTATGGGTGATAGAATCTGCAATATTCTATAGATCGGCCGCATTCAACGCAACGCGACCCGGCTCGCCATCAATGTAGCGAAGATCCTGGGTATTATCGCCGCGTTGATCACCATCCGTTTTATGCTCCAAGCCATCCATAAGGACGTGCTCGGTGAAGACCCAAGCTGCTGAATAGAGGATCCCCATGCACAGCTCAAGCTTACGCGACAGCGATTTTCAGATCATTGCCGACGGCACCTCAGTCGAGCTATGCCATTATTTTAGCGGCTATAGCAACACCAAAAGACTCGGACTCTTCGCCCCTAACCGCCTAGAGGGCGTCGGCGCCATAACCCTGGTCATGGCCCACGTTACAGCCTTTTACAACACCTATCGTGCAAACAACGAAGAGTTTTTCGCCTACCCCGATTACTTCACCTTCCAATCACTCGAACCCAAGGCCATCTATAGCCTATTCGACATCTGGCCCGATCACAAAAGCGTCGCCGTCAGTACCGACTCTGTCGAACGACTTAACGCCATCACCGACCGCGCGATCAATATCCTGCTCGTCCCCGCAGGCGCCTCTACCGCCCACGATTTCGAGCGGCAACAACTCGCCGCCGCCACCCGGCTTATCGATACCTGTTATATCTATTCGGAAGACGGCACCCTCACCGACCCCGACTTGGTCATCCGCTGCAATACCGATCCATTCGATAAATGGATTGAGAGCGTATTCAATTCGATTCCAGGCGGAGAAGCCGCGGCAAAAACGTGGCGATCCGCACACAATAAAGAAGACACTATCGAGCAGTCCTTCCGCCGGATCGGTTTACAGGAAGCGCTAACGCTTCTTTAAATTCACCTCTGGTCAAATCGTTCACCACCAAAGCAACCGTCTTCAAAGCTGCAAAATTCGCTCAATATTCCCCGCCAACACCAACTGTTTCACCTCATCATCTACATCCAGTTCGAGCACCCGCCCCACATTGACATAGTAGTCCGCACCCGGCAGATCAGTACCAAAGATCACCCGCTCCGGACCCAATAGTTCCAACCCCAGCTGATAAGCCCCATTTTCGTTGATGCTGCCCGCATAATCGACGGCGACATTCGCACAATCTTCGATCGCCCGCAATCCATGCTCGAACTGCGCCCCCATATGCGCCATAATGAACTGACCTTGCGGAAAACGTCGGGCCAACTCGGCAATCTCAAGCGGTGGCGCCTCGTTCGGCGGCGCCTCGCCGTGCGGGCGATAATAGGCGTGGTACAACACCGGCCAACCCCGCGCCAAAGCCGCTTCGGTCACCACCGAGGTCCGCTCATCGGTCGCATGCTGACTCACCCAGAACTTCAGAGCGCAAAAACCCTGTCCACCCCAATAATCGATCTGTGCAAGCGCGTGCTCGGGATAAGCCGCGTTGACATAACAAAAGGGCAAGATCCGCTCTCCCACCGCGTCGCGCAGCCGGGCGGTATCCTCGTTGCTCTGCACGATTTCCTTCGGCGTAGGGTCGTAGCCTCCGGTCAGGTTGCTGAGAATAACAATGCCCCGCAAAGCAAAACGATCCAAGCACTCGCTCAGATAGGCCGTATCGGCAAAGAGGCTCCAATTGTGTGCATGCGCATCGATCACGCGAAAGCGCTGCAATTCCTCGATCAATCCCATGCAAATACCTCCAACGCGTTGCGACCCAATATCCCGCTCCTAGCCTCATCGTGCATACGCGCACCCGCCAAACCTAAGCGACTCCCTTGCCAATAATAAAACGGCGCCCCCGTGCCAAAAAGCGCCCGCTGCAACGGAAACCACTGACGCAATTGGTCGAGCGAAGCGACATTCGGCTTACAACAACCGAAATCGACATAGACATTAGGCAAGCTCGCCCAATCGACGGGCAAGGCCTGTAACTCGCTAAAATAAAACATCGACAGGATCACTCGAGTTTCACCGCATCGCGTCAAAAAATTTGCTACTTGCTGCATGCTCGGCACCTGCTGGTCGACAAAGCGCGGCGCCACGCGATCGTCAAAAACCCGCGCCATCAAATTCACCGGCAACTGCAATTCACCGGCCAAGCCCACGATCTCACCAACGATTGGCGCGTCCAACGCGTAGTGGTGCAATGCCGGCACCAATCGCACCGCGACCAACCGCCGGTCCGCGCTCGCCCGCTGTAACAACTCGGCCCATTGCGGAAACTCAGGGTTGAGCACCGCATAAAAGTGCAGCCACTCCGCCAGCGATTCGTATTCGGCCAGATCCTGCTCCAACCCCGCGATCGGATCGAAATAGAGCAGCGAGCGAAATCCCATCGCCACCGCCCGGTCGAAACCCGCCGCCTCGCGCAGCGCCAGCACATCGGCCACCGCAGAGGGAATCGTGCGGAAAGGACAAGGACCCAACAATAATCCGGTATCGACAACCGTCACGATCAAACACCCAACAAGCGTTGCATATTGCGCCCCAAGATCAATTCTTTGTCTTTATCTGGAATAAACGTGCAATGCGTGCGGAAAGCTTCCAACGACTGCTTGTAGGTCATAGACCACAGCACCGGCGGATAATCCGATGCCCAACACAGCCGCTCCGGGCCGTAGTGTTCGTAGAGCTTGCGCACCATCCAATGCGTATCCGAGTACGGGTATTCCCAATCCACCTGCGACACATAGGCGAAACCCGACATCTTTAAATAAATATTCGACACTTCCGCCGACTTGAGCACTTCCGCGAAGTTCGGGTGCGGCGCCCGCTCAGAAGCCCGCGTCCCGGCCATATGGTGCCCTATAAAGATCGTCTCGGGAAAACGCTTGGCCAATTTGCGCACATGCGCGTGCCAGGGCGCGCCAAAAGCCAGACTAACAATCAACCCCAGTTCGGCGGTCTTCTCGAAGAACTTCAAACCCTCCTCGGACTCAAACCACTCGTAATCGTCCGTAAGATACTGCGTATAGCCCTTGAGTTGGTATTTTTCCGCTGCCTCGGCCAAGCGATCCGCCGCACCCGGCGCGTGATAGGTAGCCGTCCACGAGCAATCTACATCGGCAAATTGAATCAGCCGCTCGGGATATTTTTTTACGCTTTGCGCGATATAGTCGTTGTTGTGCTGGTTGTGCTCGAGGCGCGCGCAGACGATCACGGCTTTATCGACCCCATTCTGGTCCATCTCCCACAATAGCTTTTCGACCGTGCCGTGGCTTTCGGGATTAGGCACTTGCGGTTCGTAGGGCCAGTAATCCCAGGCGTGGGTATGGCAATCGATGATCATGGCATTCTCCTTTACTGCTGAGAAGTATGGGTTAAACGTCTACACCGGACAAAACCTGCAACAGCCGGCCATAAGAAAATTTAATGCTCAGCATAGCCTATCGTGATTGGGCACTATCGGCCTATGCTCATATTGTAGTTGCAACTCTTTTTTGCCGTATCCGAAATCTATCCCGAAACTCATACGGCGCTGGACCGCTATCGCATCGGCATCCCGTCAAATAACCTCTGGGGCGCGCCGAGCCAGGCGTGGCCCGACGAATGGGCGCGCTATGGCATATGGAATCGTGGTGAAAAAGTGATCTTCTGTTCGGACGCCGGCTGGCGTAAATCGGCGCAAGCGATCTTCCGCCAAGCCCCATGCAGCACTACACCTCGACCTGCGCCAGATAAATACTCGTCTTGCCCTCGTGCGATGAATAATAACTCAGCCACAGCATTCCCTCGTGCTCAACCATGCCCGGATAACTACAGTCGCCACCGCTGGGCAACCACAACACCGGTTTATAATTGGTCCTCGTCATCCGCGACAAGACCATTGCCGCCCCACCTTCCGGATGCCGGCCTCGCGCAGCTGCCCACAGCGTCCCGTCCGACCAGCGAATAAAGTTCGGCCCCCCCATCTTCTCGCCAATCTGCGTCCATTGCCAGTCGATATACGGCGGCTGACTGCTACCGATCCAATCGGGGCGCACTAAGGCTACCATCGTCTCGTCCGGCATGATACGCACCGTCGTCTCGCTGGCCGTCCAGGTATCATCCGGCAGAAAGAACTCGCTGATCCACCGCCAATCGAGGCCGTCGGTACTGGAGTAGAGAAAGCCTCGGCGCGGATTAGCGCCCTCGCCCAGCTTCGATACGCTATAGGCCACGCCCTCGTGCCAGGTCACCCGCCACAACCAATGGTCTTCCGCCAGCACTTTCTGCGGTGCGGTCCAGTTTATACCGTCCGACGAAAAGGCGATGCGCGGCGACCGGGTACCATGCTCGCCACTGCCGTAAACACAGCCGCCCATCACCAGCATCAGCCGCCCCTCGGGCGTGACCGATAACTTCGGGTCGCGCAGGTCCACTTCTTGCTCTTCTAAAACTGCCACCGACTGCCAATTCGCACCATCCTCTGAAGTAATAACGCGCACTGTGCCGATGCTCGGCCCATGCTCCTCCGCCTCGCGAAAAGTGCACCACCATCGGTCGTCAAAACGCAATAAGTCCGTAAAGGCGTTGTGGGCGCCCTGGTCCCAGATCTTCGCGACGGAAAGTAAATTCGGTGTTGTAGCCATCTCTTTCTCCTGTAGAATACGCTAGGACAAACTATACTTGCGTGCACAACTGGAGCTTTTATCTTCCACAAGCAGTCGTATTTAACCCGCACCAACAGAAAGAAAAATGCAGACACTGAGCAAACGGGACGTCGACTCGTTTCGACTACAGGGCTACCATATTGCGCGGGGCATCTTTGGCCCCGACGAAATCGCCCGGCTGCGCACCGGCTTCGCCCATATACAAGAATTAGCCGCCCGCACCGATCTATGCGAAGAAGTGCTCAAAGGCCACGGCGACGTGCATATCCACCTGCAACCGCCAGAGCCCCTATCCGGACCCGCCGCCGTGCAATACCTGCGCAAAGTGCAATGGCCGTCGCTTATCCACCCGGCCTTCGAAGAGATCCGTACCAACGCCAAATTCCCCGCGCTGCTCGAACCGCTGATCGGCACTTCGCTCAAACAGTATATCAACCAGATCAACTTTAAAATGCCCGGCAGCGACATCGCCTTCCCCTGGCACCAGGACATCCGTCCGACCCCGGCCTTTACCGACCAGAGCCAACACTACGTGCAGACCATCATCGCCGTCGACGAAGCGAGCACCGACAATGGCTGTCTGCACCTGGTCCCCGGCTCGCACAAACTCGGCGATCTCAAAGCCAAACGCTATGCCGCCGGCCAAATCGAAGAGCACGTCGATATCTCCACCGCGGTAGCCTGCGAGGCGGCGCCCGGCGATGTTATCCTCTTCACCTCCTTCACCGTGCACGGCTCAGTGCCCAATACGACCGACCAGCCCCGGCGCTCCTATATCAACGGCTTCGTGCGCGCCGACGCCTGCACCATCGGCAAATGGGCCTTCTTAGACGGAAAACCGGTGCCCGTCACCAGCGACCACGATTATCACGCCCTGCGCCCGACCTGACCCGCTCGCCTCCGTTTTAACCCGACAAAGTACACGACCTATTTCCACCCTGCGCCGACAAATACCCAGCGCATCACCTATTAACCAAGCCAACCTAATAGCCCTTCAACACACCACGAGATAACTAAGCCAGCCATCGTATTCGTCATTCGCCAACTGATGCGTCACGCCAGGTGGCACATAAATCGTATCTCCTTCGCTTAATCGGCGCACATCACCATCCGCAATCATCAAACCCGTGCCTTCTATTATGTAATAAACCCGCTCCATATCCTGTTGGCGCACATCCGTAGCTTTGCCCCGAACCAGCGCCTGACGCGCCAAACCGGCAAAACCGAGCAAACAACGCTGGTCTGTCGTCGACTCCGCCGCGTCGAACGGCTCCAACAAAGACCAATTCACCGCCGCGCCGTGCGCACCGGCCGTCGGCGTCGCATCCCGCCAATTCGTCACACGGGGCGCGCTGCCCTCGCAATCTACCGGGCGGGTGATAATCAAATGCTCCACCCCGTCCTCTTCGTTTTCGGCGAAAAACTGATGCGGCACTCCGGGCGGAAAATACGTCACCGAACCCTCGCCGACCGCCATCCGCTCTTCCCCGATCAGTACCTCGCCGCCACCCGACAGTATATAGTAGAACTGCTCGGCAGCGGCGTGCGCATGATGATCCGAATTCTTGTGCCCTTGCAGAAAATGGCGGGCAAAGCCGCTCATATGCCGCATACAAGCGTTGGGATCGTCGTTTTCTTCGTTCTGCTGGGTCAAAATCGCCCAGATTACAGCGCTTTCGTGGCTGACATAGGAATCGACATCGCGCCAGTTGAGCATTACGGTTTTCGCTGTGCCCATAATCTCCTCCGTGATAGGTTTGGCCGTCGGTGTACTGCGGAGGAAAGATACACCGCCGACATCGCATCTCAAAGTCGTCTAAACTACTTGACCGCATACGCGAAAAACCCTTTATACATAGGTTGTAAGACCTACACATAAACACATACCACTCATACCTATAAGGATGTAAAGAATCCCCATGGCCTATCATATCTATATCTCGAATTCCGGCAGCGAATTTTTCTCGCATTTTCTCATGGACGAAGACTCCGGCGCCCTCTCGCCGCAAGCCGATATCGCTCTGGCCGGCTCGCCCGGCGCGGTGGCGACCAACCCCGACGGATCGATCATGTTCGCCGCGCTGCGATCGGCCAAACAACTGGTCAGCTATTCGGTCGACAAAAGCTCGGGCCAGTTGACGACCATCGGCGGCGTCGTTCTAGAAGAAGGCCCGCCCTACCTGGCCACCGACAACACCTGCTCCTACCTGCTGTCGTCTTATTACGGCTCTGGTTATGCCGGCGTGCACCGCATCAACGACGACGGCACGCTCTCGGAAGAGCCGCTGCAAATGGTGCAGACCGACGGCCACGCGCACAGCATCCAGACCGACCGCTCGAACCGCTTCGTCTTCGTGCCGCATACCAACCCGGCCAATGCCATATTCCAGTTTCGCTTTGACGAACAGACCGGCACGCTCTCGCCGAACGATCCGCCTAAAATTCAACCGAAAACCGAAGAAGGCCCGCGCCATTTCGCCTTCCATCCGAGCAAGGACCTGCTCTATTCGATCAACGAAAATGGCTGCACCGTCTCAGCCCACCATTTTGACCCCGAAAAGGGCACGCTCGAATCCTTCCAGGTGATCGCGACGCAGCCCGAGGGCACCGACATGGAGGGCAAATCCACCGCCGAAATAAGAATAACCCCCGACGGCAAACACCTTTACGGCTCGAACCGCGGCCATGACACGCTCGCGCACTTCACCATCGGCGACGACGGCACGCTGACCGCCGTGGGGCACTATCCCACCGAGGCGACGCCGCGTTTCTTCGAACTGGACCCGAGCGGACGCTTCCTCTATTCGGTCGGGCAGTCCTCCGGCGGACTAACGGCCTACCGTATTGATGAGGCCAGCGGCGCACTCGAACCGATTGGCCAACACAAGGTCGGCGAAAGCCCCCTGTGGATCACCTTTATCAAACAAGCCTAAGGCCATGAGCTTTTGCCGCGCGGGTGGTGTCGATCAACTTCGCGCGGCAAAAGACGGCCTGAAGCCGAGTTTACGAGTTGCCCCCCTAAAACCCTGAACTCGAACCTGCCGCGGAGCCATCATGAGCAACCTGCATTCTCCAATTCTTAGCCCCGCTGAGTTAGACCAGTGGCGCGAACAAGGTTATATCCGCCTCGGCCACGTGGCCCCCGCCGAAGAGATCGATGCGCTCTGCCAACGCATCGACGATATCATGCTCGGCGAAGTGCGCTACGACAAAATGCTGATGCAGCTTTGCCCTTCCGCCGGCGAAGAGGAGCTTTCGCGCCAGACCAAAGAATTCAAGGGCTCCTCACTCACATACCGCAAGATCCAGGACCTAGAACAGGACCCGCTCTTTCTCGCCTATGTGCAACACCCGCTCTTCCGCGATCTGACCGCCAAAATCATCGCACAAAAAGTGTCGATCTTCCGCGCCATGTTCTTCAATAAACCCGCCGAAAAGGGCGTAACCATCAATTGGCACCAGGACGGCGCCGGCGGCTGGCAGCTCAGCATCCCGCCGCTGATCACGGTGTGGACCGCGCTCGACCATACCAGTATCACCAATGGCTGCCTGCAGATCATCCCCGGCTCACACAAGAGCATGATCCCGGAAAAGGGCGATCTGCTCTCCGAAGAAGAACGCGCGATACACGCCCCGGACGAAAAACGGCTCTACCTCGAAATGGAAAAAGGCGAAGTGGTGCTCCTGCACAACTGGACCCTGCACCGCTCGGAGACCAATACCACCGACAAACCCCGCCGCGCCTTCAGCGTATGTTATATCGACCAAGCCACCCGCCAGAAAACCAACGACCGTGCCTTTGCGCAAGTCTTTCCAGACTATCAATCGGTCGAAATGGACACGTCGCAAGAAACCACGGCAGTTTATTAACGATTACCCGCCATAAAGGAGACCTATATGGACCCCGCAGAAATGAGCAACGAAGAGAATTATGCTTTCGATGTGGCTGGGTATTTGCACGTGCCGGCGGTCTTATCTCGTAGCAAGGTCAACGCATTAAATCAAGCGCTGGACGCGGCAAACGAGCCGGAAGGTATGCTCGGCTGGCCCACCCCCCAGCGCGAACTCTTCCGCGACCTATTATTGCAGCCGCAATTGGTCTGGTATTTGAACCAACTTATCGGACCCGGTTTTCGCCTGGACCAGGCCCCCCGACTTCTGGGCGATCACGCCAGTGAAATGGGTGCCTCCCTAATCGGCGGCGACGAGCCCCGCAATCCCTCGCACGCTTACTTCCAACAAAACGGCCGCCGCTCAGCCCAAGGCCTTAAAGCGATCTGGGCCTTAGAGGACATCGCCGCCGAAGACGGCGGCCTCGTCGTCGTGCAAGCCAGCCACAAAAGCAATGTCGAGACGCCACAGAATTTGCTGATCGGTGCCGACGAGATGGGCTTGGTAAAACAGCCTGCGCTGCAAGCGGGCGATCTATTTCTCTTGGCCGAATCGGCCTTGCAAGGCATGCGCCCATGGCAAAACGGCAGCAAACGTCTGCTGACCTATAGCTACGCCGGCCGCGCAATGATCCAATCGAACGGTCCCGGCCCCGGAGCGCAAGTCGACTCCGCGCCTGAATGGGCGCCCGAGGGCAGCCCGGAACGCGCCGTCCTGCACAAGCCCGGACACAAAGACGCTTCTCCACCGCCCGTGCTCAATACCAACGGCGACAAAACCTGGGTCGAAGAAAGCTCTGAAACTATCCACCCGTCGATCTATATTCGCGACCCCAATTCGGGCATCGACGAAAATGAATTCTACTTCTGGGACCTCAACGGTTACTTAGTCGTGCCCGGTGTAATGGACGAAGAATGGTTGGCCCTGGCCAACGAGGTTGTCGACAATTTCCAAGACCGCGTGGAAGTCGGCAGCGAGTTATCCGGCAGCTCCAAAAGCCAGGCCGGCACCGGCCGCCCCTTGCTCTCGGGCCTATTGGACCTGCCTGATCCACACAACGCAGCTTTCCGCCGCATGATCGCCCACCCCGCCGTCGTCAGCCGCCTCAACTGGATGGGCGCCAGCGGCTACCGCACCGGCGGCGCGACCGTTTTCTGCGCGACAGAGGGCACCTCCGGCCATTCGCTGCACGACGGCAACGAGCCGATCAGCCCTTCGCGCGGCTACGCCTTTAAAAATGGTCGCAGCTATTGTGAAACGGTCACCATCACCTGGCAACTGCGCGATGTCGAGCCCGACTTGGGCGGCTTCGCCTGCGTGCCCGGCTCGCACAAAACCCAATATCCGCAACCGCCCGGCGTACGCACTTGCGACGATACAATGGGTTTGGTGGTGCAGCCGACGATGAAAGCCGGTGATGTGCTGTTCTTTATGGATGGCGGTTGCACGCACGGCGCGCTGGCCTGGAAAAATTCCGAACCCCGACGCGGGGTGCTCATAAAATACCAATCGAAAAACTCCAATTGGAGCGGCGGCGTAATCGACCCACAGGAACGCTGGGGCGACATGGTCGAGGATATGAGCGAAGAACAATTCGCCGTGATGCGCGGCCCCGAACGCGACGGCCGCCACCACACCGTACCGCGCCTAGAAGTCCGCGACGGCCAGGTCTCCGTCTCCTACGACCCCGCAGGCGACCGCTATTCGGCTAAGTTTCGCAAACCGGGCGAAAAACAATCATGAGAATCGCTCACATCTCAGACTTCCACCTGCGCCACCACCTGCCCGGCACCTCCCTAGTTGCTAAACGCCAGAGCCGCCAGATACCTGCTCTGTTACGCCAGGCCATCGCGCAAATCAACGCACTGCAACCCGATCTGCTCGCCATCACCGGCGACCTCGTCGACTACCCCTTGCATGCCTTAGACGATCCTGCGACCCTTGCACAAGGCGACCAAGACCTGCTGCTGATCCGCGAAATCATCGACGAAGCGACCTGCCCGGTCGCCTATCTCTACGGCAACCACGACCATCCCGCCCGCTATCGCACTCTCTTCGCCGACCAACCGTCAGATCGCCCCATCGGCGACTACCGCCTGCTCACCTTCCTCGACGACGAAGTCCGCGACAACACAGCCGAACGCCTCGACGCCTCGCGCCAGCTCTTCGACGCGGCCCTGACCGACACCGACCCCCGCCCGCAGATCCACCTGCAACACTATATGATCTTTCCCGAGCACAACGAGGGCTATCCGCACAACTACCGCGAGGCAAAGGATCTGCAAAAAGCCATTGCCGCCAGCCGCAAGGTCCGCCTTTCTCTAAGCGGCCACTTCCACCACGGCGCAGACCTACAATTACAAGACGGCGCCTGGTACGCCACCGCCCGCGCCTTCTGTGAGGCTCCACACCCCTTCCGTATCTACGATCTCGACGGCGCCTCAGCAAAACAGAACGAGTACTATATCGAACCTTCGCCAGAGAGCGAATAGCAACGACATCAATAGCTACAGTTTTTACGCAATAGAATCTGCTACAATAGCTGAGGTCAGAATGAGGGGGACCCCACAGCGGCGAGGGATGACCGGCGAGAATGATCGAAGGAAGTCCCCCTCAATCAGACCGTCCCATCCACAGTATTAGGACAAACAGGAGACCAACAATGCTCATAGGCTACGTCAGCAACGAACGCTATGTCGCCCTACCCAACATCCTTTTCGAATTCCGCGGCCAAGACACCATAACCACCGCAAGATCGACCATATCCGGCGCCGTATACGCCGACATCACCCCAGGCCCTTACGAAGTCGTACTCGGCGGCGAGGGTTTCGGCTCGAAAATCGTGCAAATGGAAGTCAGCGCCACCGAGCCCTATCAATTCCGTCTGCTCACCGACAGCCTACTCGGCTATATGTGGCCCAAATGCGTCAAAGCCGACGAGCACTCGGAGTTTCGCGTGCACGCCGTCTGCGAATACGAACTCGAATTATGGCGCTACGGCGCACAAAAAGAGTTTATCCGCCGCATCGGCACCTTCGACGAGCACGGCCCGCGCGCCACCATGCAAATCACCCCCGACGGCGACTACTCGCAAACCGGCACCCAGTGGAACAAACACGGCTACCACAGTAAGGCACTGTCGCAGACCATCCAGGCTCCTGACCGCTCAGGGCTCTATTATCTGCATGCGCGCGACAAGGACGGCCGCTTTTTCTCCTTCCCCTGGGTCGTCGCCCCGGCAAAACCCACCGCCAAACTCGCGGTACTCGCCGCCGACCTCAATTGGAACGCCTACAACAGCTTCGGCGGCCGCTCCAATTATATCAACGCCGACTGCCTGCCGCCGACCCCAGTGGTCAACGCGCGCCTAGAACTCGACCGCTATACCGAAGAAGACCACCGCACCTATAATTCGGAAGCATACGCCCCGCTCTCCCTCGAACGCCCCGACCCCTACAATCATATCGACGAGGAAGAAGGCCTGACCGACCCGATCGCCGGTCGCCAAGGCTGTCATATGGCCGCCGCAGAATGGCGCGTCTTGGGCTGGCTGGAGCAGCAGGGTATCGACTACGATCTATACGGCGAAAGCCAATTCCACTTCGACGCACTGCCCTTAGACGAATACCAATGCCTGGCCATCACCACTCACCCCGAATACTGGTCCAAGGATATGTACTTCCGCCTCAAGAACTGGGTCTTTGAACGCGGCGGCCGCCTGATGTACCTCGGCGGCAACGGCCTCAACTGCGAGATAGAGCTGCTCGACGACCATCGCGTGGTCTACCACAACACCCCCTGGAGCCATTCCGAGATACAACTAAAACCCGACGGCGGCGCATACGAAAGCCGCTTCGACAAACGCCAGGAATCCGAAGCCAATCTTCTAGGCGTCGTATTCTCTTTTTCCGGCATTATGACCGCCGCCCCCTACAAAGTCATCGACGCCAGCCATTGGTGCTTCGAGGGCACCGGGCTGAAAAACGGCGACACCTTCGGCGAAAAAAGCCTGCACCAGCGCATACCCGGCGGCGCCTCCGGCCACGAGACCGACAAAATATCGGCGCAATCACCCGCCAACACGCAACTGCTGGCCAAGGGCCTCAATCCAGACGAAGGCGGTGCCGAACTGGTCGAGCACGAACCAGCCGGCGGCGGCGCGGTGTTCTCCGCCGGCTCGATCTGCTGGCCGGCCTCAATCCTGGTCGACGACGCGGTTTCTCGCATCACCGCCAATGTTATCCGGCGCTATCTTGGGGACTGAGAAGATCGCTGGCAATATGCATAGCGATATCTACCATACTTTAGACCATGCCCGGCCCGTCTATGAGCTGTCGCAGGCCAATATCGGAGAAAGCAAATCCGGAGCAAATCAAAATAGATTCGTTTTGCCCATTCCGTTGGTGGGCCGTAGAAGATCTAATGCAATCGGATGAACTATTCGTTCCGGGCAAGCTGGGCCGCCACCTTCATACGCTCCTCCAACAAGGGCCACCGGCTAAACCTTTTGTCGTCGGCGTATAAAACACGCTCATCCCATTCCACAACAACTAACCCAACGCCTTATGCGTAATTAATAAACGCCACCTTGTGCTCGGTGAAAAACTCGATGCCCGTCTTACCCGATTCGGGGATCCCGTGCCCGGACGACTTCACCCCGCCAAAAGAAAGCTGCGGCTCCCTGTAGGCCGTCATCATATTGACGTGCGTCAGCCCGACCTCGGTCTTTTCCAAAAACTGAAACGCGCGCGAAAGATCCTTGGTAAAGATCGATGACGATAGGCCGAACTCCACGCGATTGGCCAATTCCAGCGCCTCGTCAAAATTATCCGCCACCAATACGCTCAACACCGGCCCGAAGATCTCCTCCTGCGCAATGCGCATCTCCGGTTGCACGTCGGTAAAGACCGTCGGCTCGATAAAACATCCCTGATCCATCCCGTCCGCGGTCAATCTATGGCCACCTGCAGCCAACGTCGCGCCTTCCTCCTGGCCGATGTTGATATAGCCCATAATCGACGCTAATTGGTCCGAACCGCACACCGGACCCATATCGACATCGCCGCGGCCGTCGCCGACCCGGATCGCCTTCACCCGCTCCAGAAGTTTGGCATTAAAAGCCTCCGCGACCTCGCGCACTACGATCGCCCGGCTCGTCGAAGTACACCATTGCCCCGCACAAGCATAGGCGGCTGTCGCCACTGCGTCCGCTGCTTTGTCCAAGTCGGCGTCTTCCATGATCACCGCCGGATTTTTGCCGCCCAATTCCAACTGCGTACGCACCAGTGTTTGCGCCACGCTCTGCTGTATGCTCTTGCCCACTCCGGTAGACCCGGTAAAGGAAATTGCCTCCACCAAGGGGTTGGTAATCATCTCCTCGCCCACCGTGCCGCCACCGCCCGCAACAAAGTTCAACACGCCCGGGGGCAAACCCGCTTCGATAAATACATCGACAAAGGCCTTGCCCGCCTTGGGCGTCAGACTCGCCGGTTTGAAGACGATGGTATTGCCGCTAATTAGCGCCGGCGTGCATTTGCGGCCCGGCACGTTAAACGGAAAATTCCATGGGCTGATAATCGATGCCACCCCGACCGGACGCCGCACGCTATAGGCAAAGACCCCGGGCGTCGATGAAGGCACCGTCTCGCCGCACATCGCCACGCCCTGCGCAATCTGAAACTCCATCTCGCGCACCGCCGAGCTAACCTCGGTCCGCGATTCATTGAGTGTTTTACCGTTTTCTGCCGTCAGAATCGCCGCGATTTCCTCCGCCCGCCCCTTCATCACCGCGACCGCCCTAGACAAATACTCCGCCCGCTTATGCACGCCGATCCCAACCCAATCGGCGAAAGCAGCATGCGAAGATTCGATCGCCTGCTTGGCGTCTTCGCGCGTGCTCTTTGGCCAATGACCGGTCACCTCTTCCAGATTGGCCGGATTGCGTTGCTCAAACGTCTTGCCGTCACTCGAAGCAACCCATCGTCCGTCGATATAGTTTTGATAGTCCATTCTATATAACTCCTTCTATAGTTGAATCCGGTATGTGCGCTTAGGGCAAGCCCTTGACGCAAACATGCTCGATAAAGCGGCTGTATACTTCGACACCTTGGCGCAACTGCTCCAATTCGATCCACTCGTCGACCGTATGGGCCTGGGCGATATCACCTGGACCGATAACAATCATCTGTTTCATCTTAGCACAAAAAGCGATGCCGTCGGTACCATAGGGCACCGTCTGCGCCTTGCGCTTACCGGTGATCTTCAGCGCGGTGCGCACCAAGGGTGAGTCGGGCGGTGTATAGAGCGGCTGGCCGACATGCGATATTTCACAGGTTAAGCCGTGCTTTTTTGCGCACTTTTTTGTTCGCGCGATCAGAGGCGCCACATCGACATTCGGCATCAGGCGATAACCGATACGGCAAACGCTTTCCACCGGCGAAATATTCATCGCCACATTGTGGTCATTGATGCTGATGCTCCATTCGGAATGCGCGGGCTTGAACTCGTCGTTGCCATAGCGCTTGGCCGTTAGCGCCAGGTCGTTGATCTTTTTCATTTCATTTAAAAAGGGGATCATCTTTAGATTGGCGTTGATGCCCTTTAGCGTGCTGGTATGCGCTGCCCGCCCCTTAGACGCTATCCGCATACCCAACCCGCCTTTGTGCGCATAAACCACATTCATCCGCGTCGGCTCGCAGATTAACCCATAACCGCTACTGGCCTCCTGAAAAAACTTGGAGCGCTTTGTTACGTCGAAGGCCCCCGCCGCGCTGATCTCCTCGTCGGCGGTGACGACGATATAGACCGGAATCTGCAAATCTTTGGCCTTAAAACGGGCGGCCGCACAGATCGAAGCCGCCAGTGGCCCCTTCATATCCGTCGAACCCCGACCATAGAGCTTGCCCTTAGTCACACGGGCCTCAAACGGGCGGCCCGTCCAATCTTCTGCATTTATCGCCGGCACCACATCATCGTGACTCATCAAGCTTAAGCCACCCGTGCCCTCGCCTAGTTTGCCGACGATCGACAGCTTATCTACTCCGTTCACATCTGCATAGGGCAGTTCTTCAATCGCAAAACCTAGCGACTTTAGGACCTGCGCGATATGGCGGGTAACCGGCACATTCGATAACTGGCTGGCCGAATTATAATTGACCAGTTCTTTAGTGAGTTTCACGACGTCGAGCGCCATATAAATAGCAGGCCTTTATGATATTGTCAGCGATGGGGAGTTTTTAATAGAGGGGCAAAAGTAAAAAGGAAGCGCCGTCGCGGCAAGCACCCTAGCCGGTAGCAACAGCGTCAAAAAGACACGCGCTGAGTGTGCTCGACGCGGATAAAACACCTATCTTATATCCGCCTGATTACTCCACCCCCGCCCCCATCGCCACAACGAGATGAGCGACTTCGCGCTTTCCCAGATCCTCGCCGGCATCGCCTTCGCCTTTGGCCTGGCTTCGTTCCAGTTCAAAGCGCGGCGCAATGTGCTTTTGTGCCTATGCGTTTCCGTCGCCTTCAATGGCGCACACTTCTTCCTGCTCGACCGCCCCGGCCCCAGCACCCTGATGCTGATTACCGGCATCCGCTATCTGGTCGCGACCATAAGCACCGACCGCCGGGTAATGATCTTTTTTCTGCTGGTCACCTGTGCCGCCTTCTTCACCACCTTCAAATCGCCCGTCAGTTTCCTCGCCTTGGTGGGATCACTTATCGGCACCTTCGGCAGCTTTCAGCCGAGCGGCCAAAAGGTCCGGCTCTATTTCATGGGAGGGAATGTCGCCTGGTTAGTGCACAACGCCTTTTTGTGGACACCGGTCGGCGTCGCGATGGAGTCGCTCTTCCTCACCAGCAGCGTAGTAGGCTACTGGCGCTACTTCGGCCCGCCGGCCCAACACGCCGCACCCGAACGCTGAATCAAGTTCATCGCCCAATGTGCTGCGCGGATGTTACCAAGCGGACGCAAATACAGGCCTTATAATACTCCGCCGCAAATCACAGACTGAGCCACCTCCGGTCCCTAACGCCAATCAACCACCTCACCACTCAACGGATAAACCGCTCGCACCTTCTTATAGTCATAACTAGACAAATTAGGACTGTGTACCCCCGGCGTATCCACCTCTAAAATCGCATGCGCAATCGGCGTATAATCCGCGCGAAAATGCACCGCCGACTTAAGCACGATCAGCTTGCGATCGACCGGCTCAATACCCACACTGCGCAATACTTCCGCATCAAAAGGTTGCAAACGCTGCTCGGTCAAAATTATTTCAACTCCACCAACCCGCACCACCGCCGTCCGCCCCATCTGCGCGCGCTTGCCCCTGGCCATCGGCCCCTTGTGTTGGAAATTTCCGTCGGTGACGGCCTGCACATAACCACAAAGTGCCACCGGCTCGCCGTGCAACGCAATCGATTTACCGCCGACCTCTAGCTCGACCTCTTCGCCCACCCCCGCCGCGATCGCCCGCGCCACCGACTCCGGGTCGGCAATAATCGCTACTACAGCCCCCTGAAAATCTGCCGCGATCAGCGCGCGCAAAATATGGGTCCCGTCGCAAGGACCGCCGCCGCCAGGATTGTCCGATCCCTCCGCCAGCACTACCGGCTGCCCCTCGCTCTTCCGTGCAAACTCGATAGCCTCCTGCACCGAAACCAATTCGGCACGAAAAGCCTCGCGCCGGTCCCACATATATTGCGCGAATTCGTCGGCGCACTCTTCCGCCAAAGCCTGGTCGCCATCGGTCGTCACCAGCACCGAGCAGCCAGCATCGTGAATATCGGCGAAGGGAAAACCCATCGACAGGGTCGCCGTCACCACCCCGGACCGGGCTTCCAACTCGTGCAATCTGGCGATCGCCTCGCTCATCGGTGGCCGCATACTGCACTGCGGCGGCGGCGAGGTCAATAGCGGCAACTGGCGATAGGCCATCGTCGGGCGAATCTCGCCCGCCACCATATCGGCGATAATTTGCGCCCCTTCCAGCCCGCGTTCATAACAGTCGACATGCGGATAGGTGTCAAAACCAATGATCACATCGGCGTACTCGGCCATCGCCGCGGTGATATTGGCGTGCAAATCTAAGGTCACGACAATCGGCAAATCACCCACCTGTTCGCGCACCGCCTGCAACAGATCCCCTTCGGCGTCTTCGTGTGCCTGGGTCACCATCGCCCCGTGCAAATCCAAAAAAACGCCGTCGAGCCGGCCGGCTTCCTGCAGCCGCGCTAAAAAATAGGCCTTGAGCGTCTCATACGCCGCCTGCTGAACCGTGCCCGAAGGCGTCGCAAAGGTCCACAACAAGGGCACCGCCTCGACCCCGAGATCTGCGGCGCGTTCGAGAAAACCACCGATGATCGTGCTCGTTGCGGCGAATTCGGCGACCATTTCCTCGCCGACGCAATAGGTCCCTTGTTTAAAATTATCGATCCCCGTCGCTACGGGCGAAAAAGTGTTGGTCTCATGGCCGATACAGCCGATCGCGATCCTCATCGTATTTCTCCTCTAATCCCTGAAGGGATCGTATTCGTCGTCACTGGCCATCGCCACACCGATCGGCATCAGCCTATGTTCGACCTCAATCGTCTCGCAGTGGAACTCCAGCACCTCGGGCAAGCGCTTATAGACATGCGGCGACTCGTCGGTGCCCGCCCCGCGCAACTCGACCCCATTGAATTCGTCGATCCACTGCACCATCATCTGCCGGCTGATCTCGCCCTCGCTCTGTAGCGCGAGTTTGCCCTTGCGCCAGCGCTTGCGGCCAGCAGCCTGGGTCCGCGACATCACCCGCCCCGCCCCGTGCACCGTCGAATAAAGCATCGACGCGCTCTCTTCGCTCTCTTTACCGGAGATTATAACCGAGATATCCCCCATCGACCCGCCGACAAAACTGCGTTGGCCCGGCATGCAAGGCGTCGCCCCCTTGCGGATGACGACTAGATCTCGGTCGTAATGCCGCTCTTTCCAGGCGAAATTGTGGTGATTGTGCACCGAGTCGACGATAGTGCCACCGATAATACCCGCCACCCGGTCGCAGACCCAATCGCGCCCCGCATAGGCGTATGCGCCCGCCAATTCCATACACGCCCAATACTGCTGCCCCAGCTCGCTATCGAGGTCGAAAAGCACCGGTGCCACGTGCATGCCGTCCTTGCCACCGCCGGCCTTTATAAAATGCGTCGCCAGCTTATGCCCAAGGCCACGCGAACCAAAATGCACGCCGAGCCACACCTTGCCCTCGCCATCGACAAAAACATCCACATAGTGATTGCCCGACCCCACCGTGCCCAACTGCGATTCCGCCAGTTCTTTGAGCTTGCCCGCTACCGGAATTTCGTCCCATATAGCCGCCGCAAATAGATCGGCCGCGACCAGCTGCGTATTCTTGCGCCCTATGCCAAACGAAATCGCGGCGAAAATTTCGTTCATAATCTCGCCGATGCGCGCTTGCACCTCCTGCGCATCGACATCGAGGCGAACGGCCTTATTGCCACAGGCGATATCAAAACCGACCGCCGAAGGACTCACCTTGTTGTCATAGGCTAACACGCCGCCGATCGGCACCGAATAACCCAAGTGGTGATCGGCCATCAACGCCACATATTCGGCCTCCTCCGCACAGGCGGCCATCTGTTCGACAGCATTATCGAGCGGCTCGCCCCACACCGGCACGTTATTGATTATTCGCATTATTCTTATGGCCTTGCCCTTACTCTCCTGCCTTTTCTTTATGCAGATGCCTATGGTGCAAATTCGGCCAATGTGCATGTGTATGGGCAGCCTCTCGTGCGTGTGCACATGGCTGTGCCCAAGCCAGCTCGGGTATTTATATGCACGTGTTCGTAATGCCCGTCGCTATGGCGATGCCAGTACTCGTGCTCATTTTCCGCATGCTCGTGGCTGTGTTTATGCCCCTCACTCGTCAATAGAACCAAGGCGACAATCAGCCATACCGCCGCGATCAATTGCAGTGCAGAGAAGGGCTCGCCCAAAAGCAACACCGCCAG
>Ga0115002_10001686_pt1 | contig 29944 bp, 23 predicted proteins | sample ArcticOcean_MG_C_8_FD_89576 | JGI IMG/M metagenome (GOLD analysis project Ga0115002, IMG submission 89576) | Marine microbial communities from western Arctic Ocean - ArcticOcean_MG_CB11_86 | ecosystem: Environmental > Aquatic > Marine > Oceanic | place: Arctic Ocean: Canada Basin | collected... | reverse complement strand
CGCTCAGCAAGCGTAACAGGGCCGGCAACGCCGCGGCGGGCGGGGCATTGATATCGCCGAGGACATCCGCCGCGGTTGCCCGTACCCACCAGGCCGGGTCGTCCAACGCCTGAATCAGCTTTTCTGTTGCCGGGAGACCAATAGCGGAAAGCCCATAGGCGGCGGGCAGTTCTGACGGGTTGCCGCCCGCAGGATTGGCCGCAGTTTTCGCGGTGTTGGCAAGCAGGATCTCTTCATCCATCCGCCGTAGTCGTTCGAGCAATGGATCTACAGCCGGCACGCCGAACCTGCCCAGCATATAGGCCGCCTGAAGACGTGTGGCTTCCTCTACATGATCCAATCCCGCCAGCCAGTGATCGATCGGTTCCGTACAGGGAGATGTCTTCGGCTGACGGTCGCCTGCTAACCAGCGCCAGACCGATTCGGATACTGCGGGTGTCGCGTCTCCGGCGGCCGGGGACCATGATGGATTCACCTGGTGCCAGGTTGGTTCCTTCGGCTCTTCCATCCGGGTAAATTGAAACTTCAGCATGTATCTATTTTTATCGCTGACATTTGCTGTGGCGCGGTGCCACGTATCAAAATTCACGATGGATACGGTGCCCGCCGGGCCACACAGCGATATCGCCTCTTCGGTAGAACGCGCAGCATCGGCATCGGAGATATGATTGTACCATGGCCTGCCGGGCAGAATCCCTGTCGGGCCCATATCCTCGGTGACATCCTGTGGATAGTAGAACGCCATCACCCATCGAAACCGGGCATGGCGCACATTCTGATCAAAAATATAATCGTCCTTATGCCACGATTGCCCGGAACCTCCCGGTTTGTTTAAATGGCAATACCGATGGGGATGGATGAGATATCCCGGTCCAAGGAGACTCGTCATCGCCCCCTGAACAGCGGGCTGATCAAACACCTGCTGGATCTCCGGGATGCGTGGCAAAATATTGTTGCCGGGATTCCCTTCCTCCTCAAGGACCGTATCGATCTTCCGGCATACGGCTTCGTGAAATGCCGCCGGCAAACCCGCCTGAACGGCCATATATCCATCGGTAATAAACCGATGGATGTCTTCGTCCTGGAGCAAATGGAGATCATGAGGTTGCATGGGGCACCTTTCGTTGGATATCAACCGGCCTGGCCCGAGATTGAAGCCGACGGGCTAAAAAATGTATATTGGGGCGTTTGCGTTACGCCGCCCGGAGCGAAAGCCGACGGGCCATAGGCGGATATGCGGCATTTTGCAATTAACAGGTCTACCCGCCATTTTCCACCTTGAACACATAGGCATGATCACACGGTGTTTCAGCCGGAGAAACCACCGGCGGCGTGATAACCAATCCGCCTTCTCGCCTGCCTGTCGGCACGGCCTGCTTAGCACCCAGCATGGACACGGAAACTTGATCGGCGTCGGGGATACCCGAAAGCACCATATCCTGTGTGGGCCATTCGAGGCAGATAACAAACAGATCATCTCCCACAGTCGTAAAACGCAGCTTCTCCTGCTTATTTTCAGCGGCGTGCCGCCAGACCGTCGAGTCGTATATCGCCGCGCCATTCACCTGGAGCCAGTCTCCGATGTCAAGCAGTCGTTGCTGCTGAAGCGGCGGAATGCGCCCATCGGCGGTCGGTCCCACGTTGAGCAGCATATTGCCGCCCCGGCTCACGACGTCAATCAGTTCGTGGACCAGTTCCCGGGAGGTACGATAGTCATCAATATTCTCGGCGCGATTTAAACCGTACGACCCGCCGATGCCCCGGCTTTCTTCCCAGGGATATTCGATGGTAATCGCATCGGTATCCTGATATTCGCTGGAGAAGTAATCACCATGACGACCGGTCATCCCGTGACACCATCGGTCGTTGACCACCACCTCGTCTTTATTGGGCGCTTCGTTGTACAACCAGGCCAGCAGGTCCTGCGTATGCCAGTAGTCCTCATTCCAGTCCCATTCACCGCCATCGGAGAAAATTAAGGAAGGCTGGTAGTTCGTCACCAGTTCCTTCAGTTGCAGCGGCAAATGCTCATTAACGTATTTATCCTCTGGAATGCCATATTTTTCATGGATGGCTGTGTCGACGAGATACCCGGTCTTCGATCGGGCCGGGGTCGGGATACTTTCCCACTCAGTGATGGAATAGTAGAGCCCCATCCGCAGCCCCTTGTTTCGCACGGCGGTCGTCAGATCACCGACGAGGTCCCGTTTGGGGCCGATGTCGACGCTGTTCCAGTTTTTCTTATAGGGGCTCTGCGTGGGCCACAGGCAGAATCCATCGTGGTGCTTGCTGGTCAACACCACATATTTCGCACCGGCGCGATGGAACAGATCCGCCCAGTAGTCTGGGTCGTACAACTCGGCCTTGAACATAGGCCCGAAATCCCGGTACGTAAAATCATCACCGAATTGCGCCTTATGAAACGCATCCCCACCGAATGCCATATCACCGATCACCGTAGCATAATACCATTCCGCATACGACTTATATAATTCTTTACTCAGGGGTCGCCAAGCGGGCACGGAATAAATACCCCAGTGAATGAAAATACCAAATTTAGCTTCGTTAAACCATGCAGGCATAGGCCTGCTGTCGAGCGACGCCCAGTTGGGCTCGTATAGGGTAGACATAGGGTCCTTTCGGAGGTCAGAGTTGATTGGTTAGTTGGTACATTAATACATGGGTCAAGTAACCTTTGTCCTTTCAATCAGCCAATGAGTAAATGAGTCAATAAACCAGTCACTCTACTCCCCCACGTACACATCATACACCACCTTCGTCCCATGGCCGTTGTATGGAAAATAGCCCTTGCGATCTACGCCAATCCCTTTTATCCAGGGCTTCCGCAGTTGGTGGCCGTAACGATGTCGTATAAAAATACCGCCCGCTTCCCTGGACAATATACGCTGGGCGTCGGCATACATCTGCATGCGCTTTTTCGGGTCCTGCTCGTAGGCCGCCTCGTCGATCAACGTATTGAACGACGGGGAAATCCAGTCCTGGCGACCTAAGCCTTTGGCACGGGTGCGCCACGGTGCACCAAGCTGATTATTCGGGTCTGGAAAATCCCGCCACCAGGTCATATAAGACAAGGGTAGATCATATTGATACATGCGGTCGGTCCAGACGCGATTTTCGATGATTTCTATTTTTATGGAGATGTTCAAAGTTTCCTGAAGCATCTGCTGTATCGCTTCGATCTCAAGGGCGGCCATTGAGGAGGTGTTGGTGGCCAGGGCCAGGGGAATCGTAGGAAAACCCTTACCATCTGGATACCCAGCGTCCGTCAGGAGGCGCCGGGCTTTCTCCGGATTGTATTGTTGATATGGGGTGTTGTCATACAAGTCCAGACCGGGATAATACCCCGGTTCTATCATACCCGAGGCGGGCTTGTGCATCCCTTTGAGGACCACATTGCAGAGGGCGTCCCGGTCAATCGCCAAGGCGAACGCTTGACGTACGCGTAGGTCATCAAACGGTGGCTTCTGGGTCCGAAAAATAAGATATCGGGTGTCATGGTAGGAAAACGTCACCAGTTCTTGACTCAGGACCGGATCACGACGAATACGATCCATATCCTGTGGAGGCACGGCAGCCAAGTCGATTTCATTATTTTCGTAGGCCATCAAATCGGCCAGGCGTGGCGAAGAGAAAAATTCAACGATTTGCTCCACACTGCCCATATTCGGGCCACTGTACATCGGATTCAGTTCAAACTTCATAAACTGGCCGGTCGCCCATTCTGTCATTCGGTAAGACGCATTGGACACGATATTGGATTGCTCCGTCCACCGCTTGCCATATTTCTCTACCTGCCACCGTGGTACGGGGGACGAGCCCTGAAAGGCCACAATATGAGGTAGATAAGGGCAGGCGCGATCTGTTGTAATTTCGAGGGTCAAATCGTCTATGGCCCGCACGCCAATTTTTTCCGTTGTACTGGTTTTTACAGATGTAAAGTCTTGGGCCCCAGTGATATCGTAATACAGAAAAGCCAGACGATTGCCAGAAGCCGGATTGAGCAACCGATGAAAAGTATATTCAAAATCATGGGCGGTAACCGGACGTCCGTCGGTCCAGCGATTGCCGGGTCGAAGGTTGAATGTCCAGGTCAATCCATCCTCTGATACCTGCCATGTGTCTGCTGCACCGGGCACCAGGTCATTATTCTGGTCTCTCAGCAGCAACCGTTCGAACATAAATTCGCTGGCCTCAGCGTGATACAGATCAATGCTGATATCCAGCGATTGTGGTTCACCGGCCATGAATCTGAAAATCTGCTTTTCAAGGGGGGCAGCGTCCGGTGGTAAAACTTTACCGAGACTGTTGACTACGGGACTGTAACCGATGACCGTTGTACTTAAGATGCCGATCATAAGCACGGCCATCAGACAGCAAGTGACGATCAGGATACGTTGCATCGGCCATGACCGGCGTCCCATGTAAAAAGGCATCTATGCCTCCTGATTCGGGTATCTATTAATGGAAGGTGTTCACTGATGCGGTTAAACATACAGCTCATGGGTTGATAAAAAAAGTACAAAGTACAAAGTGTAAAGTCAGACCTTGCATTATCAGGTCCTGATATGTAAATTACAGGGCTTATTGAAACAGGAACCTCGTTTAGGCACCGATGACCAGAATCATCAGGATTTAATTTGTATTCGACATCGCATATCATGCCGCAGCTTGCCTCTGCTTAAGACCGACCGTCGGCTTAGCAGGCACCCGCTGCGGCGTAGGGCTCTGACCTACCATTCTGAGCGCCGAGTCCCGAGTTTCATGGGATGACGTGTTATTTGTAACCTGGAACTTTCAAATTTTCAACTTTCAAATTTTATTTTAATCTCGAGGAATATATGAACGCCGAAAAATTGGATCATCACGCGATTGAGAAAAAATGGAACGAACGCTGGATCGCGGAAAAAACGTTTGAAATGGATCTGGCCCATGCCAAAAATCCATATTATAACCTGATGATGTTTCCCTATCCTTCGGCCGAAGGACTTCACGTGGGTAATGTGTTCGCTTTTGTCGGCAGCGATATCCATGCCCGGTACAAGCGTGCCCAGGGATATGATGTCTTCGAGCCGATGGGCTTTGATGCGTTCGGCATCCATTCGGAGAACTTTGCCATCAAAATTGATACCCATCCCGGCAAACTGATCCCTGACAATATACGTAACTTCACGGATCAGTTGCGACGTACCGGGAGTATGTTCGACTGGAGCCACGCTGTTTCTACGACCGATCCGGCATTTTACAAATGGACCCAATGGATTTTTATTCAGCTTTACAAAGCCGGGTTGGCCTATCAGAAAGAGGCGCCGGTCACCTGGTGCCCGTCCTGTAATACGGTCCTCGCGACCGAACAGGCAGAAAATGGGGCCTGTGAACGTTGCGGGACGTTGGTCATACAACGGAATATGCGCCAGTGGTTCTTTAAAATCACAGCCTACGCGCAACAGTTGCTGGATAATCTGTCCTGGATTGACTGGTCGGAAAAAACCACGAGCGCGCAACGCCGGTGGCTCGGCCGCAGTGAAGGGGCTGAAGTCGATTTTCCATTGGATGGCCATGATGACAAGCTCCGTGTATTTACCACACGACCGGATACGCTGTGGGGCGCCACCTATATGGTTCTGGCACCGGAGCATCCGTTGGTGGAAACTATTACCCCTCAAGACCAACAGCAGGCCGTGCAGGATTACATTCTGGTCGCCGGCCGTAAAACAGCGATCGAACGGGAAGATAACACCCGAGAGAAAACAGGCGTGTTCACGGGGGCCTGTGCGATTAATCCAGTCAATGGAGAAAAGGTCCCCATCTGGGTGTCCGATTACGTCCTGATGACGTATGGTACCGGGGCCATTATGGCCGTCCCGGCACACGATACGAGGGATTTTGAATTCGCCACCAAATTCGACCTGCCCATCGTCCGGGTGATCAGCGCCGGCGACGAGGATGCCAAAATGACCGAGGCGTACCTTGGCGAAGGCCTGATGATGAACAGCGGGCCATTTAACGGGATCGAAAGTGCCACGGCCAAAGCCAAAGTCATTGATTGGCTGGAAGAAAAAGGGATCGGAGAACGGCAGGTTAATTTCCGGCTGCGCGACTGGTGTATCAGCCGTCAGCGATACTGGGGCCCGCCTATTCCTATGATCCATTGTGAGGCATGCGGCGTAGTACCGGTACCCGAAGACCAATTGCCGGTCGTTCTGCCCTACCTGGAAAACTTCAAGCCGGACGGCTCCGGAAAAAGCCCGTTGGCCCGTGATGAATCGTTTCTGCATACCACCTGCCCCGAATGCAGCGGGCCCGCAAAACGGGAGACGGACGTCAATGACAACTTTCTGGATTCAGCGTGGTACTTCTTCCGTTATCCCAGCGCCGATAAGGACCATGTGGCGTTCGACCCTGAAATAACAGAAAAGTGGTTGCCGGTCGATATGTATATCGGCGGAAACGAACATGCGGTTCTGCATCTGATGTACACCCGTTTCATTACGATGGCTTTACATGATCTGGGGTTGATCTCGTTTTCGGAGCCGTTCAAGATCTTTAAAGCCCATGGCCTGCTGATTAAAGACGGGTCTAAAATGAGCAAAACGAAAGGCAATGTGATCAACCCGGATGAATATCTGGAGCAATTCGGTGCGGATACCTTTCGTACCTATCTGATGTTTCTGGGCCCCTATCAGGAAGGCGGCGACTTTCGTGATGCAGGCATTAACGGCGTCCGGCGATTTTATGATAAAATGTGGCGCTACGCGACGCAGACGACATTCAGTGAAGAACCCGTCATCAGTTCTTCCTTGCTGGCTCTGCTCCACAGCAAAACAAAAGAAGTGACCGATGACCTGGCCGCCTTGCAGTATAACACCGCCATTGCCCGATTGATGGAGCTACTGAATGGCATGCAAAGTCAGACGGCACACCACCGGGAAGGGATCGAAAGGCTATTGCAATTGGCCAGTCCCTTCGCGCCGTTTATCACCCAGGAGTTGTGGACCCAATTCGGTGAGGAGGGTATGATCTGCGATGCGACCTGGCCAGCGTACGATGAATCGCTGATCAAATTTGAAACGGTCGAGTTTGTCATCCAGATCAACGGAAAGGTTCGTGACCGGATCGAACTGCCAACGGACACTACCCAGGCGGACGTCGAGGCCACCGCCCTCGCCAGTGAGCGTGTGAAGCAATGGACCGATGACAAGAAAATAATCAAAAAGATCTTCATACCGAATAAATTATTGAACGTGGTCGTAAAATAGATCGGAAGTGGGCCTGTGGGCAGGATGTTCCTTTACGCACAGGTCCTTTGCCCGTATACCCACATGCCCACATCCCTCTTATCTATCCTGTTGCCCGTATACAACGCCGCTGATACGTTGACTGATACGCTGGAAAGTATAGCCGCCCAGAGTTTCACAGACTTCGAAATCGTTGCTGTGGATGATGGCTCGGTAGATCACAGTACTGCGATCCTTAACGCGTGGCAGAAACGCGACCATCGTCTGAGGCCCATATTTGAATCACACCATGGCCTGATCGAAACACTGAATCGCGGATTGAGCCTGTGTCGTGGAGCACTCATCGCCCGTATGGATGCCGATGATCTGATGCACCCTGACCGCCTGGCGAAACAGGTAACTTTGCTGGATGCACAACCTGAAATCAGCGTCGCGGGATGTCTCGTCAACACATTCTCCGACGGACCGGTGGGCGAAGGTATGAAGATCTATGAATCGTGGCTCAATAGCCTGATCGAACACAAGGATATCGCGCGGGAAATCTTCATCGAAAGTCCGATTGCCCATCCCTCAGCCATGTTTCGTCGTGAGGAGATCCTGGCGCTGGGTGGCTATCGGGAGCGAGGCTGGCCTGAAGATTACGATCTGTGGCTGCGGTATCATGCCGCAGGGAAACAGTTTGCTAAAGTGCCGGAAGTTCTGTTTTACTGGCGGGAACATGAACAGCGTGCTACCCGCACGGACAGCCGCTATTCGGTCGAGAATTTTCTCCGTACAAAGGCGCACTATCTGGTAACGGGCCCGGTCAAAGGTCGCGATGCCCTGATCGTATGGGGTGCCGGGCAGACAGGCCGCCGATTATCCAAACATCTGATCAGGGAAGGACGATCGCCGGATATATTTATCGACATTTACAAAAATAAAATAGGCCGCACGTTACGTAATGTACCGATTATCGGCCCAGACGACCTCCCGGCCGTCTGGACACGGTGGCAGGATCCGATTATCGTCATCGCCGTTTCGTCCAGAGGGGCCCGCCACCTGATCAGGGAGACGCTTGGCCAACTCCATCTTATCGAAGGGGTGAATTACCTGTGCGCCGCCTGAGGAGGGCCTATTCGATACATCTCATAGCTACTATTGACAATCTATCGCGCATCCATATATTTACACTATAATTAAAGGTTTCCAGACAAGAGTTGTATCTAGGTCATTCCCAATATATATACTTTCCTTTTCGGCAATTTTGATTTTCAATCCGAAAGCCGAAATCTGCAATAGAAATCGATCTAAGGAGGTCGTTGTGGCAGAACTTGAGAAAGAATTAGTGGAAGAACGCACCGGGTTTTCTCGCCGGGGCTTTTTAAAAGGGTTGCTCGCCGGTGGTGCCGCCGTTTCGCTAGGCGGCTATGAAGCCGTCGCCCAGATGGTAGGTGGCCCGAAGGCCAACGCGGTCCGAGGCTGGGGCGTAGAACCCGGCCTCGTACGGCTCAGTGGCAATGAGATGCCTATCGGTCCGTCCCCACGTGCGGTAGAAGCCATCATGCAGCAGATGTATGGGTTCAACCGCTACGGACGGGACATGACGATTTACAGCAAAATTCCTAAATTGCACGGCTTGCCAGTCATAGAATCCGAAAACTCCTTCGGTGCCCCACCGGGCTCGTGGGTAACCATGAGCTGCGGCTCGTCGGAAATTCTGTTTGCGGCCGCTGCCACCTACCTGAAAGACGGCGGGGAGACCATCGAAGCAACGCCGGGGTATGGCAATATTTCCGAGATGGGCGAAGCCTTTGGGACAACCCCACGTTGGGTGCCCGTGCTCAAGGATTATCGTCATGACCTGCCCGCAATGAAGGCGGCGATCAACAGCAATACAAAAATGATTGTGATCACGTCGCCGGGTAATCCGACGGGCGTGTTGGTCTCACCGACGGAGTTGAAGCAATTCGTCGAAGGGATCCCATCCAATATTATCGTCTTCGTGGATGAAGCCTATATCGATTTTGCCCGGAATCCGGAAGATCGTATCGGCGCTGCACCCCTGATCAAAGACCATCCGAATGTCATCGTCGCCCGGACGTTCTCGAAAATTTACGGTATGGCTGGTCTGAGCGTGGGCTATGGCCTGGCTCAGCCGCAGGTGATCGACAAGCTGAACATCAACAAAGGCGGCCGGGTTAGCGTCCTGTCGATGTACGGCGCCAGCGCCGCACTGGATGACGTGGAATATCTGGATCGTGCCCGCAAAGTTACCTGGGCTGGCAAAGATTATTTTGCAAAACACTTCAAGGATATGGGCCTTGAGTATGTACCGAGCGAATCCAGTTTTATGCTGGTCAACGTGCGCAAGGATGCGGACGAGGTGTGCCGGAAACTGCTGGACGAATACAATGTCATCGTCGGTAATGGCAAGCAGCGGTGGGGCATGGATACCTGGCTACGCGTAACCTCCGGCCTGCCGGAGGAGAACGAAGCCTTTATGTCCGCCCTGAAGAAAGTGCTGGTCAGTAGCTGATCAGGATGTGCTTGGTAGGTATACTCCGTACTTTGTCAAACCTTTCATGAGGTTTTTCAAAGTACGAAGTACCAAGCACATAATACGGACCGTAGCCGACCGCTCATCCCATCGCCGCCACAGCGTCCGCTTCGGTAGCGTATATCGTCGTAACGCCGGTCAGACGCATGATATGGAATGTTTTGGCGACCAGAGGGGCCAGGGCACAGAAGGTCAGGGTCCCGCCGGCCTTGTCATATGCTCAATAGCCTCAATAAGGAACGAAATACCAACGCTGTTGATGCTGGGTGATTTATCCAGGTTTAGAATAAACCCACCCATCCCCTCTTCGACCAGTTCCCGGCAAGCTTGCGCGATCTTCTCACCACCCGGATTGTTGATGTACCCATCCGTGTAAATAATCGCATACCGATCGGCTTTCTTGACCGCCACTCGTAGCACATCCATCCTGCCAACCCCTATTTTGTCTTTTTCACCATGCGAATAGCCGTTCCTTTCACACTCGAGGTCATCTCCACCTGATCCATAAGAGATTCGATCAGGGTTAGTCCCCAACCCCGTTTGATCAACTTCCCGGGGTGACTTGTTTTTCGATCAGCCATGTGGTCCCGAAGCTGATCAATATCAACCCCTTCACCAAAATCCTGGATGACCACTTCCAGTATATCTTCAAGCAGTTGGACTATAATATGGATTTTTCTGTCTGCACTTTCACTATGTTCCACGGCGTTGATGCACGCTTCAATCACAGCCAACCGGATTTCTTCTATTTGCATATCGTCCAGATTGAGATGGCCCGCGACGGCCACGGCGGCCTGACCGACCATTAATTCTATCGACGGCCACATAGGCACCGTCAGCGTGATTTCACCCTCTTTAGTGGGGATTAGATCTGGAGACCGTGTATCTATGTCGCCAGGCAAATGGCCTTTCAGTTCATATATATTGACCTGTCGGGCCTGACCTTTCAATTCGATGGTCCGTACATAACCCATGGAGAACCGGTCCCTGACGTTGTGAAATACATCCTCGCTGATCAAAATTTGACCGCCGTTGGCAATGTCCACCAGGCGAGCGGCCAGGTTCACCGGCTCACCGATCACGGTATATTCCACCCGTTGTGTAGAACCGATATTGCCGGCAAGAACACGCCCCATACTGATCCCGACCCCCATCGAGAGCGGCTCTTTGCGCTCAGCCTGACGATGATCATTTAAACTCGCCAGGGCATCTCGCATGTCCAGAACCGTCTCCATGGCGCGCGCCAGATCATCCTCGAAAGAAATCGGTGCCCCATATAAGATCATCAGACCGTCCCCGGACATCCGGGTGATCGTGCTGTTATGCCGATGAATCACCTGCATCATCTCTTCATAATACTCATTCAGCATCGTGACGGTTTCTTCCGGATGCTGATCTTCCTGCATTCGGGTGAAATTGCGGAGATCCGTGAATACCACCACCACCTCCTTATAGGTTCCACCGAGACGGAGGTTCTCCTCAGATTGCAGCAGCATTTCAGCGACATGGTCGCTCACATAGCGTTTAAAGATCGTCCGAATGGACTTTGTTTCTTCCAGAAGCTGATGGTTATAAATCGCGATGGCAATCTGGCGGGCCATCGTCATGAGGAGCGAACATTCATATCTGGCGTAAGGAAATTGTTTAAACCGCTCACTGACGCAGAGTACACCGACCAGTTGATGTGCTACAATGAGCGGGACGAGAAAACAGGAAGGCAGGTTATGCAACTGATCTGGCAGTTCCGGGGCGAGATGGTAGAGATCGGTTCGAGTTAAAGGGCGATTTTCTTTGACAAGCGCTGCAACCCGGGTCTTATCCATGGAAATAGCCGGGACACGTTTATCCAACCCACGGGCCGTTTAAACAAACAGCAGGTGTTGATCTCGATCAAAAAGACATAACGCCCCCTTTGAGATGGTCAACTCGCCAAGGACCAAATGAAGCATCGCTCGCATGGCGGTATCAAAATCTCGGGTCGAGATTAACATTTCACTGAGATCGTTCAGGGAAGACAGGCTGAAGAGCAACCGATCGATCTGATCCTGGGTATCTTCTGATTGGGGTGTCATAGTAGGGCATGCGGGATATGAAATCCCGAAGGAATCGCTGTACGTCCACAGGGCGTCATCCACCTGCAAGGCATGGGCATCGCTGTGCTGATCTCGATTTTACGTATCATATATTATGGTATCTTCCTATTCATGGCCTGTTGAAGAGCCTGTTTGAATGCCTGCAGGATCAACGGTTTCTGTACAATAATCAGATCGGGCGGGAGGTCAACATCTTCTTCTATATCACCTCCGGAGGCCAGAATGATGGGTTTCCGGGGCGCGAGATCCCGAATCGCCCTGGCGAGAGTAAGGCCATCCATCTCCGGCATCAGCATGTCCGTAATGATGAGATCAAATTGGCCCTGATGAAAAACCTCCAGGCCTTCCCTTCCCGTTCCGGCCTGCATCGTGGTATGGCCGTCTTCCATCAGATAACGGACCACCAATTCGCGTTGGGTGACATCATCTTCAACGACCAGAATGTGTAAGGGATGCGGCAAACCCTGTCCCTGGGCTTTGACATCTACAGACGGATCAGTATCAAACGTGGGAAAATGGATGCGAAAGGTCGTGCCTTCGCCAGGCGTGCTATCTATATCCAGCGTCCCCTGGTGTCGCTGGATAATCCCGAAAACCATGGCCAGCCCCATCCCCGTGCCGTGATCTCCTTTGGTAGAAAAAAACGGCTCCAGGCATTTTTGACGGACCTCTTCTGTCATTCCCGATCCGGTATCACAGACTTCCAGTAACACGTGGCTCGGCACATCGGTCGGTGAGACCGGTTCGGCCAGGCGTGTCCGCAGGGTAATGGTCCCGGCCGCGGTCATGGCATCCACGGCGTTAAAAATCAGGTTGATAAACATTTCCCTTAAATCCGTATCGTCTCCAGAGATCACAGGTATATCAGCCAGGTCGCTGCCTACCCCGACATTAAACCCTTTTTCAGAAGCCTGAGTCCCCCATTTGGGACGGGTAATATCGATGGCTTGCTCAATCACCTCATTTAACTGAACAGCAACCATCACATTGCCTTCTTCACGCGGCCGGTAGAACCCGCGGAGCCGCCGGAGAATATGGGTCGCGTCTTTGGCAGCCAGATTGATCGTTTGCAAATCATGTAGAACTTTTTCTCTGTTATCCAGCATTTTGGGAAAAGTCATCCAGAGTTCGGTGTAGCCTAAAATAGCCGATATGGCATTGTTTACATCATGGACAATACCCCCTGCCATCTGACCAAGAGCCCGGAGCCGCTCCTGCTGAATAATCTGGTTCTGTGTGTTTTTCAGTTCGTGCAAGGCCGATTCCAACAGTTGATTGGAATCCTGCAGGTTGGTATACAGACGCGCGTTGGCCAGGGCGGCCCCCGCCAGGCCTGCGAACGCAGAGACCAGACGCATATCCTCCTGGTTAAAAACACCTGCATCCTTATCCAGAACACCCAAGATACCAAAGACGTCTTCTCTCTCTTTAATGGGTACAAGAAGCATATTCTGAAAAGGAAACCCATCGAGATTGTTCTGCATCGACCCCTGTCCGGTGGTCATCACGCCCGCAATCAGCGGATGATGTATAAAATACCGGGTCACGGTTTCTCTCTCGATTTCAGAGCAGGCAATAATCTCCAAAGCATTGTTTTCTTCAGCTCTCAAACATAGGAAACCCGCTTTTAAATCAAGCAACACTGATAACCGGGTCAAAACTTCATCGGTAAGCGCATCAATATCTAGCACTGAGGACACCGATACGCCGAAATCATACAGCGTTTCCAGTTCAAGGATCTTATGCGTCAGGGCGAGTTGCGAATCTTCCGGCTCGTCCGATGCCTGTCGACCGGGAAAGTCACTCTGATCATTAGACATAGGTAAAGTGTAAGGCGGTGGGTGGACGGTGGACTGTGAACCAAAGAGCCAACGTGCCAGTCATAAAATACAGATTATTGTTATATGTTGAAATAAATCATTGAAAAAGTCAAGAATTTGTGCTTCGTAGAATATATCAGATTGCCATTTACTCTTCTCTCGCCCATCATCACGGGCACGTATCAGGCCTAAGGACCAACACCATGGACACCCTCACTTCTTTTTTACATGGCCTCAACTTTTTTCGAAAAGTGCCTCTTGAAAAGCTGAAACAGATTACCGCACCGATGCAGGTCCTCTCATTGAATGCCAAAGATATGCTGTTTGAAGAGGGCGAAGAGGGCGATGCGGTATACATAATTATAGACGGCACCCTGGGTATTATACATGAGGGCGTGCAGGTCGTGACACGCAGCATCGGCGAGATGGTGGGCGAATTTGCCTTGATTGACGATCATACCCGGAGCGCAACCGTCACAGCCGTTTCCGATGCCTCTTTTCTTCAATGGCGACGGCAGGACTTTACGACCGCCATGGCTCAAAATCCGATGTTGCTCTGGGCTATCTTGAATATCATGGTTGAAAAGCTGCGGGAGAGCACGTCCGCGCATTCGGCCTCTATACAGACGACCGCCCTCACAGAGCCGGAATTGATGACGCTGCCGGGCGATGAGTGGGTGCCAGAGAAAAAGATCATTTACCGCAGCGCCCCCATGCATCAAATTTTTTCACTGGTGGACCGCTTGCAAAAGAGCACCCGCAGTGTGCTGATTACAGGCGAATCAGGTACGGGCAAAGAAGTACTGGCCCGCGCGCTGCATGCTCAGAGCCCCGGACGTAATGGCCCCTTCGTCGCATTGAACTGCGGTGCGCTGCCCGAAACCCTCGCTGAATCCGAATTGTTCGGACATGGAAAAGGGGCATTTACAGGGGCGGCACAAGGCCAGCAGGGCAAGATTGAACTGGCCCATCAAGGGACGCTTTTTCTCGATGAAATCGGCGAACTGCCGCTGTCGTTACAGGTCAAACTGCTGCGTGTCCTCGATGATGGCCGCGTGCTTAGATTGGGCGGGGCTAAACCCGTGCCGGTGGATTTCCGTGTGATCGCAGCGACCAACCGGGATGTAAAGAAGGAAATCAGCGAAGGCCACTTTAGAGAAGACCTCTATTACCGTCTTGCTGTATGACCATTCACATCCCGCCACTTCGACAACGCCTGGACGATATTCCCGTGTTGACGGAACGGTTTATGGAAGAGCTCGCCACTCAGACAGGCCAGGCCACTGTCGCCGGATGCCCTCGATTATCTCGTACATCAACCCTGGCGAGGCAATGTCCGGGAATTGCGGAATACCATCGAGCGGGCATTTATGCTTACCACGGAGACACTGATCACCCTGACAGACATGGAAGATGGCGACTGGGCAATCCTTTCCGATCCGAGTATCGCCGCGTTCGCCGGCCTGCCTTCAACCACCGTTGAAGATCTGTTCAGCAAATTTTCCGATGGAGACCAAACCGTCAATGTCCTTGAGTTCGTAGAGCAGACGCTCATCGAACTGGCCATGAAACAGGCCGACCGCAATATGAGCCAGGCAGCCAATCTGCTGGGCATCAACTATAAACAGGTCGCCAGACGGTTGCAGAAATATGACCAGGAAGAGTAGACCAGGGCCGGGGCGTATCAATAGCGAGACAATGCCTGGTTGATAAACGCGGGATCACCTGTATACTGATCCTTCAGGATGCCCTCGATCTCCTCCCTGGCCAAAGGCTCCTTGTAAGACCGCTTGCTGGCGAGGGCATCAAACATATCGGATATTGCTACAATGTGTGTGAGCCGGGTGATCTGCCCATCTAATGTGCGTCGTTCGGAGCCCGATTCGCGGCGCTCATCCCGCCGATCATCGCCTCCACGAGGAAAGGCAGTCGTCTGGAATTCATGATGGCCGGCGACGATCCTCTTCACCTTTCGATACAACTGATCTTCGAGTTAAATATAACCACGACGCGGATGCGTCCGAACCGCCTCACGTTCTTCCGGTGTTAGTGCTGCCGGTTTTGAGAGTATCGCCGTATCTACATCCGTCTTACCCAGGTCATGAAGAACGCCCGCATACCCGACCGTTCGGATATCGCTCCCCGGTAGCTGATTTTCGTATCCCAGATCAACGCACAACAGAGCAACCCGGAGCGAATGGTCGTAGGAATCGTGATGATGTCGTCGCAGCCGCTGGAGATATTTTTCAATCGGGCCCTGGCTGATGAGGCCGTCCAAGCAAGAGGCGCTGCGGGCATCTAAAATGCGTGTCATGGGCGGTTGTCCTTTTTTTCTACCTTTTTAATTAAAATATCAAACTTTTAGAGCACCGTACATGACAAAACGATATCCTTCTTAATAAACAATTTTGAATAATGGCAGCTTACCCGCTCTCAAAGAAGAAAGTCCATGCGTATAAGCGTATAAGCCTCCAAGCCCTGATCGCCTACGCGGTCCCATATTTGATCATGCTCTACGCCATCCATGTGGGCTGGATGACGCCAAACATCAAGGCGAATCCCCACTACTTCTGGGCGCATCATGCCGGGACGGGTATGTTGGGGGCCATGCGGCTACCGGGGCTATGAAATGGCGTGTGGAAAATTTGGTGGGCGTTTATGGTGTACGACGATATCCATCAGCACTGGCGGCTGTCCGGTCATGAATTCGGCCCGATTATTTCAGCGTGTCGATATGGACTGGGATTTGTAGTCAGCGATCTCAACACCATAATGGGAACCGTCAGTCTATTCGCGGCACCCATCTTCGGCACGGATTGGGCGTTGGACCACTTTTTCAACCAGTACGGTGCCTCCCCTATCCACCTCCTGTCCCATTGGGTAGGTTATTACGACCTGAAATATGATTTTGCTCAATGGGTGAAGGCCTATCTTTCCCCGTCTCTGGGGATGGTGATTGAACGGTTGTGAAGGGAAGGGTGGGTGGCGGTCAAAGGTGCGCTGTGGGTACATACATGCCTTTCAGAACGCCTTTTATCAAATACACCTTTGATACACTTATTTTTTTGCCACCCGAAAACCGATGTGATCCCGCTGGCGCTGTGGATAACTCGAAGAGCGCGATGCACAACGGATATAGCTTTCACTCGGACTGTAAAACGAGCCCCCTCTCAATACGCGGTGCCCTCGACCGGTTAGATTCTCACGGCCATCCTCCATACAGTACGGATACGCCGCTAACACGCTGCTCGTCCATTCCCACACATTACCTGCCATATCGGATACGCCGTACGGGCTGACACCGGTTGGGAATTGATCGACGGGGGTCGTTGTAAATGTTTTCGCATCCTGCCCGTAATTCGCACGGGGGGTCTGTGATACTTCGTTGCCCCAGGGATACACCCGCCCGTCTCCTGTGCTTGTCCCTCGTGCTGCTTTTTCCCACTCTGCCTCGCTCAATAAACGCACATCGGCCCATTGGCAAAAGACCTGGACGCTGTCCCATGACACGTTCGTTACGGGATGATTTTCTTTTCCTGATGGGATATTCCGGTTGATCCAATGACCGGGGACCGGATGATCGGTGGCGCGTGCGAAGGGTTCATATTCTGCGTTGGTGACCGGCGTCCGGGCAATGAAAAATTCGGCTACGGAGACCGGGTGGGCCGGATATTCATTGGGCAACGCCAGATCGTGTAAGCGCCTGGGATCGTTACCCATCTGGAACTCACCAGCGGGTATATCGATCCATTCAAGGTCTAAAGGTGTGGGTGCTGAAGCGCCTGTACGTGCTACACGAAAGCCGAGATATACGTCATTGGTATCCGGTACAAAAGCGTGGCGATCCGCCGCGCGAACATCGCGTGCGCTGTGTACATAAGATCCACCGCGTACGGCACGGGCTTCCCGACTGGTCGGTTTTTCGCGGCCATCATAGCCATCATACGGATAGCCGAACGATAGGCTGCTCGTCCATTCCCACGCATTCCCCGCCATGTCCAGGGCACCGTAGGGACTTGCCCCTTGTGGAAATTGGTGAACCGGGCTGGTCGTCATGAGACGATTCCCAAAATTGCACCGGGTTGCATCCGGAGGCTCGTTGCCCCAGGGCCAGATTCGGACATCCTCGCTACGTGCGGCCTTCTCCCATTCGGCTTCGGTGGGCAGGCGCACACCGGCCCATTGGCAAAAGGCTTGCGCATCGTGCCAGTCGACATAGGTCACCGGATGATCGGCCAGGCCCACAGGTATTTCACCATTCAGCCAATGCCCCGGCTTGGTATGCCCGGATGCACGAACAAATTTGGCGTATTGTGCATTGGTTACGTGTGTACGTGCCAGTTGAAACGCATCGATAGACACCCGATGGCGCGGATTTTCATTCTCATATGGCACGGCATCACCGGCCGGATCGCTTCCCATCCGAAATGAACCAGCCGGGATGGGAACCCAGTTTGGCGTGTACATAAATGCTATCTCCCGCGAAAAAAATGGGTGTGGAAAAAGAAACACATTTGGCACGATAAGGATTACGTGTGGTATTCCGACGTTTGGGGGTTGTCTGCCTCAAACACCCGGTGTGCTGAAGAGGAAAGCTTTCCGGCCGTTTCGGCACGGGCCGCCCAGTGGGCGGACACCCCTTTATTCCATCTGGCAGGACTTGCCTTGGGATCTGGGGTCCGGTACGCCATCAACAGGCCCCATCGGGTCAATGTATCTGGTAGACAAGGGGTCACATGATGAGGCATGTGATGAACGAACGACACCATACTTCCGGGGGGCAGCACCAGCCGTAGGATCTCCAACGGTCTGCCTGTAATGGGGTGGGTTTTACCTTTCATCCAAGCCGCTTTCATATCCTCATCGTGGTCCGTCCGAACCGAGCTCCATTTGTATGGAATGCGATAGAGATGGGCACCGGGGATGACGGCGAGCTGTCCGCCACTCTCCACCGTCGCCCCTTCCGGATAGCATAACGTGCGAATACACTGCTGCTGTAAAAACTCGGTGGTGACTGCGTGCCCTGTTCCAATGAGATCCTCGACTTCATATTGCCCCTCACGATATTGATGGGCATGCCAGTGCCGACCGCTTGAGCCCGGCGACCTGTTAAGCATTAAGCAATGGTCGAGCAGGAACCGGCCACCAAGGAGTCGGGTGAACAGGTGCATCATCTGCGGGTGGGCTGTGGTCACATCGTGTATGAAGTCGTCATACGCACCCGGGAAATATTCCGGCATCATGCCTTGTGATTCAAAATCGCGGGTGGCCAAGGTAGGGCCCGGACCCAATAGCCCCTGGTCGTACATGTATGCACGGAGTACGGGGGCCATAAAGCGCATCTGCTCCGATCCGCCGCAGCAAGCGGTGAGAAACGCACGCGAGATCTTCTCCGGGTCCGGCGGCTGTAACCCCCGTCCTGAAAAATCAATGGCGGCCCAGTCCGTGTCCATGATGATCTCATCGTTCATCTGTTGTAACTTCTTCAGGCTGGCCGTCCATTGTCTTCGGCCGGCATCGGTCAATATGCCCGCCCAGACCCAGAACCCATCGTGCTCGAAGGTCTTACGGTCAAAAGCATGCAGCACGTCCGGCCTCAACAGGTCATCTACACGACCGGCCGGGGTGATCTCATCATATTCCATGTTCTTCGCCTCCATAAAACGGCTACGCTTTCTTCTCTTCCTGCATTGAAGGCACCCGCATCTACCCGTGGGCACACGTTTGCGTGAAGAACCGCCTGAGCGTGAAATATAATACGCCAATTTCTATTTTCATCATAAAAAATGTCAAGATAGCTTGTAACGCACCATATGTCACTCATTCCTGATCGACACCACCGGATTGGCCAGCGCCGCCCGGAAGGACTGATAGCCCACCGTCAGCCACGCGATGACCAGCGCCAGCCCGCCAGCCCCAATGAAGGTAAACAGCCCCACATCGGTGCGATACGCAAACGACTCCAGCCAATGGCTCATGGCGTAAAAAGCCAGCGGCATGGCCACCAACACGGCCACCAGAACCAGGATCATGACCTCTTTAGCCAGGAGAACCACGATATCGGCGACGGATGCCCCCAGCACCTTACGTACGCCGATTTCCTTGATCCGTTGCCGCGTTGCAAACGCTGTCAAGCCGAACAACCCCAGGCAGGCGACAAAAATGGCCACGATAGTAAAGACACTTAATATCCGAACGATGCGCTCTTCCGCACGGTACTGGCGGTCGTAATCCTGATCCAGAAAGAAATATTCCATTGGGCGGCCGGGTGAGAAGGCATCCCATCGGGACGTGATAGACTGAATCGTTTGCGTCATGTTGTCGGTATTCAGCCCGATGGCCACATAGTTAAACTGATCTGGACTGATACGCAGGACCAGCGGTTCTATCGCCTGTTGCAGCGCGCGAAAATGGAAATCTTTGACCCCACCAATAATCGTCCTGGTATCAAAAAATTGCCGAGTGAGCTGCTGGCCAATCGCTTCATTCGGATCGTTCGATCCCGCTGGACGTGGCGGTAGACCATCTGGAGATAGTTAGGTAACCTTTTGAGCCTCTGGGGAATTGTGAATTGTGAATTTTGAATTGAAAACCAAGGTACACGACAACAATTCTCAAGAGATAGAAATTAGACAGAGGTAGATAAGGTTGGGAACCCGGCACAAAAATATAATCGGTGAAAATATATCAAAATGACCGTCATATCTGTCGAACGACAAAGGAGATCGTTGATTTGCTTCGATCATGGGGTTACAGTGGGGGAATATCGCGTCCTTGGAGATCCTGCTCATACATCCTTTTTAGCCCATTCTTCGATCATATCCAGCAAAAGATCCCGGCGCATTGGCTTGGTCATATAGTCGTCCAAACCGTTTTCTATACAGACCTCTTTGTAGCCTTCCACGGCATGCGCCGTCAATGCGATGATAGGGACGGGAGAACGCTTCTGTGTCTGTTCCCAAGCCCGTATCGTACGAGAGGCTTCAAGGCCGTCCATCACCGGCATCTGCATATCCATCAGGATCAGGGCGTACTTATTTTTCTGGATCATATCTACGGCTTTTTGACCATTTTCGGCCACATCTACCGGATAACCTTCCGCCTCCAATATCTTTACCGCCAGTAGCTGATTAACAATGTTGTCCTCCACCAGCAAAACAGGCGTGTCATTATGGACAGTTCCAGATGAGGAATCAGCCTCGGATACGGATTTTAATTCAGGCGGTGCATCTACTGACACGGCCTCCATGTTCAACAATTGAACGAGATTATCCAGCAAAGTAGACTGTTTGACCGGTTTACTCATCGTAGCATCGATACCAGATGCCGTTCGCTCAGAAGGACGCAGTTCCCCGATAGAGGCCAGCAGCAAAATTTTAATCGTATGGTTCTTCAAATCATGGCGTATTACTCTGGCCACATCCATCCCATCCTGGCCGGGCATTTGATAGTCGAGTAGTAAAATATCATACGAGGCCCGGGGATCATTTAATCGTTCGATGGCTTCCCGACCGCCCGACGCATCGTCTACATGGAAGCCCCAGGAGGCACATGACTTCTTAAGCAAAAACCGGTTGGTTTCATTATCGTCAACCGCCAGGATACGCACGGTGCCAAAATCGAGGGTTGTGTCCGGCGTTTCGGGACCGGTCAGATCATCGGAAACCGACAAGGTGAGCTTCAATGAAAAGGTGCTGCCTTTTCCGGGTGTACTGGCTACACTGATCGTACCACCCATCATCTCAACCATCGAATGGGAAATACTGAGCCCCAGCCCGGCCCCACCGAATCGGCGTGTGGTGGACGCATCCGCCTGGGTGAATTTACTGAAAATATGGGCCTGATCCGCTTCAGATATACCGATCCCGCTATCTGAAACTTGTATATTGAGATCTACAGACCGACTTTCCTTTGTGAAAGGCGTCTCCGCTTCGATAATCAGCGAGACCTCCCCCTCTTCCGTAAATTTGACCGCATTATTGGTAAGGTTAATCAGAACCTGACGAATCCACGCGGGATCACCGAGATAACAGTCGGGTAATACCGGGTCTATATAAGAGGCGAACTCAATATTTTTCTCTATGGCACGTACCCCGACTATATCCACGACCTGCTCAACCTGCTCTTTGAGATTAAAAGAGATGCTTTCCAGTTCGATCTGACCGGCTTCGATCTTGGAAAAATTAAGCAGGTCATTCACCAGGCCCAGTAGACTTTGAGAGGCGCAGTCGACAATAGAGAGATACTCCTGCTGCTCTGCTTCAGAATCGGTCTCCTGTGTTAATTCCGTCATCCCGATAATGGCATTCAGAGGCGTCCTTATTTCGTGGCTCATGTTAGCCAGAAACTCACTCTTGGCCTGATTGGCGGCTTCCGCTTCCTGTTTGGCCTGCCTGAGGGACTGTTCAACCCGCCGGCGTTCGGAGATGTTACGTTCAGCGACGAATAACATGGCCGCCAGAGCAAGCGCCATGCCACTGGCCACAAAGACCAAGATATTCAGCTGACGCCACCTGGATGACAGGTCGGTAGCGATCACGCCCTGATCACGACGGATATACAGGACCGTCTGTTTCACGATGTCAACAGCCTGATTCCATGCGGTATTGTATAAGGCCTCGGTCATCTCCATGTCTTGACCGGATACATACGTGATCAACAGAATAGCATGCAACGTATCTGTCCGGGCTATATACCCGTCGAGCCTGTTGATCCGCTCGTTTAACACAGGCTGGCTGGCGTGGTACGTGTTGATCTCCGCTCGGCGCTGCTGATATACGGTCAACGTTCGGCCCCAGGCTATTTCGGCAGAATCCATATGAGCTGCTTGAAGCAGCTGGACAGGCCATTGGCCGAACAGGCGTATCGCCCCTTCGATTTGATTCAACGTCGCAATAGCGCGGACATTGTCTCTTGCCGTCTGCTGCTGACGATCCACTGCAAGTATCAGAGAGATACTCCAGATACCAAAGGCAATAGCGAGGGCCAATATTCCCAAAAACCAGAGGGGGATTCTCATAATCTAAATTCCAAACGGTTTCCAGTGATGCAGAGGAGGCCGCTTTGAGGATAAAAACGTGTGACGTAAAATGAACGGCCGTAGTCTATTATATGCTCATGTATCGCAATATACCATGGTCAAACTTGGACGGCAAGAAGGAAGGGCCTCAGAAGAAATAGCGATCACTTTCAACCTGGCTACTTTTACCTTTCAACCCTATCCGCCCATTGCTTACGCACCCGATTCAATTCATTGAGAATCATCTCTCGGGTCGGCTCGTCGGCAACCAACGCGGAGGTTCGGAAATAACTGATGAGCTCATCCAGGCGGATAAAGGCTTCATCGGTATCTGGCCAGTGGTCCGGTTTCCGGCCGGTTTCGATGATTTGTTCTGCCTCCTGATGTCGGGTAGCGATGTGCCGGCCGGCCAGGTGACCCATCAGAACCGAACCGCCTTTGATCAACAGGGTAAACAGAATGACAAACAGGAGAAAATAGACCAGCAGCATCTCAGTCTATGCCTTGCAGAGAGAGATCGTGGGCAAAATGGCAAGCACTGAAGTGGCCGGTATCCACTTCGGTCCAGGCAGGCGTTTCTGTTTTACACCGGTCTTCGGCATAGGCACATCGAGGATGAAAATAACAGCCGGAGGGCGGATCGGCCGGATTGGCGATTTCGCCGGTCAACCCTTTTCCGCTTGGCAGATAGCCCGGATCGGGATGAGGCACGGCATCCAGGAGTGCCTCGGTATACGGATGTCGAGGCCTCCTGAAAAGAGCAGGGGCCGGCGCCATTTCCACCATACGCCCTACGTACATCACCGCCACCCGGTCAGCGACGTGTTCTACGACGGCCAGATCGTGAGAAATGAACAGGTAGGCCAAGTGAAATTCAGCTTGTAGATCCTGTAACAGATTGAGAATCTGAGCTTGTACAGAAACGTCCAGAGCAGACACCGGTTCATCGCAGACGATCAGCCGGGGTTCGGGAGCCAGAGCACGGGCGATACCGATACGCTGCCGCTGTCCACCGCTGAAGGCATGTGGAAAGCGGTTCAGGTGCTGGACGTCCAGACCGACGGCCGTCATCAGGTGGCTTACCCGGTCTGCCAACGCCTTCCCTCGTGCCAGCCCATTTTCGATCAAGGGTTCACCGACGATATCCAGCACCGTCATGCGAGGATCAAGCGAGGCGAATGGGTCCTGGAAGATCATCTGCATATGCCGGCGTAGGGATTTAAGCCGTTTCTTATCGAGGTGGGCCAGATCGAGGTCTTCTCCATCAGGACGAAATAGGATAGAGCCGGCGGTCGGCTCCAGCACCCGTAGAATGCACCGGCCCAACGTGGTCTTGCCGCAACCGGATTCGCCGACCAGCGCCAGCGTCTCTCCCTGATAGAGCGTCAGACTGACCTCATCCACCGCTTTAACATACCCGACGGTTTTCTTCAGAAAACCTCGTTCTATCGGATAGTATTTCTTTACGCCCTGTAATTCCAGAAGCGGCTTGCCCCTCTGATCGATTTTCATGCCCCACCGCCTTCTTCATACAGGGTGCAACGGACGAAGTGATCCTTTTTTATCTCGATCAACGGCGGGATACGACGGTCACAGAGGCCGGGCCGGGCTTGTCCGCAACGATCCATAAACCGGCACACGGGGGGTAGATTGATTGGGGTCGGCACCATCCCTTCTATCGCCTGTAATCGTGTTCGTCCCCGCCCCAGACGAGGGGCTGATTGCATCAATCCAACCGTATATGGATGCAGCGGGTCATTGAAAATCGACTGAACAGCGGCCTGCTCCACGACCTCCCCGAGGTACATGACGGTCACCACATCGGCCATACGGGCGATCACCCCCAGGTCGTGGGTAATAAACAGAATCGCCATACCGAACTGCTGCTGCAACTGTTTCATCAGGGTCAGAATTTGCGCCTGTACGGTCACGTCCAGGGCCGTGGTCGGCTCATCGGCAATAAGAAGCTGGGGACGGCAGGACAGCGCCAGGGCGATCATGACCCGCTGGCGCAATCCACCCGATAGTTGATGGGGATATTCCCCCATCCGCTGCTCGGCGTTGGAGATGCCCACCTGGCGAAGCATGGCTACCGCCGTATCGTGTGCCTCCTGGCGATTTTTAGTCATATGCTCAAGAATGATCTCGGAAATCTGGTCCCCGATGGTATGCACAGGCGACAGGCTGGTCATCGGTTCCTGAAAGATCATCGAGATTACCCCACCGCGCACCGCCCGCATGGTCCGGCCAAAGGGGTCCTGCGCTGCCAGATCCAGCGGTGCCTCACCGGTTTGATGCAGCAGAATCTCCCCGCCGGTAATCCGCCCCGGCTTCGACACAATCTGCAATATGGATTGGGCCATCACACTCTTCCCACACCCGCTTTCGCCGATCACGCCGACTGTCTGATGCCGTGGGATGGTCAGGCTGATCCCGTTCACGGCGTGCAAGACGCCCTCATCCAAGGAAAATTGCGTTTTCAGGTCATTGATTTGCAGAACGATATCGGATGGATTCATGGGCTTAGAGGATCTACCATAACTTTAGTGAGCGCCTACAATCAGCGTCCGTATTTTCTCAACAATCGGGGTGCGGCCGTCCGTGTAATTCGACAGAATAATGGCAGTATAGCCAGCCGATGGAAAAATGTCCATGTTTGAGCTGATGCCCTGAAAGGTGCCTCTGTGGCCAATGACCTGTCTGTCCGCTTCCACATCGAACCCGTATCCGTAATTTGGCGCATTCATCGCCGGTTTCGCCGATGTGATCATCGCCACATAGTCCGCACCGACCAGTTTGTTGGCATGGAGGGCACGATCAAATTTCAGAAGATCATCCACCGTAGAATAAGCGCCGGCGGCGGAACTGCTCCGCAACAGATACTTGAATTGATTGGTCCTGAACACAACCCCCGTTTCCGTAATTTCCCGTTCATAGCCGATGGCCAGGTTGGGTGTGACCAGATCCAGTTCATAGTTGTCCGTATCCACCATACCGGCGCGCCTGAAAATATGCTCCCGTACATACGCATAATACGAGGTGCCGGTCACGACCTCGATAACCTTGCCCAGCACCAGAAATCCGGTCTGGCTGTACGCCCACTGCGTACCGGGTTCAAACTTAACGCCTTCGTCCCAAGCAAACGCCATCATATCATCAATGGTCCGAAGACCGGACCGCGATGCGGTATAAAACGCCTCATTGATAAAACTACCGAGGCCCGACGTGTGGGTGAGCAGATGCTTTATTCTGATTTTCTTCGCGGTCTCTTGATCGGGAAAATTCGCGATATACCTGGCCAGCGGATCTTCCAGAGACAGCTTACCCTGTTCAACCAACTGCATCACCGCCACACCTGTAAACATTTTGTTCATCGAGTGGATTGCGAACTTCGTATCGATCCGGTTTGGCACATCGAATGCCTTGTTGGCCTGACCATAGGCGTGCCTGAAAATCGGGACCCCATCTCTGGCGATTAACACGGCCCCGGAAAACCGGTCCTGGGCAACCAGGATTTGAATAAGCTGATCTATTTCCGCCACCAGCTTTGTATCCTGATCTGATATCGTCGGGCGCTGGGCCTGGGTTTCGCCGGCTGTAAGCAATACGGTCACCGAAAACAGTATGAAGAACGTATGCATGGTGCTTTTCTCAGAGGTTCGGGTCCTGTTTATTTGAAACATTTTATTATTCCTCACTGATGTACATGGCGCTGTAAACCGTATTGTTTTCCCAGAATGGATAGAAGCCAGCCCCGTCCTGTCTGAGGCCTTTGAGCCAGGGTTTGCGAAGTTGAAATCCCTGACCATGCCACAAAAATGCGCCGCCCACATCTGAGGCCAGCAGACCTTCTGCTTCATCATAAAGTTGAAATCTCTTTTCCCGATTGGTCTCCCCTCTGGCCGTGTCAATCAGTTCATCGAAGCGGGGATGCGTCCAGTCGTGACGCGTAAACCCGCGAGGGCGTGAACGCCAGGGTACACCGAGCATACTCTGCGGATCCGGAAAATCCGCCCCGTAGCCGACCATACCCATTGGTATCTTCCATTCATGCATCAACTGGTTAAATGTATTCGTCTGCGTATTGCGAATATGGATCCGAATCCCCAGGATGTCACGCAATTGCTGCTGGATTACCTGGGCGGCCTGCCCGCCCTGTGAGGCGGTCGACATATCCCGTAACCACAGCTCGACGGATGGAAATCCCTGGCCATCGGGAAATCCAGCTTCAGCCATCAAACGCCGCGCCTCCGTCGGATTATGCTGCTGGAGGTGCTGATACTTATCCCCTGAAGATCCGGAAAAACTTGGGGGCCGCATGGTATAGGCCGGCAGGACGGTGTCTTTAAACAGAACCTCCGCCATGGTCTTTTTATCGATGGCCTGGGCTATGGCCTTACGCACCCGCACATCGTGGAAGGGAGGCTCCTGTGTCCGGAAGAACAGATAAGTCGTGGTCTTACCATTGTACCGCCAGAGCTCTTTGTTCAGTACCGGGTCCTTTTTAATGCGGGCGATATCTGCTGTTTCACCGACGCCAACGAGATCGACTTCACCATTCTCATAGGGCAATATGCCCACTCCCCCGGAGGCACTACCGGTCCCTGCCGTTCCGGAAAAGAGGCGGACAATCTTTCTCAGATAAGCCGGGTTATTCCCGTTGTAATAGGGATTAAGCCGAAAGGTCATATACTTGCCTGAGACCCATTCGTCCAGCCGGAAGGCGGAGTTGCTCACGCAATACTCGGCGTCGGTCCAACTAAGCCCATATTTCTCCACCTGCCACCGGGGTACTGGCGAGGAGGCGGTGTACGAAATGACATAGGGAAAATAAGCACACGGCGTCTCGGTTTCGATCTCCAGTGTCAGCTCATCAATGGCGCGAACACCCAATGTATTCGGATCATCGGTTTCCCGCTGATTGTACGCCCTGGCCCCTTTGATGTCATAATAAAAGAAGGCATACACATTGCCGCTGTCAGGATTGAGCAGACGTTTGTAGGTATATTCAAAATCCTGTGCGGTGACCGGATTACCGTCGCTCCAACGGGCCCCCGGATGCAGGTAGAACGTCCATATTCTGCCGTCGGGTGAGTTTTCCCACCGGTCCGCCGCACCGGGGATCAGCTCATCGTTTTCGTCGAGCATGCACAGCCGTTCGAACAGAAAAGCACTGCCTAAAGATTCGTAAAGAGCGACACTGACGTCCAGGCTGGACGGTTCCCCGGAAAAGTAGCGGTATACCTGCCGTTCAGGCGGTGCTGCGTCCGCCGGGAGGGCGTTTGCAGCTGTTTCCTCTTCTGGAATAATCTCTACGGTCGGGACTACTGACCTGCCGGATGGTTCATCGCTACAGGCCGGGATTATCAGAAGGTAGACCACCCCTAAGAAACATAACAGGGGGTACGACTTTCGGTGTGATCGCATGGTCTTCCTTTCAGCGTGTGGTGCCTACAATAATCCCATTTCTATCCACCGGGCCGTCATTCGTCGGATTCTGGTGTGAGCATGGCATCAAACGTCCGGATGATCTCCGCCATTTCATCGGGGTTGAATATTTTTTTGAGGATCAGATAGCCAAAGGTTTCGAAACAGGCCATCTGTTCAGCACAGATGGTCATGAGATGACATCTCGGTTCAGGATAATTTCTCAAGGTCTATGAATGATCTCTACCCATAATGCGGTGATCGCAAAGGTATTTCAATGGTTTTTTTGACGCGAGAGGGGAAGGAGGTCTGGATGACATCTGTGCCGTTCCCCTTAAGGTTGGGCCCCTTTCAACGCCAAATCAATTCATTGAGAAAACTATAATTCCATGTATTTTCAGAGCATACTATCGTACACGACAAAAATCTAATTGGCCATCTCGACCTGACGTAGTGAGTGGAGAGACCTGGTTCGAAATAGAAGAGAGGAAACGATGCCTGTTGATGAAAGCAAGATCGCGTGGCTGCGCTCATTATCAGACTGGCCTCGCGTCCCGTTGGCTCAGTTACCTACGCCCATCCACCGCTTGTCGAATCTCGGTAAACATGTGGGGGCCGAGTTGTGGATAAAACGGGATGACTTGACCGGTCTGGCCGGGGGCGGGAACAAGACGCGTAAACTGGAATTCCTTGTGGGGGATGCCATACAAAGCGGGGCCGACACGCTCGCCACAGTCGGGGCTATTCAATCCAATCATACCCGCCAGACCGCTGCAGCGGCCGCCCGGTCCGGTTTGAAATGTGCCCTGCTCCATTTTGGCTGGACAAAAGATGCGGGACCGATGTACCGGCAAGTGGGCAATATTCTCCTGAGCAGTATGATGGGGGCCGATCTCTACCTGGACGACACGGCGCGACCGATTGAGGATAACGGCCCCCTTGATGAGTTCGATGCCTGGCTACGTACCCAGGGCCATAAGCCCTACGTCATTCCCGGCGGTGGCTCGGACCATCGTCTGGGAAGCTATGGGTATGCGGCCTGTGCAGCTGAGATCACAGCACAAGCTGCGGCACTCGGCCTTCATTTCGACTGCATCGTGCACTGTACAGGCAGTAGCAGCACCCAGGCGGGCCTGGTCGCCGGATTTGCCGCCCTCCATGAAGATACCCGTGTGATTGGTATTCCAGATGACCATGAGACGATTATCAAGAGCGCGCGTGTGCTGCGTTTTGCCAACGCAACACTGGAAGCACTCGGATGCGCTGAGCGTGTTGAGCCCAGGGATATTGAAATTGTGGCCTGCGACACCAGTCCCTATGGTGTCGCAGATGAGCACACATTAAACACCATTCAGTTACTGGCCCGTACCGAAGGATTGATTGCCGACCCGGTCTATGAAGGAAAGGCCGTTCGTGGCCTGCTTGATCTGGCCGAAAGCGGTCGTTTTGATAAGAACGACCGTATTCTGCTGCTCCACCTGGGTGGCTCACCAGCCGTACACGCCTATGCCAATCAGTTCGATCCCGTCCATTTTTTGCAGAGTCCGGTCTGATTTTATGCCCGTACGCAAACACGCTGTATGGATCATGAGCAACAAAACACCCTTACAAAGGGCAGACCTCATGTCCGACGCGGAACACTCCTATACGAAAGACCCGCAGAATGGGGACGCTTCCGGTGCTTTATAGCAGACATTTAACTCGGGTGTGGTCAGCCGTTGATGGCCGTTAAGGCGTGATTCGAGGCAGCGTTCCAGCATACCGCTCGTGAGCAGGGTTCGTTCGACGGG
>Ga0115002_10001685_pt1 | contig 29953 bp, 27 predicted proteins | sample ArcticOcean_MG_C_8_FD_89576 | JGI IMG/M metagenome (GOLD analysis project Ga0115002, IMG submission 89576) | Marine microbial communities from western Arctic Ocean - ArcticOcean_MG_CB11_86 | ecosystem: Environmental > Aquatic > Marine > Oceanic | place: Arctic Ocean: Canada Basin | collected... | reverse complement strand
ATTCAGAAACTCGGTTGAGTATCAAATACGACAAAACGTCCTCGTTGCAAGGCCGGGAAGGCAATGTCATCCACTCCCACTGTGCGATTCTGGCCATACGGGCGTATACCCCGGTCTTGCGCAATTACTAGGGGGTTGTAGGCTGTTTACGGTCTAAACCCTATCTCTGTCTATGTGCTTCCTATGCGATAAAAGCAGCAAGAAACCGATAACACCAGCCCCGGCCGCTGCCGGTTGCTCAATCGCCTTTAGAATACCGGGGTCGTTTGCTACCGCTTCATACTCTCGTAGGTGGTAGTGGTCGCCAGCATAGAATTGTGGAGGTAGGCGCAGCAGTAGTTCTGAGCAGGGGTGCTCGGGGGTTTATGTTGGTGTCGTTAGATATGTGTCTGCTCCTTTGTTTCAAGACAAAATTGGAGCGATTTTCGGTGTTCGGATGTTGGGATGCCAAATACTCACGCGTAACTTATTGATTTAAAGGGGGTATCAGTGGCTACCGGCGCTACCAGAAGCTGACACTTCCACATGCTGTCGGCACAAATGCGCCGTCCTTCCTATGTAGAATTGTTTCCAATGAACGAAGAAAAATACGCGCTGCTTGTGATCGATAAGCCCGTTGACGGCAAGATCACACCTCCCATTTCAAACGGCCCTCAGCTCCTCAACGAGGCATCCAGCGCGTTGCCCTGGACTGATTCGAAAGGTTAGCGGCGTGGTCTATCAACATCCCCTGGTCAGCGTACGCCGCACAAAGCAGTCGTTCAAACTGTTGCCAGAGACCAACCAGGACTCTCGGACAAAAGCGGGCACTAAAGTCCTGCGGTTCTTACGGTGCCGCCCAGTTGTCATTCCCAAGAATTGCGTCGACGATGGGTGCCATAGCGTCGATTGTGATTGCGTTCTTTGGAATGTCCTCTTTTGTCGCGGGTTGGCTTCCTCTTCGCTTGCTCGTCCGCCCCACTCGTCTTCAGATCGGAGGGCAAGACGCCGGTTCAGCGTATCCAGATCGATCTCAATAACGAAAACTCCACCCAATAGATCGATGAAACGGTGGAAATTTCTGGAACCGCCGCAAAAGAACGATACCGCATGACTTTGGTCGGCCAGCAAATCTCTGACCTTATGGACGTCCCAGATCTAGGTATGATGCTCGTAGGCTGAGCCCTCCAAAGGCTCATCCGTCTTGGGATCGCCCCAATAGGCCAAAGTCCCTGTCGCCATCGATGGAGAGGTAACCGCGCCGTCGCAGACCGAGGTTTTGCCGGTGCAGGAAATGCCTTCGATTAAGTAATTCTTGACACCCATGTTCCGTCCCGCCTCGACACCGTGGGTGATCTCGGCCTCGGTGAAGGTATGTCGACAGTGTAGACAGCCGAACGGGTCGAACATGCTTACCTGTGCGTCAGTTAGCGGACTAACGGGCTCGGCTCCAGACTCCATGATTCGTTCTCCTATTCCTGCATCCGACGAGTGGACTTATGGAATGACCCGAATCACACTGCCGTCGCCACCGTCGGTCACAATGTACAGGTAGCCATCCGGACCGCTGCGAACATCGCGGATACGTCGCTCCAGTTCGGCGAATAACGTTTCTTCAGCCACGACCGTATTGCCGTCGAGCGTTAATCGCCGCACTTCTCTATCGACTAGGGCACCGACAAATAGACTTCCACGCCACGCGGGAAATGCATCGCCTTCATAGATCGCAAGGCCAGAGGGCGCGATGGAGGGTACCCATTTGTGCAACGGTTGCTGCATCCCGTCCCAGTGTGTGAAAGGCGAGACGAACGCGCCGTTATAGTCCTTGCCAAACGTGATTGCGGGCCAACCGTAGTTGTGACCCGGTTCGATGAGGTTAACTTCGTCGCCGCCGCGTGGACCGTGTTCATGTAGAAGAACGCGGCCGTCTTGGGCGATGGCCAAACCTTGTGGATTACGGTGCCCATATGTCCAAACATACGGCGCCTCAGGGAATGGATTGCCAGCAGCCGGTTGGCCGTCTGGGGTCATCCGCAATGTTTTGCCCAGTTGGCTTTCGATATTCTGCGCCTGTTCGCGAAAATCAAATCCATCGCCGGTGGTCAGTAGCAACGAGCCATCGCTGAGCCACGAAATTCGTCCGCCATAGTGTTGGGGGGTGTTCTTGGTGGGGTTGACTTGGAAGATGACGCTGATATTTGTGAGCCCGTTATCGCGTAGCTCTGCGCGTGCAATCGTCGTGGCATTAGCCCCGCCATCACCGGCGGCATAGGACAAATAAATCCGACGGTTGGTCGCGAACTCTGGATCGGGTAATACGTCGAACAAACCACCTTGACCAGCGCGAAAGACCGAAGGCACCGCGTCGATCGGCTCGCTTAGGTTTCCTGCAGCATCGATATGCCGCAGTTGGCCAGCCAATTCAGTAACCAAGAGTTCGCCATTCGGCAAAAACCCTAAGCCCCAGGGGGAATCTAGCCCGCCCGCCACAGTTTGCAGTTGGTAGTCGACGGCATATGCGCCTGCGGTGTTGCCGAGCAATACAATCGCAATCACAAAACGCTTTGTCAAAGTTAGTTCCGCCAACGTGTTCGAAGAGGTAATCTTAGTCTTTTCCGAGCCTTGAAGGTTAGTGAGTCGCGCGTGAAACGAGTGCTCGCATTTATTGTAGCGGTAGTGACAACCTATGTCGTTGCCGTGCTGTTCTACACCCAACTTACCCTGGGGAATTTGGTTGAGCTCGGTTTGGTTGTCACCGGCGCGGACCGATTAAGCGCCGCAATGCACGATCTGGGCGCGATGGCGCCAATATATACGCCACTCTTGGCGATCGCATTGCTGTTGGGTTTTCTTGGCGCGGCATTAGTGTTGCGCTGGGTTCCACAGATCAGGACGTTGGGATATGTTGTCGGGGGTTTCATGGCAATTTTTGTCATGGACTGGATGATGTCCTCCGCACTTATGACACACATGCTGCCGGTGACCAGAACGGTGGTGGGATTAATCTCACAGTGTATTGCCGGTGCTGTTGGTGGTTGGGTGTTTGCGACATTATCTAGTCGTAAGGCAGCAACCGGCTAGACCTTTCGAAGTCAGAATCTGCCTGAGAGAGACTGTTGCTGCGGGCAAAGATCCCAGATTAATATTCCTAAGAACCAGCTAGGGCGTGTCCCAAACCCGCAGTATTTGGTGGCATGCACTTGAGGACAGGGATGTCCGAGTCAAAATCCCCAGTGTTTTGGACGGTTTTCCTTCCGTAGGGAGGAAAAGCGTCGGAGCGAAATTGCCAGGACGGCAATTTCGGGACAGGAACTAGCTAAGCAGGCTCGCGTAGTCGTTCCAGAAGTTTGGATAGGTTTTGTTAACTACAGCTTTGTCATCCACGGATAGGATATTGCTCTTGCTCCCGATCAAAGAGAATGCCATCGCCATACGATGATCGTGGTAGGTGTTGAGCGTATGAGGCTGCATGTCGGCAGGTGCCTTGGGAGTGATCGTGATGCATTCGTCGGCGGTGTCGACTTTGACGCCTATCGAGCGCAATTCAGCGGCGGGGCACTCTAATCGATCGCATTCTTTATGGTGTAGCGACCCCAATCCAACGATCGTGGTTGGTGACGGTAATAACGGTGACATGGCGATTAGGGTAAGTGCCGCGTCGGGCATTTTGGTCAAGTCGAGCTCTCCCAATCCTCGCAGCTGATCGGGCCCACGAATTGTGGTGGATTGGCCTTTGGAGACGGTTGCTCCGAGGTCGGCCATGATGTCACAAAACGCGTAGTCGCCTTGAACGGTATCAGCGCCTAAATTGGCTAGCGTGACTTCGCCTTGGTGGAGCGTTGCCAGAGCAGAAAAATAGGATGCGGCCGTTGCGTCACCCTCGATCGCATAGCTGCCACCGGCCACTGTTGCGCGCTTAACTTCGAGGCTTTGGTCGGATGTCCAGCGCGCGTCAAGACCGCGCTTGGCCATCTCGTTCAGCGTGATGTCGATGTACGGTTTGGATACCAGGGAACCAGAAATGTTGATTTCCTGAAGTTCGCTCGAGGCGGACTGGCTTGCGATGATGAGCAGTGCCGTAATGTATTGGCTCGACAATGAACCTTCGATCACGAATGAAGGCGGGGGGGTAAACGGGCCCCGTATCGTAAGCGGTAAATAACCATTTTCAGAATCAATCTCACACCCGTGTTGGGCTAGCGTGTCCAATAACGGTGCATTGGTGCGCGCCCGCAAAGCAGGGTGCCCATCAATCCGGGTGATTCCCCGGCGCAAGGCGGCCAGGGCGATCAGGAGGCGCATAGAAGCACCGCTCATGCGAGCGTCCAATTCAACTTCGTTATCACCAAAGTCCATTGGCCCATGGACTATGATCACGTCTTCGTGAGCGTTTACGGTGACGCCGAGGGTCTGTAGGCACGAAAGCATCGCATCTGAATCATCACAGGGTGGCACACCGCGGATAATCGACTCGCTATCGGCCAACGCCGCGAGTGCCAATTGGCGTAGCGCAATCGACTTGCTACCAGGCAAGGTAATCGTTGCCTTAAATGGCGAGGTGATCTGCGGAATGGAGAAGGGTGTAATGCTCACTGTTCTTCGATGGTTGATTGGCCAACAAGGATGGTTGATTGGCCAACAATAGTGTATACCAGAAAACAAAAAGCCGCCAAAAGGCGGCTCAAAATTTCCCTTTATGTAGTTATTATTGTGGGAACCTCAAAAATCGTTTCGCTTCATTTGTCGAGGGCTGCGTATGGATCAGAGTGAAATTCACTCCGACCCCAACAGCACGCAAATTAACCCGGCAGGGCAAAATCGCGAGTAAACTAGCAGAACAATTTTCTCAACGCAATGATTTAATCAGTAAATCAACCAGTTAATGATGGTTTCTCGGATTATCATTGAGTCTCGTGGGCGTGAGTCGATCAACCTAGTTGATGAATATAATAGGAGCGTGAATGGGCAGTTTCTTTGCAGAGTTAGATGCGGTGTTTTCGAATGTAGGTGATCGCGTTTGTTTGCATTTGGCGGACGGCGAAATATGGACGTACGCTCGTTTGCATACGCAGGTTGTGCACACCGCGAGCGCCCTCGTGGGCAATGGAGTCGGCTGCGACGATCGCGTCGTGGTGCAGGTTGATAAGTCGCCTGAAAACCTCGCGCTGTACTTAGCGACGCTGTATGTAGGCGCGATTTACGTGCCGTTGAATACCGCCTACACGCAAGCTGAAGTGGACTATTTTATTGCCGATGCAGCCCCCGCGCTCTTTGTCGGCGAGCAACCGCGCACAGATGTAGCTTCATTAACTTTGGATGCCGGTGGCGGTGGATCGCTGACTATGGCTATTCAGGAGGCAATGGACGAGGCAAAGGACCCGGCAAATAACAGCGAGCAAGCGCCTAGTTTCGCGCCGCGCGAGGCAGATGATTTGGCCGCCATTCTATACACTTCGGGTACGACCGGTCGATCCAAAGGCGCGATGTTGACCCATGGAAACCTCGCGTCTAATGCCCATGCACTCAGCCAGGCGTGGGGATGGCGCGATGACGATGTGCTGTTGCATGCTTTACCTATTTTCCATGTGCACGGATTGTTCATCGCAACCCATTGCGCGCTGCTGCAGGGCACACCGATGGTGTTCATGCCTAAATTCGATGCGGCCGCCGTTTTGCAACATCTGCCGCGATGCACGGTGCTGATGGGCGTGCCGACTTTCTATACTCGGCTGCTCGGGGAATCCGGTCTAACCAAAGATCGTGTGGCGCACATTCGTGTGTTCATTTGTGGATCGGCGCCGCTTACTGAGCAAACGTTTGCCGAGTGGGAGTCGCGCACCGGGCACCGGATACTCGAACGCTATGGTCTGAGCGAGACGATCATTAATACGACGAATCCGCTCGACGGCGACCGCGTGCCCGGTACGGTGGGGTTTGCGTTGCCGGGACTCGCGATACGCATCGCGGATGAGCACGGTGTCGAGCTGCCTCGTGGCGAGGTGGGTACGATCGAGGTGAGTGGGCCGGCGGTATTTAAGGGTTACTGGCAGATGCCCGACAAGACGCGCGCAGAGATTCGCAGCGACGGGTTTTTCATCACCGGCGATTTGGCTGTGCAGGACGACGAAGGCCGTGTCTCGATCGTTGGCCGGGCGAAGGACCTTGTGATAACCGGTGGCTACAATGTTTATCCAAAAGAAGTTGAGCAGCTCATCGATGCGTTGCCAGGCATTGTCGAATCGGCAGTGATCGGTATTTCCCATGCCGATTTCGGTGAAGGCATTGTTGCGGTGATCGTGCCAGATGGAGCCGGCGTTGAGCTTGCGACGGTCAATGCTGCGTTAGCGGATCAGCTTGCGAGGTTCAAGCAGCCCAAGGCGTTGGTGAATGTGCGCGAACTGCCGCGCAACGCGATGGGCAAGGTGCAGAAGAATCTTCTTCGTGAAACATACTCCAAAATATTTGAATAAAAACAATAAATTATGTTACGTATCTAATGTGAAATACCGAATGGAGATAGGGTCAAATACAACGCAACGATGATGACCAGCAAGCCGCTGATGACCCACCATCGATAGCGCCAAGGGGTGAGATCGACCGATGGTGACTCGAAGTCAAGGGGGCCGGTGGCTCGGTTTGGTGTCCCCGACGAATCTGTCCTCAACGAAGCAGGGACGCTCGCCAGAATCGTCATTTCGAGCACAAACAAGATCGCGTACCAGTGGATAAAATGGATGCCGGTGTCCCACCAAAACGTGACGATGGCGTAGGCGGGTACGTGAAAGATGATTGTTGCCAAGGCGCCACGACTGCTGGCCCGCGGCATGAAGAACGCCGCCAGGACAATCGCGATGATCGGGATATTGTAGAAACCGGTGAACTTTCGGATTAGCTGCCACAGGCCTTCTGGCGCTAATTGGAGGGCGGGCGCAACGCACAAGCCCAAGATGGTGATGCCAATGCACGCATATCGGCCTATCCGGATCTTGTTCTCATCGGAGATGTCTTGCTTGGCGAAGGGCATAAAGATGTCGTAGGTCACGAGGGTGGCTGCCGACTGTAATAGGCTATTGAAGGAACTAAATACGGTTCCAAGGAGGACGGCCAGAAAAATGCCGGTTAGGAACCCAGGCAGGACATCTTTCACCAATCTCGGATAGGCATGGTCCATGCTTGCCAGATCATCGCCATACAAATGGAATGCGATGACGCCGGGTAGCATTACGAAAAAGGGGATCAGTAATTTAAAAAATCCGGCAAGCAACACCCCTTTTTGACCAGCTGCGAGACTTCGCGCCGCTAGGGTCCGCTGGATGACATATTGATTTGTTCCCCAATACGCCAAATTAGCAAACAGCATTCCGGTAAAGAGCGTTATGAACGGTGTGGGGTCGCTCGGGCCGCCGATTGCGTTAAGTTTTTCCGGGTGGACGGTAGTAACGATCCGCCAGCCTTCCAGAATGCTCCCTTCGCCGAGGTGGTTGAGGGCTAGAATCGGGATCAGAAAACCGAAGAAGACCAATCCGACACCGTTGAATGTGTCCGATACAGCTATCGCCCGCAGGCCACCGCTGACAGAGTACGAAGCGCCCAACAAGGCGATCACTAGCATGGTGAAAAAGAAACCGACTCCCCCGGGTAGATCGCCCGCAAATGTTTGTATAACTGCGATCGTGCCGCTGTATAGAACCGATGGGATCGTGACAAGACCATAGCCGAGTAGGAAGAGAATCACGGTCGCGTAGCGCACCGGTGGATCGAAGCGTGTGCCTAAGAATTGCGGTAGGGTCGTGAAGCCGCTGGCCATATAACGGGGTAGAAAGACAATTGCCATGATGATGATGGCTATGACCGCCATGACCTCCCAGGCCATCGAACTGAGGTTGAACGCATAGGCTGACCCGGCCAGACCAACAATCTGCTCCGCCGAAATGTTGGTCAACAGCAGTGAGCCTGCGATGAAGGTACCGGTGAGAGAGCGGCCTGCTAGGAAATAGCCGCTAGCGTCGCCAACCCGACCTCTTGTTAGTCGATAACTGGCCCACGCGACGGCAGCCATGAACAATGCGCAACTGATCCAAATCATGCCGGGAGACTACGGGCCATAACTAGTGCTTGTCCAGAATACGCAGGTGATTTCAATAGGTAGTATTCGGGCGAGCGCTAAGAGCGCATGTCCTCGATAGTTCGGCCACAGAATGCTCCGCATTCCGGACACGAACTAATTAGATGCGTCTACAATGGCGTGTCCCATTCTGTTTGCTACGCAGATTGACCAAGCTAGGAAATCACAAGCGCGATGCGCCCAACGAACCAATTGCCCCGGGGTTTGTCGTCCAACACACGTGTGACTTGTGGGCGTCGGCCGTGAGATTATTTTGGGTTGTTTTGGGAGTTTCGGTGAGCCACACGACTTTGGCTGTGACCCATGAGTATCAACTTGAGGTGGCGGCAGGGCTTGAGCAAGTTTCAGTGATCGCTCAACTGCAACGCAAAGGGCTGACATTGCGGGCGCGCAAAAGTAAGCCTGCAGACCTGTTAGAACTGCAAACCTGTTCTGGCGATCGCATCGCTAAGCCCAATGGCAATCGGATCGATTTACCCGACGAGGTTGATTGTGTCATTTACACCGCACCGCTTGCGTCCTCGGAACAAAGCCGCCGATTTCGGATCGACCTGCCTAATGCGCAACTGACGTCACCCTCGCGCTGGATGTGGCTGCCTGCAATCACTGATGAGGATAGGATAAGCGTCGAGCTAACCCTTCCTAAAGGGGCTCGTGCATCGCTGCCGTGGCGCTACATCGGAGCTGGTCGGTTTGAGTTTGGTACATCTCCTAAAAGTGGCTTCAGCATGGCGGTTATCGGTGATTTCATAGAACTCGACATCCCCGGTATAAAGAAGCCAGCGGCCTACGTGGGTGCAAAGCAACACAAGCAAAAGATTGCGCGCTGGTTGAGCGCCTCGGCTTCAATGCTGCGGGGTATTGGCGGACGTGTACCGAACGATGAAGTGCAGATTTTGGTCCTGCCGGTAACGCGGAGTAGAGGCCGATCGCCGGTCCCATTCGGGCGAGTGGTTCGCGACCAAGGCGAATCCATCCAGTTCTTCGTCGATTTAACACAAGCTGATAAGCGCTATTTGCAGGATTGGACAGCGCCACACGAGTTTGCGCACACATTGTTACCTTTCGTCGGAGCGCAATGGGTGTCCGAAGGATTTTCTGGGTATTATCAAAACGTGCTGCTTGCTCGCGGTGGCATATATTCTGAGCAACAAGCATGGCAGCATCTCGTCAATTCGTTTGGCCGAGCTGCTGATGTCAAGAATCCGCCCTCGCCGAATGGAACGACCGACCGACCCTTCTGGGAAGTGCGCATGCTGCTCTATTGGAGTGGCGCCGCACTTGCGCTGATGGCAGACGCCGAGATTCGTTTCGAAACTGGAAATGCGGGCTCGCTAGATTCTGTGCTCGCAACGTTAGCGAAGTGCTGTTTGCCATCTGGACATACTTGGACTTCGCGGGAGCTATTTATAGCACTTGATCAGTATGGGGCAGGTGGGATTGGTAGACGCCTTTATGACAAGCATGCCGATGCGCGCGGTATGCCCGGTACGGCGGATGTGCTTGCCAAGCTCGGTGTCGTCGTGGTCGACAAGAGCGTCACTCTGGATGACGCAGCACCGTGGGCACATGTGCGTAAGGCGATCATGAGCGGGACCATCGAGTAGTTAGGGCGGCCCTTGGGTGTTGTCCCGTGTCACCGCGGCCATCACGCACACTGTCACCCTCTTTTGGATGGCATTGAACGCCATAGTGATCCGTTAGGGTGGACCCTTTGACGTGAGTAATCGCTGTGTGGATTCTACTGGTCGTTCTTCACCAACCCTTGCCGCCCCACCTTCTAAACGATTGCAAATGTGCCTGTGTGGATGACGTTGCACGTGCGCTGTGTCTTTCGGTTGAGCAATTACGCGCACATGCACCCGAATGTCTAACCCATACTACGTGTAGCGAAACCCCCAAATCTGACATGCAGAGGTATGCAATCGACGCGGGCGGAGGGCAACCGTTCGCGGCGCAACACTGCAAAGTCATACGAGTCAGCATCCGTCTCGCGGTGCTAGAGAAACATCGCTATACGAACGGGTTGATCTGCCGTCGACTGCCGTAAGGCATGGTTGCGTTCTAATCGAAATTCGTTTGCACTAACGGCCAGGGATGGGTATTTCCGGACAGAAACCAGTCAGAGGCGGGACGAGTGGTGGATCTTTCGATCGTGATTCCAGTGTGGGCCGACGATGTTGCGCTTGAGCGAATATTACAAGAGCTGCGTACGTTGCAAGAGTTGCAAAGCTTGGATGTTGAAGTTGTTGTGGTTGAAGCCGGGGGCGATGATGACCAGCGTCTATGTGATGTTCAGCCGATAGCTCGAATGTCCGTTCGGAAAGTCACAGCCGTTGCAAATCGAGGTGCGCAGATTGCTGCCGGCATCGCCTTGGTTCGCAGCGACTGGATCTGGGTCTTGCATGCGGATACGCAAGAATTGGCAGGCGCGGCGTCCGCCATGAGTCAAATTGTCGGAAGTGACAGATGTTGGGGTCGATTTGACGTAAGGATTCCCGGGCTAGGTGCGGTCGCCTACATGATGAACGTTAGATCTCGGATAACAAAGATCTGCACGGGCGATCAGGCCATGTTCTTTCACACACGCTTGCTGGAGGAGGTTGGCGGATATCCTCCGCAACCGCTGATGGAAGACGTTGAGCTGAGCAAGCGCTTGAAGGCGCACAGCGGGGCGGATTTCAAAGCTTGCCAGATCAAGATTATCGCTTCCGGACGACGCTGGCATCGACGCGGGATCGCTCGAACCATCCTGTCGATGTGGTCCTATCGGTTGCGCTATTTCTTCGGTGCCGATCCGACGAAGCTTTACGAGGAATACTACCAGCACCGATGATTAACCAAGGCCTGATCATCTTTGCCAAATCACCAGAATTGGGCCGTACCAAGACCCGGTTGATAGCGGCCTTGGGTGAACAGGGTGCTATGGACGCGCATTGCGAATTGGTGGTCGCGACGTTGCACAGGATCAGTCACATCGCCAACGTCGCAACCCAGCTTTGGGTGACGCAAGACTCGCGCCCGGCTCGCGAATGGGCATCAGAATTTGGCTTGCCTTTGTCCATCCAGTGGGGCATAGATTTAGGCGAGCGCATGCAGAATGCCATTGCTGATTCGTTAGCAGGCGGATTGCGACGAATAGTACTCGTTGGAACTGATTGTCCGTCAATTGACGATGTCTATGTGCAACAAGCATTGACTGAGCTCGGCCGAAGTGACGTCGTGATCGGCCCAGCAGTCGATGGGGGCTACGGTCTGATCGGAATGAATGAACGACAGCCGGCACTGTTCGCCGATGTCGAATGGGGGTCAGACCGTGTATTGCAACAAACACTCGACGCGTGCGAGCAAGCCGGATTGACGTCGACACTATTACCCGAAATCTGGGACGTGGATCGGCCGGCAGACTGGCAACGCTATTTGGCGGAGTAGAGCGGGCTAATTTTGTGGAGGCTAGAGCCTGTGGATTTAAACCGCGGCTAGCTAGTTCTTGTCCAGAAATGGCATCTCGCCAATTTGGGATTGGCGTATGCTATGTTCTTCCCAACGGTTTCCGTACGGAAACCTCCCATTTGCCTACGGAAAATGCCTAGGGTGTCCTGCCCTTAAAGTGTCTGTCCAAAAAGCTTCACTTTTTGGACAGACACTAGCTAGTCGCCGCTGCAACAGCACGCACGCGCTCGATCATGGCGCGTAACCCGTTGCCTCGCGTCGGGCTCAGATGCTGTAGTAATTGAAGTTCCTCAAACAATGCATCCATGTCCGTTGCGAGCACGTCGCTGGGAGCTTTGTCGTTCAGTGCCGCCAATACGATTGCGATCAAACCGCGCACGATGTGCGCATCGCTGTCGAGACATAATTGCAGATGCCGGTGGTCGTCTAACGTGTGAGTTAGCCAGACCTGACTTTGACAACCACGGACTAGGTTTGCCTCAATCTGATCTTCGACGCGCATGGGTGGAACCGATTTGCCGAGATCGATGACGAATCGATATTTATCCTCCCAATCATCAAAGAAGGCGAAGCTATCTTTTATGTCGATTATGTTCAGTTTAGAAAACGCCGAGTTGTAATTGCGCTTCTTCACTCATCATGTCGCGGGACCACGGCGGGTCTAGGACGACGTCGACCGTCACTTCGCCGACGTTCGGGACTTGGGCGACGCGCTCCTTAACCTCTTCAACGAGCACCGGCCCCATTCCGCATCCGGGAGCGGTGAGGGTCATATCGATGTGGACGGCAGTTCGGTTGACCGCGACGTTATAGATGAGCCCGAGCGCGGCGATGTTCACAGGAATCTCAGGATCATAGACACTACTCAATGCATGCGAAACGTGGTCTGGGTCGACGCGGTCTGGGTCGCTGGATGGCGGGAACTCGAGCACTTCGACTGGCAGCCCGATCGCGTCGGCGTCGTGGCCGGCAATGCGCGCCATATTGCCATTGACGACAACCGTGAACGTTCCTCCGAGAGATTGCGTTAGGGTTATGAAAGAACCATTCGGGATGGTGATAGGGTCTCCGATGGGTACTAACCGCGCCGAGCAGTCCCGATTGGTTGTCACGATCCGTCGCTCCACGTTTGCTAGCCCTCGCCACCGACATTTGTCGCAAGTTTGGCAATGGTCGGTTCCTCTTGCTCACCCGCGTTTAGATCCTCGGCCTCATCGCCCAGCGCGAAGCTTTCGCCGCAACCACAATAACTTTGCGCATTCGGATTCTTGAAAACCATCGCGGCGTTCAAGCCTTCCGTCACTATGTCAACCTCGGTGCCTACGACACGCTCTAAGTGAGCTTGGGCCACACATATGCGGACGCCTTCGGCTACGTCGTAGCACTCGTCGTCGGCATCCGGTGACGTCAAAAAATCGAGCGTGTACATGAAGCCGTTACAACCGCTTTCCTTGAGTCCGAGGCGCAGGAATTGCGACTCGGTCTGCTCAAGTTGTATTCTAATGTGTTGCTGTGCTTTGTCGCTAACGGCAATTGGAGCCTTCATATTTTCAACCTCGTGGGGGCATAAACGTTGTCGCTTTCTCGACTGCCTGGACCAATCGATCTACATCATTCGCATCGCTATATAGACTAAACGAAGCTCTAACGGTTCCACTGATTCCAAGCCGGTCCATGAGGGGCATGGCGCAATGATGACCAGTCCGCACGGCGACGCCTTGTTGGTCCAGCAGGGTGCCAATGTCATGAGGGTGGCTGCCGTCGATATGAAACGACACAACCGCCGACCTTTCTTCGGGTTCGCCGATGAGCCTAAGTCCTGGAATTTGTTTGAGTCGACTTATCGTTAAATGGATGAGTTGACGTTCCTCAACCCGCAACGCCGCCCGATCGATACTGGCTAGATAGTCGATGGCAGCGCCTAATCCCACCGCACCGGCGATGTTGGGGGTGCCTGCTTCGAACTTATAGGGTGGACGTTGATAGCTACTTTGCGCGATCGTCACATGTTCGATCATTTCACCACCACCTTGCCACGGCGGCAGTTTTTCAAGCCATCCTTGCTTTCCATAAAGTATGCCGATCCCTGTCGGTGCATACATTTTGTGTCCGGAAAAGGCGTAAAAGTCACAATCCAACTCACGCACGTCAACGTCTAGGTGGAGGATTGCCTGGGCGCCATCGACGACCGTTGTAGCGCCTTCAGCTTTGGCGTCGCTCAGCAATGCCGCGATCGGGTTTACTGTGCCAAGGGCGTTGGACACATGGTTGCAGGCAAAGATTTTGGTCTTTGAGTTCAGCTTGTTGTGAAAATCTTGCAGATCGATTTCACCGGATGGCGTTACTGCGACCGCGACCAACGTGGCCCCGGTGCGTTGGCAAAGCATTTGCCAAGGCACGATGTTGGAATGATGCTCGAGTTCAGTAATGAGGATTTCGTCGCCTGATTGCACCTCGGCCGTGAGCGAACTGGCTACGAGGTTTATCGCCTCGGTGGTGCCGCGCGTGAAAATGACCTCAGTTTTGTACTCAGAATTGATTAACGTCGCCGCCTTGCGCCGCGCATCTTCCATCAGGGTGGTTGCTTCTTCGGCTAGCTCGTGTGCTGCACGATGCACATTCGAATTGTACATCGTGTAGTACTCGACCTCCGCGTCGATCACGCTTTGCGGCTTCTGCGTGGTTGCGGCATTGTCCAAATACACCAACGGTACGCCATGGCTAATGCGTTTCAGTATTGGAAAGTCATTCCTGATCGCATTCACGAAGCAGCTCCTGTCAACGAGTCCATCAGTGCTTGGCTTAGAGCGTGGGACGCGTAGTCCTTATTCGGTCCCGCAACATTTTCGAGCAGGAAGCCTTTACTTAATATCTGTTGTGCAAGGTCCGGGGCAATGCCCCTGCTGGTAAAGTAGAAGATCGCGTCGTCCGCCAATTGACCGACGGTTGCGCCATGTGAGCACTTAACGTCATCGGTATAAATCTCAAGTTCGGGCTTGGTGTTAACCGTGGCGGATTTGCCGAGTGCAAGGTTGCGGTTGGAAAGGTCCGCGTCGCTTTGGGGTGCATTCGGGTGGATGTGAATTCGGCCATTGCACGTGACGCTGGCTTTATCTGCCGCAATGTTGTTGAGCAGCTGACGACTCGTTGTGCGTGGTGCGGTGTGCTGGACAGTCAGTTGTTGGTCGAGGTGGTCTTTACTGCGTACAAACGCCGCACTCTTCAGTTCGAATTTGGCGCCTTCACCGTTGAGCGTGACGTGCAGATCTTGCCGCCGAAGGTGGGCCCCTAGGGTATGGTTGTGCAGGGTGTAGGTGCTCATCCGTTCTTGCAGAGTATGCAAAAACTGCCAGTGCGAAGCCGCGGTCTCGAAGGATTGTCGAGAATGCACAAGCGAGCTTGCCGGCCCCATCTGAATCCACAGCAGATGAATGGCGTCTTCGTTTGCCTGGCAATCTTCAAACAACTCAGCAGCCACATTAGCTGCGAGGCGAATTACAACGGGCACGGTCGACGTCCCGTGACTTAAATTGATTGGTGAGGCCAACGATTCTTGGATATCGATGTACAGTACTTCGTTCGCAAGGCATGCCGCTATGTAGGCTTCCGGTGCGTTGTCGTCATATAACAAGGCAGCTAAGTCCGGGTCGATAGTGGTACCAATTGAAACCCCATTTTGCTCTAGTCCAGAGATGGACGGCTGCTCTGTCGCGCCTTCTATCAAATCGAGAACTTTTTGGGCTTTGGTATATTTCCAGCGTTCCGCGTGCGCCGGCGTCTGCGACGCGATGTTCAGCTGATCGTGCGTGACCCGATTAAGCCACGCGGGGATGGCGATGTCTGCGAGGTTTACGCTAGCCACGCGTAGCCTTTCTCTTCGAGTTCGAGGGCCAATGATTTGTCGCCCGACTGGACTATCTTGCCGTCCGCGAGAACGTGTACGAAGTCCGGCACCACGTAATTTAACAAGCGCTGATAGTGGGTAATCAATACCACTCCGTTATCGTCACTACGAAATCGATTGATGCCATCGGCAACCACTTGCAAGGCGTCGATATCCAATCCGGAGTCGGTTTCATCCAATACTGCAAGGCGCGGGTTGAGGAGCAACAACTGTAAAATCTCGTTACGTTTTTTTTCGCCGCCGCTAAACCCCTCATTGACCCCGCGCTTGAGGAATTCCGTGCTCAGATTCAAAGAGGTAGCCAGTTCACGAACCTCTTTGATGAATGACGCTGGATTGGGTTGTTCTGCTCCGTGGGCGTGGGCCCGCGAGTCGACGCTAGCTTTCAAAAACTCCATATTGCTCACGCCCGGGATTTCGACCGGGTATTGGAAGGCGAGAAACACCCCTAAGTGGGCGCGTTCGTGTGGTTCGAGTGGCAGCAGATCGACGCCATCGAGTTCCACAATGCCTTGGGTTACCGCGTAGCCGGGCCGACCTGACAATACGTTGGCCAAGGTTGATTTGCCCGATCCGTTGGGGCCCATAATGGCATGCACTTCGCCGGGGTTGATCTTGATATTCAAACCTTTCAATATCTCTTCGCCTTGCACGCTTGCGTGCAAGCTGTCGACGGTTAGTAGGCTCATCCGACGGCCCCTTCCAGGCTGACTTCGAGCAGCTTGCCCGCCTCGACGGCAAATTCCATAGGCAGCTCACGGAACACTTCTTTGCAGAATCCATTAACAATCATGCTCACTGCTTTCTCCGCATCGATTCCGCGCTGTTGGCAGAGAAACAGCTGGTCGTCACTCACTTTGGATGTGCTGGCCTCATGCTCGACGATAGCTGAACTATTTTTGCTCTCGACATAAGGAAAGGTATGCGCCCCGCATTGCCGTCCGATCAACAACGAATCGCACTGTGTGAAGTTTCGTGCATTGTCAGCAACCGGTGAGATGCGGACCAAGCCGCGGTAGGAGTTCTCGCTTTTTCCGGCGCTAATACCCTTGGACACGATGGTGCTCTTCGTGTTTCGCCCAAGGTGGATCATTTTGGTCCCAGTGTCGGCCTGCTGATGGTTATTGGTCAAGGCGACGGAATAGAACTCGCCGACAGATGACTCCCCACGCAGGATGACGCTCGGGTATTTCCAAGTGATGGCGGAACCGGTCTCGACCTGGGTCCAGGAAATTTTGGCGCGTGGACCCGCACACAAGCCGCGCTTGGTGACGAAATTGTAGATGCCGCCACGCCCTTGCGCGTCACCTGGATACCAATTCTGGACGGTCGAGTACTTGATTTCGGCATCATCAAGCGCCACCAATTCGACGACTGCCGCGTGCAACTGATTCTCATCACGCATTGGGGCGGTACAGCCTTCCAGATAACTGACGTGGGCGCCTTCGTCGGCGATGATCAGCGTGCGTTCGAACTGACCGGTATTGCGCTCATTAATGCGAAAGTATGTTGAAAGCTCCATTGGGCAACGCACGCCTTTGGGAATGTAGACGAATGAGCCATCGCTGAAGACTGCCGAATTCAATGCAGCATAAAAGTTGTCGCGTTGTGGGACGACACTACCGAGGTATTTTTGCACGAGTTCCGGGTGTGACTGCACGGCTTTGGAAATAGGACAAAAAATAACTCCAGCCTCCGCCAGCTTGCTTCGAAATGTCGTCGCAATAGACACGCTGTCGAACACGGCGTCGACGGCAACGTTTTCGGATCGATAGACCGGCATGCCATCTGGTGGATCTTCTGCAAGCCCAGCGGTGGGCTTGACGACGCCCGCTAGTGCCTCACGTTCGTGCAGTGGAATGCCGAGTTTTTCGTATGTACGAAGCAATTCAGGATCCACGTCATCCAACGATTGTGGCCCATCGGCTTGGCTTTTCGGTGACGAGTAATACGAGATACTCTGGAAATCGACCGGCTCGAATCGCACATGGGCCCACTGCGGTTGTGGCATGTCGCTCCATTGTGCAAATGCTTGCAAACGCCAATCGAGCAACCACTGGGGTTCATTTTTTTTGTTGGATATGAAGCGTACGACTTCTTCGTTAAGCCCAGGTGGTAATGTGTCGGATTCAATATCGGTGACGAAACCGGCGCTGTACTCTTTGCTAAAGGCCTCGTCGATGGAACGTTGGCTCACAATAAATTCCTGTGCGGGTAAACTGATAGGCTTGCGCGCATTGCGCACGGCAACCAAGGCCGCGATTTTACTCTTAAGCAAATACCCAAGTAAAACAGTAGGGTATTCGCTGGCAGCGAAATAGTGCCTTTTCGCAAGACACTTTACGAGGATATGCATGCCCAAATTGGAACGGGTCCCAGAGCCGGATATCGACTATGTATACGGGATCTTCTTGCTTAATCGAAAGCACAAGCTTATTCGAGCGTTGAGAAAACGATATCAACCGATGGTGCACGGGCATAAGACGTGGGGTTCTAGCTTCCTGGTCATGGATTACCTCACTCACACCGGGGTGACAAAGGGTACCAAGACCATGGAGCTGGGCTGTGGCTGGGGTAGTTTGTCGGTATTTTGCGCTGACCGGTTCAAAGGCAAGGTCACTGCTGTCGACCTTGACCCTGCCGTATTCCCCTATGTCGAGGTCTTTGCCGAAATCAACGACGTTAAAGTCAAAACAATGCAGGCAGATATTACCAAGTTAAAGACAGAGGAATTGGGCAGTTTCGGGCTGATCGTTGGGAGCGACATTTGCTTTTGGGACTCGATGGTTTCGCCGTTGTACCGAATGGTCAATCGCGCCCTAAAAGGCGGAGCAAAACGTATCGTAATTGCCGACCCGGGGCGCCCTACATTTTATGAGTTTTGCGATAAAGTGGCACAACGCCACCGGGTTCAGCTGCAAGAGTGGTATGCGATCGAGCCAGAACGATTCGAAGGTGAGATTGTCGAAATTACGAATAAATAATTATATATAATAATATGTTATATCCTATTCTTAAATTGGTTTACTAAGATTTGTTCTTAACGAATGACAGCAGCTGTTCGGCGAGAGAAGTGCACGCGCCGTTTTTGACCCGAGCGATGATAGGAATTGGTATTACGATGGCCGGCATGTAACTTGTGCCGGCGGCATCGGAACTGACTCGGCCGGCGGTTCGCCCACTGCGCGCATCCCAAATGGCCGCTTCATAGGACGAGTCGTTTTCCCAACTTAAGAAACCAAAACATCCGGCGCCGCCGGGCGCGATGCTACATGACATAGATCCGGCCGAATTGGTGCGCTGGGTACTTCCTTCAATCCAGATGAGGTATTTCAAGCCGATCTCACGAATCCGCTCGGCCAGCAGCGGCTGACCAATTAGCTCGGGTAGATCCGAGTTATGTAACGGCGCGGTTCGCGGCTCGAACCACGGGAACAGGGCATCGACAAACTCCTGCTCGGGTATGACGCGAATATCGCCACCTGAAACCTTCTTTGAGACGCAACTGATGAAATCTATTTCAGTCTCCGCACTACTGGGTCGGTTACGACGGCCCAGGACAACGACCGAATCATTGGCCGTGAGGCTCGTTTCCGCTTCGCGAACCTGCTGGACGGTTGCGGTCACGCACCCGCAAAGTGCCGTACACACAAGAATTGGGAACAGGGAAATGGTACGTCGCGAAAGCTGATTCATACGCCTGGCTTATTACTGTCCGAATGGGCGATGCCGATACCGGTCGTTGGGCCTGTCTGATTGGCTGCGGGCGTAGTTGTCGGCGATGCCGCAGGGGTGGGCGGGACGATGGGTTTGCCGGACCGGAGCCATTGCCGAATCGAAGGTTCGCGCTCGAAATTAAAGCTGAAAAATGCCATGGCATCCCGGCACGCCGCCAAAGCGGCGGCTTCCAGGGCTGATCCAGAGCTACCGTAGTCTTGTTTATGCGCTTTGCCGTAGGCCGGCAAACTCCATTCTCCAACAAGATTGCCCTGCCGATCAAAGAGCTTGAACTGGTATTTGAGCCAAACTTCGTAGTACTTGGAACGGGTTTGTTTAGGGATCGAGAATTGTACTTCGGCAATGGAAGGCTGCAAAACGCCATCCATTCCGGCTGCTTGGTCGGGACCGGAAACTAACGAATAACTCTCGAATACGCCGGTCGCTAGATTGACGAACATGTTTTCTTGTGCGGCGCCAACCCCGATGATCCACTCGCCTGTATTGGCAATCTTCTCGCGATACACAAACTTCTTTAACGCGTCGTCGAGGTGAATGCCTAGGTTGACCTGCATTTTCGGCATTAACGGGACTGGGAATTGATCGGAGACCTTAACATTCGTCGTGGTGCAACCAAATATTGTCGCCGCAATCAGCACAAGCGTGTACAGCCTAATGTCGTGTCGATACTGCATTAGTTCTCCGAAAGGCCGACAAATGTGCCGTCATTGCGATATGCCAACTCTCTCATGAGAGACGCAAAGCGGTAAACCCTTGCATTGGGCCGATCGAGATAGACCGGAAAGCCGACCGCGTGTATGCGTACACGACGACGTCCTGTTTCATCGGCAATATTGACGCGGTCTACCGCATCGACCACACCTTCGATTGAATTGCCGGTGAAGTCGTCGCCGAATACGTAGATGCTGATATTTTTCTGCGGATCGTAATAGGTATCGATCGCTGCGGTGATTCCCTCCACGGGGCTAGAATTGCTGAAAGGTGCCCAGCCACGCAACGTTGAAATGATCGAGCTGCGACGCGATTGGCTATCTTCGAGCCACGCGCCGGCAAACCTTGGGAACATATAGTCGCCCATATCGTTCATGACCTGGATGCCTTTGACCCGCGGATAAATGGCCAATGTCTCACCGACCTTTTGCACGACTTGCGGCCACGCGACGCTTTGCATGCTACCGGATGTGTCGATGACAAATATGATGTACTCAGAGTCGACGGTAATACCGCCAACGAGACCCGAGTCGCGCCGAAAGTCGGAGCCTAATAACCGCTGCATTTCGTCGGTCAACGTCTGTTTGGCTGAAGCGAGTTTCAGGTTCTGAGTCGAAACCTCGTCGGAGATTTCGCTCATCGAGTCGAATTCACCGAGAATATTCGTAAGTTCGCTCTGCAGTTGGGCAAGTTCCAATAACTTCTGCTCCAAATCGCCCTTTGCGTCGCGCACCTGTCTGCGCAACTCATTGACGCGACCGCGAATCTCGAATAACGCTGCCTCGCGTTTGGCGACTAGGCCTTCAAGATTCACGTTGCTCTTTTCCAGGATAATTGGCTCCAAAGTCTTCGTAATCATCAGCAAAAGAATAATCGCGCCGAAACCACAACAGATGACGTCGAGAAACGACACGCTGAATTCTTCGATCGCCCGCCGATTACGCATTGCTGGTTTTCATCGTCATTCTCTACAGCCAAACTACGCTTATTCCGTCTCTGGTTCTATGCGCCTTCACAATTTATGGCCAATCCCACGAAGGCGAGATAAACGCGCCGCGCGTTACTCGAGCCAAATTCCAGAACGCGGCAGACGCCATTGGGTCACCTTCGATTGGAAAGAGGATAACGTTGATTGGAACCTGCCTAGGCAATTGGTCAACAGCATCGCCAAAGAGTTCCAATCGCTTGCGGCCGGAGACCGTGGCGCTGTTTGGCGGTTGCGTGCCTTGTGTGGGCAAACCATCTGTAATGAGATAGACGTTGTCAGGGATAGGGGAAAGCGCTGCTAGGGCGAGCATGAGGTTTTCCAAACTCGATCCCCCTCGTGGTACCGATTGGCGCAGCGATTCGATTGCTTCATTCAATCGCTCGCCATCGTGCATCGGCTCCCAATCCAGTCCGTGGTCGGGTATGAGTGTCTCTACCGATTCATGAAAACCGAACACTTGGAATTCTGCGTCTAGCGGGAGTTGGGCTGTGAGCCACTCGACGGTACGCACAGCACGCTGCCACTTAGGGGCTTGGCGTTTTCGCTCTTCACTCATATTGCGCCGGCGCAGAATGTTGACGATGGTTTCGTCCAGCATGCTCGCCGACATGTCTACGGCGATTACAATGTTCTTGCCGCCAACTTTCAACCCGGTGAGATATTGGCGATCGCCTTCGCCTTCGAACGCCCGCACTTGGTTGCCTTCACTCGCGGCTTGAATCGCGCGTAGCCGTTCGACCTCTTCGACCCGGGTGTCGATATCTGAACGTAACTCCTCCAAACTTTCGGCTTCGGCGAAGGATGTTGCTTCGAGATCTTTGAGACTTTCGAGTTTCTCGTCGAGCGTAGTTTTTGTGCTGTTTAGCGCCTCATCCGAATCGTCGACACGCGCGCCGACGTCTTCAACCAATTCGACCAATTCGACGAGGTTCTTTTCGCCTTGTTGGACTTGATAATCCAGCATTCGGATTTCTGCGAGAAGGTCCTTATTGACCACCGCCTTTTCTTGCTCTGTTGCGTGATTGATGATGAGGAATATGAGCACCACGGCGCCAAAACCGCAGGACATGACATCGAGAAACGACAACGAAAAGACATTGATGCGCCGAGAGCGTGCCATGTCAGTCCACCGTGATGGCCAAGTAGGTCTGACCGTTGAGCACAACCCGGTCACCGGCCAAGATCGGCATGTCATCGCCGGCTTGATCGTTCACAACCACGCCGTGTCGTGCGTTACCGCGATCATCAATATGCTGGTGGAATCCAGATGACTCTATCGATCTTGCGCTGGAGCCGAGTAAGAGGTGAGTAGCACGTGTAGCGCTGGCGGCGCTTTTAACGGCTGGGTCTGTCGTTGGCTGTGCGCTGGCCGAAGCTGTACTAATCCTTTCGATCTGGTCGCTCGGCAATCGGTCGCTGAGGCGGAGTAGGGCGTTGGTATAGCCAAGATCGGTAGTAGTAATGACCTCTGATACCCGTTGTCCAAGCAGGGTTTGCAAACCGGGAACACGTTGAACACGCGGGGTTATGACAAGCTGTCTAACGTTGGTCAAGTCGATCGTATCTAGTCGCTGCGCCAACTTTGCGCGGAGCATTTCGGCGCTAACATCAATGTCGCGTGATTGTTCACCCGAGTTTACGACGACTTGCTGATCGTTGAGCGCAGTATCGGTTAGCCAGCTTATGACCATATCCAGTAGCTGCTGTTCTGTAGCAGCCGCGTGCAATGGGTCGAATCGTGTCCTCTGCACGAACTCGTCGGCGATGACATTCAACCAGCCATCGACAATTCCCATGCTACCCAATGCGTCAAAAGGCTTACTCGAATTGATCCTGCGCTCAGATGCGTCAGTCCCGATTTCGGTGAGCACGGCGCGGTGCATTTCAATATCCAACAGAGACGCAGTTGCCGCAAGGGGTAGGTCCAGACAATACGCAAGGCTTGAGTCGACAAACCCTCTTACGGTCAAATCAGCTTCCTTGGCGATACCCAAGAGCAGGCCAAGCTGCTGATTTGTAACGTGGCTAGGGACACTGATCACCAGCTCATCCGCAACGTTGAGGCTGTATAGATAGTGGTAGATGAGGTCGGCGTGGTTCTTAGCGGTATGCAAATGCGTCGGCAGAGGGTCGGCGTTCAAGCGGCTGACGAATTGGTTGCAGAAATGTTGTGGGTGCGTGCGGGCTGATGCTTGGGCCTCTAGTCCGAATACCAATCCATTTGCACTTGCGGCCGCTGCGGCCGGTTGGTCATATTCGACGTCACCGGATTCGTTGATTAGGCGCAATTGCCAGTCGTTTAGCTCGAGGAAGTACGCCATTAGCTTCTTCGTACCTGCAGGTGTCTAAGCAAACGTTGGTCACAATAGGTGTGAGTATCTAGCACCAGCCTTTCTTGGATCTGCTGTAACTGGTGCATGAAAAACATCAAGACGATGCTGATGACTAGGGCAATAAACGTAGAGTTGAATGCGACACCGAGGCTGGTGGTGACACCGGCGATGTCGCCTTCAACCGCTTTATAAGCTTGGCCAAGTGCGTCACCAATACCGCGCACTGTGCCGATAAACCCAATCGATGGTATCGCCCACGCGATATAGCGGACCATGGAAAGCTCACTGTCGAGCCGATCCGATTCGGCGTCACACACTGACTTGACGGCTTCCGAGACATCCTGGACGTTGCGCGTTGAGGTAAACCTATGCAATGCGGCAAGCAAGGTTCGCGGCAGCAGTAACTCGCGGCTGACATCCGGCAATGCTTGCAGTGGCCGGGTGTAGTCGCGCGTGTCTTCCGGCAGAATGCTCATGCCCTCGCTGACGTGGATGTAGTCATCCGACAACAAGCTTCGTTCTGCCAAGGCGTCCCGGCCTTTGTAGCCCATAATTGCCATCGCCCAGAACATCAGGATGAAACAGCTCTCCTGCTCGTAATCGCGAAGCACAACATAAATCGATCGGTCTTGTACAAAGGCCTCGCCTGTCGCAGCGCGTTCCGCCTGATCTTCGAGGATAGCGTCGGCGGTCGGTCGAACGAGCGTGATGTAGACCAGGTGGACGAGGATTACCGAAATCAGCAGTGCGCCGACTTGGTACACGAGTTCGAAGGGTAGTTTCTTATTCATTGGTGTTTGATTCCCATACTCAGATGTCTACCGGAAATGAGACCGCGAAGTCCTCGGAGATGTCCTCGCTTGGACGAAATACGTCGTCGTCTCTACCGCTCCTCGTACGCGTGGTGGGTGAGTGTCGTGCTTTGCTTGCGGGCTTTGCTAGTTCGGTCGTAGGCTCGTCTTCTGCGCCCTCGTCGGTTTCGCCACTGGCCGTACTTGCTGATTCGCTAGCGGCGCCGCGATTCCTTTCGCTTTCGGTAGGGGCATCGGTATCGCCGGATTGCGCTTCGGCGGCCAAACTCGAATACGCAGCCCCAAGCCCTATTGCGACGCCGAGAGCGGTGGCAAATAAGCGCGGGCGCACGAGCGCCATCATCGAGTGTGTGGCTTGACTAGCAAGCGCACGGTAGATGAAGGTAGTTGGCATGTTGGCACCTCGTTAGCCTGGCGAATAGTCATTCAGCGAATCTGGCAAGCCGAAATCCGATGTCTTGTCGGCCGTCTGTCCCGTAATCACGAAAGGAGAACCGCAATTCTGTAATCGTCCCGTGCATCCAACTCGAGCCGCGGATGACATGGTATTCACCGCTGTCGGCACCCAATGGATCGGCAACCGCGTCGGGACCTGGAATTTCGTAGTAATCGTGTATCCACTCGGCAACGTTGCCTCCCATGTCATACAAACCACGGATGTTGGGTTTAAACGTGCCGACTGGCGCGACCGTCGCATGGTTGTCATTGAAGCCAAAGATGACGCGACCCACGAGATGAGCAGCCGAGCGGTCGGCGTAATTGCCGTGTCGATCCGGCGGCGGTAGATTGGCGCCCCATGGAAAGCGCAGCTGCTTTTCGGTGGACGCGCCCTCGCTGTCTGGCAGAGTCCGCGCAGCCCATGCCCATTCTGCTTCAGTGGGCAGACGATAGCCAATGGATGCTGTATCGAAACCTAGCACTTTGCCGTATTCTATTTGATAGAACGGTGCGAGGTTTTCTTGCGCCGAAAGCCAATTGCAATACGCGGCAGCTTCGTACCAAGCCACATTTACTACCGGCATATCCTCGTCGTTGAGATTCTCTTCTTCATATTTCCCAGAGTCGTGCCCGGTGGCGAACTTGAGAAACGCCGCATTAGTTACTTCTTGTGTGGCGAGATAAAAGAAACGCTGCATATTGGCGTCGCGTAACGTTTCGTTGGCGCGGCGTCCTGGTTCACGACGTGATGCCCCCATCGTGAATGCGAACGGTTCGAACAACACAAGGTTTTGCCCCTGCGCTGTGGTTATAGTCGGCTTCAGAGCGGCTAAGCGGGCTTCGGCTAAGGTGAGCAGTTTGACTTTGACTTCTTGGACCAATCCAACCTTTGGTGTGATCGTCTGCGTATAGCCGGCGTAACCTTCTTTGCTAATTGAGATTTCATGCTCGCGGATCGGTAAATCGATAGTGACGTTAGCTGAGTTCATGGGCTCGCCATCGATACTCAATTCAGCGTCAGCTGGTAGTATTTGCATGACGAGCTCACCGAGCTGGCGCTTGAGTTGAGCGAGAAGTTGATCGTTGCTGCCCCGCGATAGATTTAGGCTTCGGGTAAAGTTCTCATAACCGCTACGAATGATTTGCACCATGTGCGGCCGACCGGATTGCAGATCGAGTTGGATTGGCGTCTGGCCGACATACTTCCCGTTAACCGTTACGCCGGCACCGTCGGGTGTACTGTCAACGCTGAGTTGCGCATCGGCCTGGACGAGTTTTATTGACTGCAACGTTTGCGGTACGCCGGCTTGCGCAAAAATTCGCTCGCGGTGAGTCTTGAAACCGTCGAGCTCCACCCGGATGCTGCGCTCACCGGCGAGGGCTTCAATTACTGCGGGCGTGCGTTGTTCGAGTACTTCATTGTCAATGAGTATCTGCGCATTCGTCGGTGTGCTTTCAATGCTTACTTGCGACCAGTTAGGCAGCAGGGTTACACCGAGCTTCTGTACGATCTGTTTGCCCTCGATGTCCAAAACAAGCTGGGTCGGCTGATAGCGCGGGTGCGAAATCGACATTTCATGTTGGCCGGCGCTGAGTTCCATCCGCGCATTAGCTTTCGCAGAGACGTCCACGCCGTCGAGTATCACGGTTGCATCAAGTGGGTGCAGTGCTAAGTCGACGAATCCCGGGAGTGGCGTGAACGCGAGTTGAATCTCCTGGTTACGGGCTTGGCCGACCGCGATATTGGCCTGCATTGGCTCGTGTAAATCTGCAATAGCATCGATGATGTAGTCGCCTTCGCGAAGCAGGTAGACGCCACCCAATTCAAATGACGCGCCGCCGCTGACGGAAACTTGATTGGCAGTAGGCATGAAGACGAATTGAACGCTTTTTGTGGTAAACAAAAACCATAAGACGACAGCGACGAGTAATCCGATGCTCGCTAAGACGATCTGCCAGGTGGGTATCAGACGACCCTTGTCTGGGGCGTCACTGGGTTGAAAATCGACTGCTTCGATAGCCGAAGACGAAAACTGCTGCGGGTGCTGATCTACCATATGATGTGATTCGCGCTATTGCCCCAGCTCGTCTTTACAACTGAGGTCGATCGGCGCAATCCCCGGCAGAACATCGATAGACAAATAGATGTCGCGGCAGCCGTCCTGGCTTCCACGGATGGTGTATTGGCCCGGCCGCAAGCTTAGCGTTTTGCGATCGAATGCGCCTAGTTTACCGACATTAGACATAACGATATCGGTCTCGCTGTCCGATACCAATACGACGTCAACTGGGTCGCGGTATAGCAAAATGAGACTTTCCACGTCGCCGACTAAAGCGTCCAACTTGGGACCCTTCATCGTTAGCTCACGCGCATCGCTGACGATCGATTTGGCGTCGAGATAGAGCTTTTCGGATGAAAGTTTGCGTGGTTCTCCCTTAATTCGCGTCAGCAGTCGGTCAGCTCGTTCGTGTGCGCGGGCCAAACGCCTGCCATTCAAGGCAAACTGGATGTTCGTATCAAGGTTCAGGATTTGCTGGTATTTGTCGATCGCTTCGTTCCAGTGTTCAGCAGCGACGGCCGCTTCTGCCTTCTCCCGGTGATCAGCGATGATTGCGAGATCGTTTCGCTGCTGCACCTGCTGAATGCCGCCTTGCGCAACATCGTTGCCTGGATCCAATCGCAGTGCCTTGTTGAAGGCTGTCCGCGCAGGTTCGAATTCTTTGCGCTCCAGTGCCGCAAACCCTTCGCTAAGGAAGCTGTTGATATTGTTGCCCTCAGCCCCAGCCAGCGCGGCTGAACGCAATTTGGCAAGGTCGGGAGTTAGCGGGTCAAGCTTGCGAACATCGTCGTAGACCGCGACGGCTTCATTGTAGCGTTCGCCAAGTTCGTGGTTCTTTGCCGTGCGAAGCAAGCCGATGACCTCGGGAAGACGTTCGGCCCTGGCAAGCGCAAGCTTGGCTTCATCGCTGTCCGGCTTAATTGTGAGTGCGCTAGTTAGCTCTGCAACCGACGTATCCGGGTCGAGCTGGGTCATCGCGTGTAGGCCATTAGCAACATGCGCCGCGTAGATTTCGTCGCCTGTCGCAATAAGTTGCTCTAGCTGGGCAGCCGCGGCTGTGTACTTTTCGATTGAGTTGGCGAAGCGTTCTGCGACAAATTCGGCGTCGCCATCGACAGCCAACGCTTTGGCTTGTTCGAGCGCGACACTCCCCCAATTGCCCACCTGCATGGTGTCTTCCAACAAAATCTGTTGTTCGATAAAAAGCCCAAGTTCTCGCAGGGCAAGCTGCCGGGCACGCTGCGCATTGAGTTGGGCAAATGGGGCCAGCGCCTCTTCTTGGGCCTGCGTTTCTTGTTGTGGCTCCTCGGATACACTTTCTGTTGTCACAGAAGGCAATGGACGAGGCGCGACAGAGGGTTCCCATACAAAAGTCACGATCAAAACCAAAGCCGCGATACAAGCCAGACCGCCGAGGACGGCTCCGTTACGCCGATCTAATGCCCAGGACTTGCTGTTTTGGGTTGTTGCAAGGTGCGACAACGGCGCTGTACGCGCCTGGATGACATCGTTTTGGCCTCCGTCCTCGCGACTCATTACAGCTGGTCAATCGCAGGCTCGGGTGGTTCTAGTCCCAGATCTTCGAAGTAAAGCCGACGCAGTATCTCTCTTAACTCGCCATACTGTTGGTCGACGCTACCTTGCAATCGAATGGTCTGGTTTTCCAACTCTATCGTTGTCGGAACCAATTCGGCTTCGGCGGCACTGCCTACCTCGCGTAAACGATCAGCGTGCTGCTCAGCCTCGTGCTTTTTCGTAATGCCACTCACGATCAACGATGATCCGCCGATAACGCCGCCTATGCCACTGGCATCGACGTAAGCATTGTCGCTTTGATAGATGGCACCCACACTTCCGACAATACCGATTGCGCCACCGATGATGCGTGCACGCGCTTGGACGCGTAGCTCTTCATACGCAATAGAGTCGGTGTAGCTGGCTTTGCGCCAACTGTTGTATGCCGGGTACATCGTGCGATGAAAACTGGAGTAGTACTCGTCGAGCGTGTCGATGAACAAATATTCGCGTTCCCGGATCTTACGTACCCTTTCCAACATTGGATCGTCTTCAGCCGGAAGTCGCGTAATGGTGAATTTGCCTGGCGCAGTTTCGGTGACGTGGGTTGCGAACGCTTCCGAGGAGAAATCGCGCGCGAATTGCATCTCTGCGACGGTTCGAATCTCGCGCACCTTCTCGTCTGACAACGACTCGCGATACGCTAGCATGTCATCAGACAGTTGTTTGTAGATAGTTTGGAATGCGTCGATATCAGGCGGAATCGTGTCCTCGTAGGCATAGCGGCTGGCGAGTGCCCGGTATTCCTTGGCGAACCATTGCTGCCCGGTCGCGTCGTATACTTCGATGTCTATGGCCATCTCTTCGCCATTGGAATCCAAGATCTTGCCGGACACGGTTACGTCAACGGCATGGGTGGCGCGTGGAACAACGCGCACCGCGCCCCAATTGCCAGTCGATTGAAGTAAGTTTTTCGCGAAATAGGAGACATACTGCGCCTCGGCACGGCGGATTTCGCGACTGATCATGTTTTCGACGCGTGTATCAAAATCTTCCGGAACGTTCGGATCGAACACGGCAATACCGACGTCTAAAAGCTCGCCTTCGGTCTGATATCGATCGATTTGGTTGGGTGGCGTCATATCGACAATACGCACGGTCTGGGTCACGCACCCGCCCAGCGCGAGGACGCCCGCCAGGAGCAGGCCCATCAGCGGCGTTGGTGAGGATGGTTGAGCTAGCTGCACAAGCTGAGCCATTGTTATAACGTCGATACTCATCCCACAGTTTATCCTTTAAATCAGGATCCTCCTCTTGCATGGCTGCCTCGCGCAATTGGCGGGCGATGATGTCCTCGTCTTTTGCGTCCGGAATGTCGTCGGGAATCTCGCCGGTACGCGACGGCGGCGCAGGCACGTTCGGTATTCGACGCTGGGCCAGCGGCCCGCCACGCTGTTGTGCAGATTCATCTTTGTTGTCACCGGATGGTCCACTGGACGGATTTGGAATTGGCACGCTGGAGCTTGCGCCTTCGGTCGATTTGAGTACGTCTCGCTCCGCGAGTATCTCGCCGTCGAAATCTTGCAGTGCCCCTTCGAGTTCAGCCTCGGTACCACCTGAATCGCCATTATCCTGGTTGCCCTGTTGCGGGGCTTGTCCTTCTTGTCCGCTGCCCGGAACGCCACCAGCGTTACCCGCCAGTTCGCCCTCTTGGCCTTCTTGTCCTGCCTGACCGCCACCACCAGCCGGTAATTCGTTGCTTGACTCCCATTCGGACTCTGAGCTCGCGGCACCACTCTCGGTTTTTTCCCAAGTCAATTCAGGGTCTTCCTCAGAGTTCTGATCACCTTCGCCCGCCAGTGGGTCTGGCACGCCACCCGGTAATGTTTCGGACTCT
>Ga0115002_10001684_pt1 | contig 29971 bp, 30 predicted proteins | sample ArcticOcean_MG_C_8_FD_89576 | JGI IMG/M metagenome (GOLD analysis project Ga0115002, IMG submission 89576) | Marine microbial communities from western Arctic Ocean - ArcticOcean_MG_CB11_86 | ecosystem: Environmental > Aquatic > Marine > Oceanic | place: Arctic Ocean: Canada Basin | collected... | reverse complement strand
TTGTTCCCGTCGTATCATTGGGAATCACACAGGCGGCTTGAGCTAAGTAATTTAAATCAACGGGATAGGTGTGATTAAAAGGGGTTGCCAAAACAGACTGCCGGTCGAGAACGTTTTTTGCAATGCCACCGGTAAATGACGCGGTAACAGGAGATTGGCCAAGCGAAAATACTTCCTGGTTCCGAAATGTGGAATTATCCGTTAATCTCTCAAAATCTTCGTACACGACATTGTCGGGAGGGCCGATAACATGAGAAAAACCAAGATCATCGAGAATAAATCGCCCCATCACATTTTTGATCTTAATTTCTTTGATTCCGTTGGTATAGTTAAGATCGTTGATATCCTCGATATCACCACTAAAAGCGACGAAACGCTGTAAGGGTGGATTGGCATTTAAACTAATGCTTTTGGGTAATTGCTCAACTAAACCATTGGGATGCAAAAGAAATGCATTTTATCCCTTAGCTCAATTCGGCCTGCACGCGTAGTCTCAGCGGCATAGAACTGAATTAGATTAATCCCTCGATCAAATACGATTTTGCCTTCCTCGCCCTCCTCCAAAACCAATGCTTTTGACCCCGAACGGGCATGGTTGGCCCCCTCTTCCTGCTGCACTTTAAAACCGAAAAAATGGACCCTTCTCGTTGGCTCCCCTATGCTAAAATCACCTGGACTCTCTATATTTTCGAAATCAATGAATACTTCGAGATCTTCAGGTTCAGCAATAAGGGGTACAATGATAACTAAAGATATGAAGAGCGATATTAGCTTTATGAGACGCATTGCTTTAAATATCCATCATTCAACTATATTATGGATGAATGCTAAACTTTCAAGAGCAACACTGATTTCAGCAGTTGGCGAACGTCGATTTGATTTTTCTCATACTAAATCGCTTCTGCTTCCTGGAGCAATTGTCTACCTTTTTCCACGATTGCATTTAGTATCAATTCAACCGCACGTTTACCAAACTCAAGGTTAGATTTCCGAGGATCTTCACCCATGATGCCAATAAGTTCAGCATCATTCTCCTGAGGGAGTAGTGATAAATCAACGAGGTCGGGATAAAGTGCCATAAGGAGTGATGTTTCCCATTTTCCCGCATGGTCACCTCCCCACTCATCACCCTCCTCAACAGGACAACCCAGTTCCTGTGCATGGGCCGATACAAGTGCCGCCTCTGAAGTGGCAAATACACGGACCGGACTTTTTCTCATGAATACTTCCGCTGTAAACTTAGCATATAAAGGCAAAGGGCCATGGCCGCACATTACGAAAATAGCTTTAAATCCCAAATTAGCCAATTGTTGATAGATGTGAAATAAAAGCTCATTGTAAAAATGAGCCTGTTCTTCAATTGTTTTCCCTCCCATCGACCCAAAACTGAAATCCTCAGGACGTAATTCCATTTTTTGAGCCGCGGCTTCACGTGTTGCGGGATTTGCTTCTAAAAGTTGTATTTCTCGGTGTTCACCCCACCAGAGTGGCGGCATGACAAGGCCTCCGCCCTTTTTAGCAGCAAGTTCACAAAGCGCTTTGGCTTTAAGCGCATCTAACCCGACAGGATTATGCACTCCATGCCATTCAATCGGCCCGAGCGGTAAATAGGCTAACGGGGTTGCCTTTCGCGCAGCTAATATTTCGTGAGGAAGCATATACTCATAATTAATCTTTGCCATTATACATCCTTTATTTCGTCATTTATTGAGAAGAACTCTAACTGCATAAGCTGTAGTTATTATTATCATAATATAATTCTATTGTATTCCAAAGAAAAATGCATCTCATTTAAGGACAACTATTATTTCACATGATCACTGATTGATATATATTTTTCCTTCATATCTTAGATTTAGCACATGCAAGAGACCTCATCATTTGGCGCCCTAAATTACAGTATCTGTATAATCTACCTTGTCGTTATGTTTGGCATTGGGCTTAGTTTCGCGAGAAAACAAAAAACCACGGAAGAATTTTTCCTCGCTGGTCGTCGCATGCCATGGTTCATCGTGGCCATTAGTATGTATGCCTCACTGGCAAGTGCAGCTTCTTACATGGCGCTTCCAGGCATGGCCTACATGGAGAATATATCCTACATTGCTTTAGGGGTTATGTACGTCGCTGCAGCGCCGTTCCTGGTCTTATTATTTTACCCTTTTTATAGAAAGCTCAAAGTAACCACCTCCTACGAATATGTCGGCCTACGCTTCGGACAGCCGGGCAGATATATCGTCTCCGGTCTATTTATTTTTATGCGCTTAAGCTGGCTGGGAGTTGTCATCTATTCACCCGCACTCGCTCTCTCGGTAGTTACTGATATCAATCTATACTTTGCTATTATTCTCATGGGGCTTCTCGCAACTACCTATACTGTGCTCGGCGGGCTCTCTGCTGTCTTATGGACAGACGCATTGCAATTTGTAATCCTTACCGTTGGTGCGATTTGGATAGGGGGCAGCCTACTCATCAATGTTCCGGATGGTTGGTCTGGTATTATTGAAGTGGCACAAAAATCGGGTAAACTTGATGTTTTCAGTTGGAAGATTAATTTTTTTGAAATGTCTGTTCTCGGCTTGGCTATATCGTCTTTTATTACTGCGATGCAGGAATTTGGAACCGATCAAGTTACAGTACAAAGACTTTTAGCGACTAAAACTTTCAGCGGCATGGTCAAAGCAACATGGGTAAATTCGATCATTACCCTGATCATGGTGAGTTTATTGACCTTTTTGGGACTCGGTATGCTGGCCTATTTTCAACATTTTCCCGGACAATTATCTGCAGAAATTGCCGGTGATAAATTACTTCCCTTTTACATCATCAATCATATGCCCAATGGTGTTTCCGGACTGCTCATCACCGCCATATTAGCGGCTGCTATGTCGAGTATGGATTCTGGTATTAACTCCGTGTCTACAGTTATTATTAACGACTTTGTCAAGCCGCTCAGACGCCGTAAAACCGAGGAGAGTAAAGACGTAAAATTAGCACGAATTTTAACTTTCGGTCTAGGCACTTTGGCCGTCACAATAGCCTGTTTTGTATCACAGATTGGGCATATACTTAAGGCAGCTGGTATCCTAACGAGCATTTTTGCAGGTCCTATTTTAAGTCTTTTTCTACTCGGAATTTTAATGAAGCATGCGACTTTACGCGGATGGCTTGTGGGCACCGTTGTCAACATCCCCGCTATGTTGTGGATCATATTTGAATTGGAAGCGCATTTCATTTATTTTTTTCCGATCAGTTTTAGCATTAGTTTTATTGTAGGAGCTGTTGCCAGTTTACTCTTAGGAGGCCCACAGGCTCCGAAAGGTCTTACAATTTGGGACCGACCCAGTATGTGAGCTATTAAGCAAGCAACTCCCCGATTAGATTGATGTCACATGAATGAGGGTTATGTGAACAACTATTCTTTACAAAAGTCCCTCTAGAGGACAAAAAATGCAAAAATTACTTAAAAATCGACTGCCCCGGGGAAATCCAGATTGTCATTGGTTAAAATGCTTAGTCCTTTCAGTTACTACGATAAATAGGGATTGAAACTTAATAAATAGATTGATTTTCTTTATAGTTTCGATTTTATGGCGGTCTTTTAATCCCTACTTACTTTAATTATGTCTCAACATAACAGTTTCAAAAAAGGCGGCGGAAATTCTTTAAAAAAGCGGAATGTGCTCAAACGCTTTGAACGCGTCCTTCTGCTCAAAAAACGCGGTCAATGGAAAGCGGGAGATCCCGTATCTGGGTTGATGAAAACTAAAGGTGAAGAGTAGATTTTCCCAGACACGCTGATTAGATGTATAAACTATAACCCTTCTCTGCTGGAAGGGGTTTTTTATTTTTAACAGGCCACTTGTGTCGAATGAAGAAAGCCTGTAAAGGTTGATCTCCTGTTTGAGATGTGAGATGAATTGATACATAGTAATAATGATCCGTACGGTAAAACCCGAGATTCTCGATCGACTCCCAGAAAATCATCCGGACGCACTTCATAACAGGAGAGATTTATTAATCTTTAATCATCTCATGGGGAATTTTCGCTGGTTCTACCGTGAACTGAAAAAAAGATTAGATAAAAAGGATCGCTTACTAGAAATAGGATCCGGAATTGGCGATTTGGGAAGATGGCTATTTCCAAGAGTGCTAAATAAACAGGATGTTATATATGATGGCTTAGATCAATTTTCTCGTCCCCCACTCTGGCCAGAGTTATGGAACTGGCATCAAGTCGATCTTCGATCATTTGATGGTTATGATCGTTACAATATAGTCTTAGCTAATCTCGTCTTACATCAATTTGAAGAGCAGGAATTACATCGCCTCGGACAGGAGATTGGCAAGCGTGCCAAGCTAATTTTAATTTCTGAACCGGCGCGGCGCAACTTGCATCTATTTCAGTTAAAATTTTCTCGATTACTCGGGACCAGTTACGTGACAAACCATGACGCGCGTGTCAGTATCGAAGCGGGTTTTATCAACGATGAATTGCCCAAATTACTGGATCTCGATCTTAAGCAATGGGATTGCAACTGTGAAGTTGGATTTCTTGGACAATACCGCATGATCGCCGTAAGAAAATGAATCCAATATCGATAATAGGCGGGGGCCTTGCGGGGTTATCCCTGGGTATAGCCTTACGCCGACATGATATCGCGGTTACACTTTATGAAGCGGGAACATATCCAAGACACAAAGTATGTGGGGAATTCATTGCGGGGATAAAACCAGACACCCTGAATAAACTCGGTATCTCGGGATGTCTGGAAGATGCCTGCCATCATCGAAAGACCGCCTGGTTTCTTCACAATCGGCAAGTAAGAGAAGATGTGCTCCCCGAACCTGTTATCGGAATATCAAGGTTCGCGCTCGATGATCGTCTCGCCAATGAGTTCGTAAGACTGGGAGGGAAGCTGCATACCCATCATCGTGTTCGCGATGCATCCGGCGCTGAAGGCCAGGTATGGGCGGCGGGACGGCAATTGACGAAGAGCTCTTGGATTGGCATCAAACTACACAGCCTTGATTACTCCTTAGAAAGTGACCTCGAAGTTCACTTAGGAAAATATGGATATGCTGGAGCTTCATCAGTGGAAAATGGACAAATTAATATTTGTGGTCTGTTTCGTCGTCGCCCGGACATAAGAGAAAAAAAACAAGCATTACTTTTAGCCTACCTCGAAGCTTGCGGTATGAATAAAATGGCAAGTAAACTGAGAAATTCACGAATTGACCTGAAAAGCTCTACCGGGGTGGCCGCAATTGATTTCAATCACAGTCATCAAGCGCATGATGAAATTTATTTAGGTGACCAGTTTACGGTAATCCCTCCATTTACCGGTAACGGTATGACCATGGCTTTTGAAGCAGGTGTATTAGCCGCTGAACCTATCGCTGCCTATGCTTCAGAAAAACAATCCTGGTCTGAAACAGTTAATTCGGTGAACTGGTTATTACGACAAAAGTTCCGTTTACGGCTGATCCTATCGCGATTAATGCATCCATGGCTCTATACTCCCTCTCTTCAGCATATTCTTTTCGGATTAAGCCGAACTCACTTGCTGCCCTTTCAACCTCTTTTTAAGGTCCTGCACTAAATTATGTACCTTCAAAGTTTAGCTAATGCCGTTCCTTCCCACGCTTTCACGCAAAAAGAATGTTGGGATATATTTATTCAATCGGAAACGCCCAAACGATTAAAGCAACGATCAATCAACATCATCCAAAAAGTTCTGCTTGGAGATAATGGAATTGATAAACGTTACTTTGCCCTTCCAGAACTGGAAACACTTTTTGAATTAGATGCAGAGTCGCTCAACCGCGCATTTGAACGGGAGGCACCTCTCCTCGCTGGTCAGGCCTTTGATGAAGCTCTCGCTATGACGAATTTAAATGCTGGAGAAATCGATGCTTTGTTCGTCTGCACTTGTACGGGTTACCTTTGTCCAGGTATCTCCAGCCATGTAGCAGAACAAAAGGGGTTACGCCCCGATTTGTTTTTACAGGATATAGTCGGGCTTGGTTGCGGCGCGGCTATACCTACGCTCAGAAGCGCCAGCCATTTTCTCTCTGCCAATCCACATTCCAAAGTGGCAGTCATCGCGGTAGAAATTTGTTCAGCGGCGTTTTTTCTTGAGAATGATCCCGGGGTGCTTATCAGCGCTTGTTTATTTGGTGACGGTGCCTCTGCCAGCATTTGGTCCGCTGACGAAAAAGCAACAGGTCTCTATTGCCATGATTTCGATACGCTTCATCTCCCTGAATACAGAAATAAATTAAGATTCGAAAACAGCCAGGGTAAACTTCGTAATCGACTGCACAATTCCGTACCTGAACTGGCCAGCGAGTCGGTCAGTAAATTATTTTATCGACAGAATGGTAAAAGCAATAATGTGGGACGAATCATATCTCATAGTGGCGGTCGTGATGTGCTTGAAGCTATAGAATCCGCACTTCCCGACTATTCTCTCAGTGAATCAGCAAAGGTGCTTAGAAATTACGGAAATATGAGTAGTCCCTCTGTCCTATTCGCGCTCGAAGAATATCTGATAAATAACAAAGTAGAAAATGATCTTTGGCTCACGGCATTTGGCGCGGGCTTCTCCTGTCACTCCTGTAGCATCCGTCAAATGTAAGGATATTAACCAATCTTTCGGGAGGTTTTAAAAAACACTAGAAACTCGTTGATCGAGTCAAAAATCTTGTAAGTTAATTTACGCATTTCCTCCGAAGGTGCGATGAGGTCGGGAATCATAATCGCGCAGGTGCCCGCCGCACTTGCTGCACGGATGCCGTTTTCTGAATCTTCCAGAACAACACATTGTTCGGGAGAGGCACCAAGTTTATTTGCCGCCATTAGATATATTTCCGGATCAGGTTTACCACGCTTCACTTGATCCCCTGTTACGACAGATGAAAATCGGTCATAAAGTCCTAATGACTTTAATTTTTTTTCAGCCATGTCGCTTTTAGTTGAGGTAGCTACCGCTTTACTTATTTTATGCTCTTCTAGGAAATCCAACAATTCGGTCAAGCCTGGTTTTATGGGTATCGGTTTAGCCGTAATGATCTGATGATAATTAATCCGTGCGCATTTGTAGAACGCCTCTCTTTGATCTTCATTTTCTATATATTTTTTAAGAACTGATCTTATACCCTTTGAATTACGACCGATCATATCCAGGAAAACATCCTCGTTAAATTCAATCTCTACCTCTTCAGCTGCGATCTCCCATGCTTGCATCGACAATTTCTCAGTATCGAGCATAAGACCGTCCATATCAAAAATGATGGATTGAATATAATTCATAAAGATGTAGATTACTTGAACGCGTTCAGGTTTATTTAAGTTTTTAAAAACTTAACCCGTAGCCCGTTATTTTGTCCTAACTCTTCGGATATCCTCAACGCGATATTAAAGTGCAACTTCTAAGAATATTGCTGAGTTAATGTGCTTTTCTAAATAGGGGTAAGCCACATAACCATGGCCGGCAATCCCCCACTCATTTCCCCAGGAATTTTTAAAGATGAATAATATATCTTCCCGGCGCCCCGATTCACATCGGTAGCCGACAAGAGTTACCGCATGGGCATAATCTTCACGTGGCTTTTGGCCGCGTAGAACAGGAACATTTTGCAGTGATTTATAATGCGGCCAGGCCATTCCTATTACCACCGGTACTTCCTCGTTTAGAGCGTGAACAATGCCGTCAATTTTTTCCTTATTTTCTCTCCCCGTAATTACATAGGAATATACTTTTCTTCTATTCTTTGCTTCTTCTATAAGATCAGCAGTAGGTTCTTCAATTTTTGCCATGCTTTTACCAAATGTATTGGGCATCTCATCTTGAAGGGGAACGCCGTAACTCCTCAATGCTTGAACTACCTCAACTAAATTGAACCCCGCATCGGCATCATTGGGATCATCCTTGCTTTCTCCACCCTTAGACGCCGCGGGTTTAGAATTAAAGCCCAGCGTTTTCCGCGTCGCCCAAATCAGGTATTCTTCCGAAAGTTTTTCCGCCTCCCCAACGACGATGGCATTTTGATACTCCAGTGCGCTAACGACGGCAAAAACTGAACAACTCGGACGTCGACCTTGAGCTTTAGAGATCAATTTTAATTCGCGGTATCGTGGTCGTAGATCTACTTCTCCTCTTAATTCCGGCGTCTGACCAAATCTTTGCAGAATTCGATCTGAAACCAACACTTGAGTTTTTGGGACTTTTGGCTTGGCCGCCTCCTTTGCTCTCGCCTCTAGCACTTCGCGTTTACGAGCTTCGATTTTTTTATTATAAGCATCTTCCACGGCTGCATTATACCCAAACTTCTTTTGATATTTTGGGCTGAGATCAGGAAGTAGCACCTGAGCAATACCAGCGGAATGTTTGATAAGTAGAGCCTTCGGTGTCACTTTTTTAACCTCCACTTCGAGATATATTTTATCTCCTACTTGCAAACGATCTATTAATTCACCTCCATAAACATTTACTATCGCGATACTGCTTAATATAAAGATTATGTATGATCTAATTTTCTTGTGCATTTTTATGCTTTTAAAAATTTCTATTTTTTTGATATGTGAATAGCGGGATCAAAGCATCAAATGCTATATATCGTTTTGGGACTAAAAAATTTTAATTATATTTCTATCGAAAGAACTTGATGTCTTCTGATCTTTATATTCTCGGTATTTCCGCTTTTTACCATGACAGTGCCGCTGCCCTTATCAAGGGCGAAAACATTTTAGCTGCTGCGCAAGAAGAACGTTTTACACGAAAAAAGCACGATCATGAATTTCCTCAACATGCGATCGAATATTGCCTTCAAGAGGCAGATATTACGGTTGATCAATTGTCGGCTGTGGTATTTTACGATAAGCCGATACTGAAATTTGAGCGAATCTTAGAGACATACTTAGCCTATGCGCCAAAAGGTTTAAAATCATTTCTCACAGCCATGCCGCTCTGGCTAGGGCAAAAATTATACATTCCAAAAGAAATTGATAGGGGTTTGGGCAATCTCTATGATGGTCCAATTTATTTTACCACCCACCATGAATCTCACGCCGCAAGCGCTTTTTTCCCCAGCCCATTCGAAGAAGCCGCCATCATTACTTTCGATGGGGTTGGAGAGTGGACAACTACCAGCATAGGGGTTGGCCGCAATAATAATGTAAATTTATTAAAAGATATTCAATTCCCTCATTCTCTAGGTTTACTCTATAGTGCCTTCACTGATTATACCGGTTTCAGGGTTAACTCAGGTGAGTATAAAGTGATGGGTCTCGCACCCTACGGGAAACCAGTCTATTCCGATTTAATTTTTGAACATATAATCGACCTGAAAGCGGATGGCTCCTTCTGGTTAGATCAAAGTTATTTCAACTACTGTGCCGGACTCACGATGACCAGTGATAAGTTTCACCGTCTGTTTGGTGGACCCCCCAGAAAATCCGAGAGTTTATTGACCCAGCGAGACATGGATCTCGCTGCGAGTGTTCAGAAAGTTGTAGAAGACATTATGTTGAAAGTAGCGCACCATGCATATGCGGTGACTGGACTCAGCCACCTTTGCATGGCAGGTGGAGTTGCACTTAATTGTGTCGGAAACGGTCGTATTCTAAGAGAAACACCATTCAGTAAAGTATGGATACAACCGGCATCAGGTGATGCCGGTGGCGCTCTGGGTAGCGCCCTCTTTACCTGGTATCAAATAAGGGACAATCCACGGAAAGTAACGAAACAAGATGCACAAAAGGGTTCCTTTATCGGTCCCTCTTTCTCCGGGTCAAAAATCAGGGACTTTTTGCAACTGAGCAAAGCTGAGTTTACCGAGTTCAACGATGAAGATTTACTCGCAGAAAAAATTGCAAGACTACTTGCTGAAGGCAAAGTGATCGGCCATTTTGCGGGGCGTATGGAATTTGGGCCACGCGCTTTAGGTAATCGCAGTATCATTGGTGATCCTCGTAATCCGGATATGCAGACTAAAATGAATCTAAAAGTAAAATTTCGCGAGTCTTTCAGACCCTTTGCACCCAGCTGTTTAGTTGAAAATACAAGTGAATTTTTTGAATTAGACCACGAAAGTCCTTATATGTTATTAGTGGCTCCGATAAAAGAAAATCGCCGAATTAAAATGAATGAGGACCAGGAAAAGCTATTTGGCCCTGACAAACTTAAACAATTGCGATCCGACGTCCCGGCGATCACTCATATCGACTATTCAGCGCGGATACAAACGGTTGACGCGGAAACATCCCCACGTTTTCACAAAATCATAAAAGCTTTTCATAAATTGACGGGATATCCTCTCGTAGTAAATACATCATTTAATATACGAGGAGAACCCATTGTTGGGACACCACAAGACGCTTACCGCTGTTTTATGTATACTGATATCGATGTTCTTATCCTGGAAAACTGTATTTGTAATAAAGAAGAACAACCCGAAATGGAAGGAGCCGATGAATACAAAACTAAATTTAAGCTCGATTAACGATAGAATTCATTTCATGCTAATCTAAGATTCCAAGGTGTAAAATGGTGAAAAGAAAATCAATTATTTCTGAGTTACTTTTGTTTATAAAGGAACACAAGGCCTATTGGTTGGCCCCTATCATTGTGCTTTTACTCTTAACAGGTGCATTAATCATTCTCGGGAGCTCACAGGCCGCACCTTTCATTTACACCCTGTTTTAAAGTCCATTCCAGAATGTCCTTTATTAAAATTAATTGGAAACCAAATTCTCGAGAATTACGAATTTTTGGTTGCAGTATTTTTATTGGAATGGGTCTTGCCGGTTCTCTGTTCTTTTTTGTTTTTTCTAAAATCGGTTTTGCCTATTTTCTCTGGGGATGCGGCTCCACATTTTTTTTATTTTGCATCACTGGAAAAGCCATCGCCTTGCCCTTCTATTGGCTATGGATGGGATTTATTTATACCATTACTCAATCTTTGGGTCATATATCTTTGACCATGATTTATTATCTCATCTTAACCCCTATTGGCCTATTCTCCCGAATGACAGGGCGTGACAGATTAAAACTTAAAAGAATAGAGACTCAGACTTACTGGCAAAATATTGTTGAACAAGAAAGGAAGGAACAATACGAGCGTCAGTTTTAACATCTCTATTCCGCATCAATACCGCGTATTCTCAAATAAAGAATTATCATTCCTTAACGCCTGACACGCTTGGCAGAGGATAGACATTTGCTAGAGCTTCAGCCGTCACATAAGCCCCTTTACTGGTGAAATGACCATCCCGAGGCAGGAAAAGTTCATGGCCATTGGCTTGAGCATTTTCGAATGTCGATTTCATGTTTAAGAAATTAATGTTATTCATTTCACAAAATGATTTTAAGATATGCAAAAATAAATCATCGTACGGTAACCCTGTATAAATAAATACATAGGTGAATTTAAACTTTTTATTTTCAGCAAGGTCCTTAATTTTCAGTAGTGCTTTTAAATGAAATTCCATTGATTGCTGTAAAGCTGAATTACTCGCAAATGGAGGAAGCATCCGCCACATAGATTCAAGGTACGGATCCGGACTGATTTGTTCTCTCGTTTCATTTCGATCCTCCGGGTTGGCTACTGATAATCCCGATGGCTCTGAATTCTCTTCAGGGTATAAGGAGCTTCGTCTTTTCTTCGTCAACGAATTAAGAATAAATATTCCTCCCTTTACAATATACGGCTCTTGGCAGGCTGTTTCCCATGCCCTTAATAATCGTGTTACCTTTCTATCAGTGCTGATATAACGAGAGGTATGATCTCCAATAGGAATCTTCAGAAACCTGCTTCTATCCTTTTCATTTAAATTAAGGGTAAGATCTTTTATATCGTTATTTAAAAAGAAAAGAAAAACCAGTTTGGGTTGTAAAAGGACTCCATCATGCTTGAGAATCTGGTACTCATTATGTATGCCCGCACCTTGTTGGCCTAAATTCGCAACGGGTAGAGTGACCATCCTTTCTAAGTGACTCCGGACTGTTGAATCTTCCTCCAGTCCATGCCCATAAATGATGGAGTCACCTAATAAAACAACGTCCGCATGATTACGATCTCCCGGATTGCGATAGCCAAACTTGTCCGTCCTGTGCCACCAACGGTATCCATTAAAATACATCTCTCGCTCATAATTTTTTCTCATTCTCGCTGTTTTTCTCTCTCCATCAAATCGGTATATACCAGAACCCGTAAGCTGATAACCATGACCCAAATGATTGGCTAAATCTGCAGGTAGATAATCGAGTGTTCGACGTAAAGTAATTTCTAATATTCCAAGAGCTAGCACCAAGGTTACAAGCGTGATCGAAAATGCGGTCTTCTTAGGCTCAAACCAACTATAGATATTCTTTTCAAGATTGTAAGGGCCCTTTAATCCACGTTCTTTCAGGGACAAAATCAATCCTTCATCCAGTCGGAAAAATAGCTTTATAATCGATAAGATTAATATTGAGGAGATAATCAGTGGCCAGTTAGCCAAAGACCACCCTGTCTTTTTCTCGAATATTAAAAGGAATAAGCAAAATATCAGAACAACAATCACCCCTTCAACGAGGTTAGAAATTAATTTTCGAAATCGATATTCTTGCAATATTTTCATTATCCTATTTATAACTAATACTATCCACACATTTACTAAGTGATTAAATAAACTTATTTGCTTCAGACTAAATTCATTAGATTATTCAATATTACTTTCAGATATGACAGGTAATTATTTGCGCAAAATTACATTTTAAAATTAAAGAGCATCAAAATTAACACATTTATAATTTATTACATTGTGCCTTGTCCTTATAACGTCAGTATATGGATAAATAAAGGAGCCTAGTATTAGGTAGTTAATCACATTGAAAGTGACAGAAATTATATATCTTAGATGAAAAAATACGCCATCATTAACGGACCCAATTTAAATCGCCTGGGGAAACGCCAACCGGAAATATATGGACGTGAAACTATTGCTGATTTGGAAGCATATTTAACAAAAGAGGGAGAATCCCTCGGGATAGAAGTAATTTTTTTCCAGTCCAATCATGAAGGTGAGCTAATCGAAAAATATGCCGAGTTGTCAGATAATAAAATCGATGGGGTGGTTTTCAATCACGGTGGTTTAACGCATACCAGTGTCGCACTACGTGATGCGTTGGCAGGCACAGATCTTCCCGCGGTGGAAGTGCATATATCTAACATCTATGAACGGGAGGAATTTCGTCATCTATCATTCACTGCCCCCATAGCAAAAGGTATTATATCCGGGCTCGGATTCTACGGCTATGTGTGTGCCCTCCGTTATTTAGCAGGGGGATCTAAAGAGATTAAGGGGTTTCGGGATAATGATTAAATAATCCCGTAACTTTTCAATCCCCACAAACCTATATGCAAGGTCAAGCAAGTAGCCATTGCTGACCCTAAATCGTCGAGAACAATACCCAAACCGCCGGGTAGAGATTGAAGCTTATTAATACCAAGAGGTTTAATAATATCAAAAAATCGGAACACTATAAACCCCGCAAGCATGTAAAGCCAGGCGGGCCCGGCAAAAATATAGGGCTGAAGTCCCAGGTAACAGAGTGGCATCGCAACAAACTCATCGAGTATAATTTCGGGAGGATCTCGTTTTAACATTCGATCTTCAGCTTCACCACAAATTTCTGTCGCCAGATATGCAGTAAAAACCAAGAATATTAAAAAACCAAACGGACTTAAATGTAAAAACATAGTCGTGAACCATAACATGCCCGCCATTGATCCTATCGTCCCGGGTGCTTTACCCCAAAAGCCCAATGGACCTAGAGTGGCAAGATTTTTAACGACTGGTGAAGGCAACAGGCGGGTCCATGTTAACCGTTGCTTCATCATTTATTATCATCTCCAGTAAAAATGGATCCATATTTAATTAAATACACAGCTCCTGAATAAATAGTCAGGGCACTTGCAAAAATGAACAACAAGATTCCCGCAGCGTGGCAGGTACTTGCGATTTGGCTTAAATCGCGATCGAACACAAAACTAAGATCATTTTGAATCACGAGGGAAAAAAGCAGCACTGCAATACTGATAATTTGGAATACCGTTTTATGTTTACCTGATAATTCAGCTGCCAAGACAATACCACTACTCGCCGCTACCATACGCATACCGGTAATGAGTAATTCTCGAACGACTATAAAAAGAACCAATACGAGGGCCCACCCCGGTAATAGATCGAATACTAACAAAGCAATAAACATTCCCAGCATAATTATTTTATCGGCCAGGGCATCCATGAGTTTTCCTAAATTAGAGACTTGATTCAGCTTCCGGGCGAGGTAACCATCAAACCAATCCGTCAACCCGGCAAAGACAAACAAACAGAATGCAAGGGACGGAATACCCGGCAAATCAATAAAAAGTAACCCCACAATAATAAAGAGAAGGGGCACACGAGAGAGAGTTAATAATGTTGGCAACGTCATATTCTAAAGCTGCGTAGTTGCAAATAGATTAAAAATATTACAAACCATTAGCTACAAAGTATAAGATTAAACTTACAAATGATAAAAATATATTTATCCGTTGGGCAAACTTAAATGAATACCGCGATATATCCAGGCACTTTTGATCCCATAACCTATGGCCATCTCGATATCGTTGAGCGCGCATGTAATATCTTTGATAAAGTTTTTATTGCCGTTGCCCTCAATGAAGAAAAGGGCCCTCTCTTTTCACTTGAGGAACGACAAGAAATGATTCGGGCTAACTTACCCGATAAAGCAAACATTGAAGTTTGTTCATTCAATACATTGCTTGTCGGCTATGCGAAGGAAGTAGGGGCAAAGACCATCGTTCGAGGATTAAGGGCCGTTTCTGATTTTGAATTTGAATTTAAATTAACACAAATGAATCGGCACCTTGATGATGAGGTAGAAACAATTTTCCTAATGCCCAGGCAGGAATATTTCTTTACCAGCTCACGGTTGATCAAACAAGTAGCTCGCTTAGGCGGTGAGATCAATAGGCTTGTTCCTGAAAACGTATCCCGTTCTCTAAAGGAACGTTTTAATTCGTAAATTTGTTTGTCTATAAAATAAACTACATTAAGGGAATTAAAGATAACGCCCTTAAATAGCCGTAGCTAATTACTAAAAAGATAATTGAGCCTCCATTGTTATAAAACGGCTTCGAATCATTATGATGAGCAAGACTGAAGATCACGCGTGAAAAATAGTTCGCCTTCAAAAAACGGTAAACTATGGGTGATCTTTCTCACCATTTTTATTGATTTAATCGGGTTTTCGATAATCTTCCCGTTATTTCCTTCGATGCTTGAATATTATCTTCCGAAGGAGGGACCGGATAGTAATTTTGGTTATCTGATCGCAATTATCGAAGGGCTTTCGAGGAAAAGCGGCGCGGATACGAAGTTTCTGACCACGGTTTTGTTTGGAGGAATCATCGGGTCTATATATTCTCTCCTTCAATTCATTTTTTCACCGATATTGGGCCATTTGTCCGATCGATTCGGGCGCCGGCCTATACTAATATTCACCATTGCCGGAACTACCCTGAGTTACCTTCTTTGGGTTTTCGCAAGTTCATTTAATCTATTAGTCTTTGCACGTATATTCGGCGGTATCATGGGGGGGAACCTGGCTGTGGCTACCGCTGCCGTTGCTGATGTTACGAGCGATAAAGAGCGGTCCAAGGGAATGGCGTTGGTCGGCGTTGCATTTGGATTAGGCTTTATCATTGGACCGGTAATTGGGGGATTATCTTCTCTTTTCGATCTGACCTTAATAAAACCATCCTGGGAAGGCTCGGGTATTAATCCATTTTCGATTCCAGCGCTATTCGCATTCACATTGTCGTTAATAAACTTATTCTGGGTTATCGGCAAACTCCCGGAAACTTTTTCTCCTCCATCTAAGGTAAAAGAGAAAACAGCGCAGTGTAATTCAGGACGTCTAAGAACTTTATTTTCAATCAAAAACAGTAATGTCAGATTGGTAATGATTATTTATTTTATTTTTATTATGGCATTCAGCGGTTTAGAATTTACTATTACATTTTTAGCTCTTGAACGGCTGGATTATGGTCCGCCTGACAACACTAAAATTTTTCTCTTTATTGGTTTAGTCCTGATTGGTGTTCAAGGTGGGCTCGTGCGCAATCTAGCCTCGAGGTTGGGCGAAAAGAAACTCGTCATGGCGGGTATGGTTTTCGGTCTTATCGCTTTTGTGTGCCTTGCGCAGGCATCTCACTGGCCGCTCTTTTACTTTGGATTGGGACTGCTTGGCTTTAGCGTAGGATTCGCTTCGCCCACCTTATCAGCCTTAGCTTCTCTTTACTCTCCAAAGAACGATCAAGGCCGTAATTTAGGCGCGTTTCGTTCAGCTGGATCCCTCGCCAGGGCAGTGGGTCCGCTTTTCTTTGCCTTTCTCTACTGGTACTCAGGATCCAATTTGGCTTATATCACCGGTGCTGTGATATTAATCTTACCCCTGGTGATGGGGTTAGGATTAATTCCACCAAATAATCAAACTGAAGCCTCACAAGAGACTGCGCATTAAATTTTTATCCATTAAGAAAATATAATTCATTATGATTCAGCTTTAAGTTCTCTAGTCATCAAGTCCAATAATGCATTTTTCGGGTGCTTGTCATGATAAAGAACAGCATTTACTTCTTCCATAATGGGAGCTCGCAAACCTTTACTTTTACATATCTGAAAAAAGCAAGCTGTAGAGCGGTAGCCCTCGACTGTTAACCCATGTTTTTCGATTAAATCTATCGCAGAGTCTCCCTGCGCTATCCTTTCACCAAAAGATCGATTTCGACTCCAAGCACCATTACAGGTAGCAACCAAATCACCCACACCACTGAGGCCGTAAAAAGTCTCTTCTCGACCTCCGAGAGAAGTGCCTACGAGAACCATTTCTGAAAGAGCACGGGTGATCAGTGCTGCTCTAGCGTTGTCGCCAAGTTGAAGCCCATCACTAATACCTACCGCAATGGCATATACATTTTTTAGACAAGCACCTAACTCAACTCCGATTACATCTTGTGAAGTATATACCCGTAATTTCTCATTGCTAATCGCTTGTTGGAGAGATTTCGTTATATCATTACTTTCAGCCATTGCAAAAACAATGGCTGTTGGTTTTCCCTCAGCGACCTCAACAGCATAATTCGGCCCACAGAGAACGCCGACCCTATGATCAGGTAAAATTTCTTTAATTATTTCACTGGGAGTCTTATTTGTCTTCTCTTCAAGACCCTTGCTTAAGGTGATAATTAATTTTAATTGTCGGGCCTCTCCCATGTGCCTACGCACCTGCTGGCATAGTGCACGTAAGTATTTTGAGGGACAGGCCAGAAAGAGTGCATCAGCTTCCATAATTACCGGGTTAACTTCACTCCCTATTTGAAGACTGGAATCAAGGCCGAAGCCGGGTAGATACTTTTTATTTTCACGCGTCGTCGCTATCTCCATCGCTAACTCTAAACGTCGCGGAACCAAAGTAACCGTATGTTCAAGACGCGATAAATGGACTGCCATCGCCGTTCCCCAAGCACCCGCCCCCAATATACATATATTCATTACGGATATTTCTTCTGCTTTACATCATCGGCCCATTTCGAAACAGCCTTCATCGTGACATCAGCGAGATTAATATACGGTTTTATAAAAGGAGGTATCTCACCCGGCGTAAGCCCAAACAGGTCTGTAGAAACGAGGATCTGGCCATCACAGTGAGGTCCGCTGCCAATTCCTATTAGTGGAATTTTAACCGTTTCACTGATTTCTTTGCACAATCCCGTTTCGATATTTTCACCGACGATAGCAAAGGCACCTGCTTTTTCCAACGATTGCGCATCAACTAAAATTTGATTTCTTCGTTTGGGTGATTTTCCCACTTTGTAATAGCTGCCGAGTTGGTGCTTACGCTGAGGCAGCATCCCTATGTGTCCGAGAACGGGAATTCCAGCTTCGACTAATTGAGCGACTTTAGCCGCAATGTTCTCTCCACCCTCAAGCTTAACTGCTTCTACTTCTGCTTCCTGCATAAGTCGCCGACAAGATTCGAGAAGATGATCCATGCTACGATGTGCTTCAGGAAATGGCAGATCCGCCACCACCAGGGCATTTGGTTTTGCTCGCATAACGGCTTTGGCATGGTGCAAAATCATATCGACAGTCACCGGCACTGTTGATTCGAAACCAAGAAAACTTATCCCTACGGTGTCGCCGATGAGAATGATATCTACACCCGAACGATCGAGGATCCTGGCCGTTATATTGTCATATGCCGTTAAAGCAACTATTGGCCGATTGCCCTTAAGTTTGCGTATGACTTGAGTGGTAATTTTCATATTAGGTTATAGTATATGCCTTAAATTTGATCTCTGGCAATATTATGAAATTTTTCCTTATTTTTAGCATAAACCAATAAAAATTTCTAAAGCAACAGCACAATTCAAATCTTGCCAAGAGCTGTATTGCTTTTATCTTAATTACAAATTTTTTTGATCGCAGTCGATTATTACTTTCGACTGATTTTTAGGACAATAATTCACATGTTTAAGTGGTATTTTAAATGGAAATTCAGGCGTTCACATAAAGCGGTCGCATATAAAATTAATCGTAAAATTGATAAGCCTTTATTCGGGCCCGGATTCTTAGGACATTTGCAATCATCACGATTATGGGGGTCTAACTTAAGTAAGTATGAATCTCCTTATAAGCGCCGCCGCTATTTCTTTTTCATTTTTGTTATTATTGTCATCGTTGCTGGTATTTGGATTATAATTGAAAGTATTCAAGCTATTAATCTCTTTTAAAATATATTAACGAATTTTACTGCTTCTTTTGCCGTCCTCTCAACAATGTATTTAAACCTAATAACTGATGGATAAAATCCCCTTAATGGGTGTATTAATTCAACCTGCTTAATGTTTACTTGGCTCCAATCAATATTCCAGAAATACGGTAAATGGATGTTTCTTCTATTGCTCGCCCCGGTGATAGTCGCATTCGTTTTTACTATCACTCCAGCACGAAGCGGTCTGACGAAAGCAGATTCCTTACCTGAAATCGACTATTTCGGCTACAATTTGGCATCGGATCGCGATTTGCGAACCATTTTTTTAGGAGCGGAAATCAGCGCATGGATACAATCAGGACGACGCCCCTACAGCCAGGAGATGGTTGAAGATTTTGCTTTCAATCGGACCGCGTTTCTCGCAATGGCAGAAAATCTCAATGTCCCTGGGCCAAACGATAAACAGTTGCGTGATTACCTCACGACAAAACGTGCATTTATAGGTAACGATGGAAAATTCAATGAGCAACTATACTTTATATTCAAAAATGCCATTCAAGCGGACTCTAGAATCTCCCAGGAGCGTGTAGCCCAGACTATGAGTGAAGATTATCGCATTGAACAAGTTCAACAAGCGATGATCGGCCCTGGTTTTGTTCAACCATTTGAAGTTAAAAAACAAATTGAGCTGTTAAACACCCTTTGGTCGGTAAATGTGGCATCACTTGGCTATGACGAATACAATCCCTTTATATTAATCGAAGAAGCAAAACTATTAAATTATTACGAGAATAATAAATTTCGCTATGAAGTCCCTTCTCGGATAAAAGTGACGGCTATAGTTTTCTCCCTTATTGACTTTCGTAGTTCTATCTCAGCACCAGAAGATAGCGAACTTGAATCTTTTTTTAATAGTCAACCCTCCCGTTTTAAAAATGAGTCTGATTCAAATGAAGAAAATACTGAGAATGAATTTACCTTTAGCGATGTAAAAGACAAAGTTAGAGAAGCTTATCTCGACGAAAAAGCGGGGCAGCTCACTGCTGAAGCCGCTGATGATTTTACCCTTCGCCTCTATCGCGATAAGATCGAAAAATATTCTGAAGCCTTTAACCAACTTATAATCGAACAAAATGGGCATAAAGCTTCGATTCCACTTTATTCCCGGACGGATCCACCGACGGATACTAAAATTTCACGCCAGGCCCTTATTGACGCCTTTAACCTGGATGAGCGCAGATATTTTTCTGATATCATTAAAACCCAAGATGGTTCGGCTGTTATCATTTATGATAATAAGGCTGAAAAGTACATCCCTTCTTTTGATGCAGTCAGGAAATCCATTCTCACAGATTATGAAGAAAGTGAACGCAAAAGATTATTTATAGAAGAGGGTAAAACGATTAACAGTAAACTCACAACTGCCATGAATGAGGGTAAACTATTTTCAGTAGTTGCTGAAGATCTGGATCTAACCGTAGAAACCTACAAGGATTTTACCCGGCGCGAACCACCTGATGAATTCAATTTTTCTCTCTTTACCTCTGTCGAGAATTTGCCGCCTGGCGATGTAACACCGATGCTTTTCATTGAGAACAAAGGATTTTTCGTTCATCTCGAGAATAAAATTGTCCCGGAGAATAGCAGCCAATTTTCCGAATATGAATCAACCTCGAGTCAATTAGTTCAAGCTACAAATTATTATAGCGGCCAATCATTGATCTTAGAATTAAGATCTAATGAATTGGATAAATCTCAAACAAATTAGCCGCGAGCAATGCCTCGCGGCTCTCCTTGTTTTTCAGCTGAGCCTGGATAAAATCAGGATCCATTATGGAGCACCTTTTCTGGATTTCCATTTTCATCCGGTTGAAGAGATAGTGTCTGGTCTATCGGTATCTGCTTTTTAAACCAGGTTAATTGCTTTTTAATCAACCCTTGAGTATTTTGGATAATATCATTTTCCAACTTTGTTTGTTCTCCGCCATTTTTAAGATAATCAATCGTTTCACGATATCCAATTGCTGAAGCCGCGCTTAAATTCCCGTCGATCCCGTGCTTAAGTAACTGCTGAACTTCATCTATGAGACCCTCTTCGATCATCTTTTTAACACGCTGACGCGTTCGTTGAAGAAGGTCATCACGACTGCGGCTAAGAAAACAGACCCTTCTTTCAAATGCATCAAATGGTGAGCGTAATTTAGCGAACTCTGAATTTAGCTGATTTAGAGTTTTGCCTGATGCCAGGCAGCGCTGTAAGGCATTAATAACTCGTCTGGGATTCTCTAATGCAAGCTTACCTGTACCGTCTGGATTGCACTTGAACAACTCTTGAAGTAAGCCATCTCTCCCCTTCTCAGCATATAGCTCGTCGACATGCGATCTGATGTTAAGAGAAATATCGACGCTGTCCACAACAGCATGAAAAAAAGATTTCAAGTAAAATCCACTACCTCCTACGATAACGACGTTTAGACCACGATTATGAATGTCCGAAACTATTTTCTGAGACAACTGTAAATAATCGTGAACAGAATAACGGGTATTTATCGAGACTTGATCGATTCCATGATGGACTATTTGGCTCCGCTCAAATACTGATGGTTTCGCTGTACCGATATCCATTCCACGATATACAAGTAATGAATCACAAGAAAGGATTTCGGCATTATTTAATTCTGCCCAAGAAATTGAAAGTGCTGTCTTTCCAACTGCCGTCGGACCTACAATAAAATACAATGTCGCCACTTCAAGTATGCTAAGAGCTTGGGCCTGCTTAATTTATATGGAGTAAAACTGCAGAAAATCGAATCTCGATCGCTAATTCAATTTATAATAAATTGTCCACCTCACCGATTTGAGTATTCAAACTAAGCCCCCCATCAATTCTGATAACTTATTTGATAGCCGATTGAGGATGAGCTCTGGTTTGTCCGGGTTGGAAGCTATACAATTTACCAATGCACTGCCAACAATAACACCATCTGCAGAAGAAGCAACATCTCGAACTTGATCAGCAGTGGAGATTCCGAGTCCAACGGCTACTGGAAGTTCCGTGTATTTTTTTATATTCGCAACTGCTTCTTTAATATTGTCAGCTAATCTTACCCTTTCTCCCGTGACTCCTTCCACCGATAAATAATAAATAAATCCGGTCGCGGATTTAGAAATTAATTCTATACGATGGGGTGGCGTTGTCGGGGCAACTAAAAATATATTTTTTAAATCAATTTTCCGGCAACTATCGATAACATCGGCAGCTTCCTCAGGGGGCAAGTCTAACGTTAGTAGTCCGTCCACCCCTGCATCTTTAGCCATTTTCAAGTAGGGTTCAACACCTTGGGAGTATACAAGGTTATAATATGTATAAAGTACAATCGGAACTTCGGATATCGCTCGTATCTTTCTAATCAACTCAAATACCTTTGCTTGATTCATACCCGATTCAAGAGAACGTTGTGCAGCAAGCTGATTCGTATTTCCGTCTGCTAACGGGTCGGAGAACGGCATACCCAGCTCCAGAACATCGACCCCAAGCTCTGTCAATTTGCGACAGGCTTGATAAGATGTTTCGAAATCCGGATCACCCGCGCATAGATAAGAAATAAAGCAAGCTCTTCCTTTGTCGCGTGCGGCAGCAAATGTTTGTGTGATACGATCCATTGTCTTTCAAGCTATATACAAAAAAATCATTATCGATAGAAAAATCCAATCCTGAATTATAGAGAAGAATATCTTTCCCGCTATTTTTTCCTACGGGAGAACTCCGACAACTAATAAAGGCTTGATCAGCTACTCCCCGATGGCGTTGCATTAATATTCCCGGAAGAGATAAGAGTCTCTATCTCGTCTATATTTTCTCTTCCTGATATATATGTTTTCATCAATCCTTTCCCCTTGACCTCAATTTCGCCACGATGCGCGAAGGGGTACTTATCCTTTAATCTCAAATAAGTTGGTTCAACGACTTGAATCAGTCCCGGATGGCAAAGTGTCTTCATACGGCTGGCTATATTAACCGTATCGCCCCATAAATCGCAGGTAAAACGCGTTTGACCGATACCCCCGGCCACTACGGGTCCGGTGCCCATACCTATTCTCAGTTTAAGTTCCAATTCATACTTTTTACTAAATTCATCAATTTCATTTAGGGCAGATAATGCAAACTCCATACATCTTTCCGTATGATTTTCATTGTGAGGAGGAATACCTCCAACTACCATGTAAGCATCGCCAATGGACATTCGTGGTCGCAATGCTTTAGCTCTCATGATTTTTCGTTATCAGTCTTTCAACTTGTAAGTAATGAGATCGGGTTAGAAACATAAAGCTAGTCTAGATGTAGACAGCTTCTGAACCGTGTTTAATCAATTTGGAAAATTCCGCTATTAAAATGATTATATCGATATGTAATGTTTAGCGATTCTCCTAATAAATATCAATAAACAAAATAATCTGGAATCCATTCATTATCAATAGTTAAAAATATAACCGGGCCAAAATAATTGAAATCTCTAAAATAAACGCAGGAACAGCGGATGAGATAACTTTTTATCTCATAGAAGGAACATTAAAAAAACGAATTATCCGTAGGGAGAAATTCATAAATATTTATACCTTCATGCGATTCTCGATTTAGCAGCGTCAAACGCAGTAATTAGAGATTTCTTAAGTTGAGTAATGAGTATAGGTTTTGAAATGTAATCATTCATCCCCGCTTCTAAACATTTTTCGCGATCGACGGTGAGTGCTGTAGCTGTAGTGGCAATGATGTAGAGATCCTTTTTTTCTTTTCCACATTCACCCGCGCGAATAGAGCGTGTTACTTCCAGACCGTCGATTCCAGGCATCCTGACGTCTAATAGAATGACATTATAATTATTATCCTTAGTCATTATCAATGTTTCCTCACCGTCAGAGGCAAGATCTGCGGAATAGCCTAACTCCTTCAGCATTTCAAGAAGGAGGTGCTGATTTACCTTTTCATCCTCGGCAACAAGAATCTTGAGTGGATAATTATTGGCAAGTGCCCGGGACACTTCATTATCCACTGGAACGTCGCTTTCAATCTGGGGTTCAGCTGTACTGTCTACTTCAATGCTAAAATAGAAAGTTGATCCTTTATCAGGTTCGCTTTCGACCCAGATATCTCCACCCATTTTTTCACAAATGCGCTTACAAATGAGTAACCCGAGTCCTGTTCCCCCAAATTGGCGAGTTGTTGAAGAGTCAACTTGAGAAAAAGGTTTAAACAGGCGATCCACTTTTTCCGGGGGTATGCCAATCCCTGTATCTCTAACGGCAAATACGATTCCCCAACGGTTTTCACTAATTGCGTTCGTTGTAATTTCAACGACGATTTCACCCTCACTCGTAAACTTCACTGCATTATTAACAAGATTAAGCATTATTTGATATAAACGGTGAGAATCACCGATAAAATTACCGTCACTTGAATCATTGATCTTGTAATCCAGTTTTATCCCTTTTTCTTTTGCTTTAACAAGCACTAGATCGAGGACTTCAAGAAGGGTATCTTCCAAACGGAATACAGCATATTCCAATTCTATGCCGCGCGATTCAATCTTAGAGAAATCCAAAATATTATTAATGAGATCGAGTAGCGATCTGCCGCTTCGGTTTATAATCTTAAGATATTCGCGTTGTCCCGGTTGCATATCGGAACGTTCCAGTAAATCGGCAAATCCGAGGATCGCATTCATCGGTGTTCGGATTTCATGGCTCATCATCGCGAGAAAATCACTTTTCGCTTTATTTGCTGAATCTGCCGCTTCTTTAGCTTGCTTCAACCCCTCTTCCGCCTCTTTTCGAGCGGTAATATCATGAGCCATCCAGATGACAAGAGTCTCACTGTCTTTAAGCGGATTAATGGGCGCAATGCGTCCTTCAAACCAGTGCTCTCTGCCTTCAAAAGGGAAGGATTACTCAATAATCTGCAGTTGCCTGCTATTAATGGTTTCAGAAAGTGTTTGATTAAAAAGCTTAGCTTTATCTTCAGGATATAAATCATCAAATTTATGTCCAATGAGTGTATCTTCCTGCCCATTAAAAATACTGTCAGAGGAAGCAAAAACTTCAAGGTAGCGGCCATTTCCTGATATAACAAATGCACTGTCCGGCATGGCATTAATAAATGCACGCAATCGCTGCTCGTTAGCGCTTATCAAGTCTTCGCGATATTTATGCTCAGTTAAAATTGCGGCAAGAAACATTCCCGTGACAGCGAGAACACCGATAAACACCCATAAATAGGATGGGGGTTGAGAATGAAATTTAGTAGCCTCCGGGCCGATGACATCTTTTAATTCCCAGAAAGCTATTAAAGAGATAATAAGTATGCCGGTAGTAGCCCCGCGCTGACCAAATCGAATAGCAGACCAAGCAAGGACCGGTATCATCGCCAATTCGAGTGGATAGCGCAGCGTGTCAATAGGTGCCCAGTTTTGAAAAACTTCTTTTGAAATATAGATGAGGACGATGAGCCAACCCAATACTTCTGCTGCCTGACGGTTGGTCCAAGTCATATGCGTTTTAGCAAACCAACCTAAAAGAAAAGGCCCCAAAATAATCATCCCGACGGCATCACCCAACCATCGGATAGACCAGATACGTTTAAAATCATCCCAAAATTCAGGATTTAACTGGCAGAGCAGAGAAGAACTAATAATCGAACTAATCAATGAACTGAGTAGAACCCCGACAGCAATGAAGTAGATTACGTCATTTATGAGATCGACGGAATCTTGAAAAGCAAAAAACCTTTTCAATACGTAAACAGCGAATGTAGTACTAAGCGTATAACCGAGGGCAACGCCGAGTGAATATATGAGTGCGCTATCCTGGAAATAATAGGTGAGAAAAGCACCACCGGCGATTGCTGGGAGATAACGATAACCAAAGAGAGTAACAATCGCAAAAGATAGACCCGCCGGCGGCCAGATCAGCGGCGCGTAATTTTCCCAAAGAGCGACATCCAATCCCAGGCCGGCAATCGTACAATAAATGACGACGACCCCTAGCAGTTTCGCCAGGTAGATGCTCCATTCCAAGGCGCTTTTGGGAAGAGGTTCAATTTTGGAATCCTGTTTTACCATGTATCCTTTTTAAAAATGTAAACTGAAATAAATTTATTGTTTCACTTAAACATGATATACGGTTAAGATAAATTGATAATTTTTAAAGTAATGGACGAGACAATGAAATTAAAAAACATTTAATTTCAAAAAGTAATAGCAGGACTCAAGTCCTATTTTCTATAAACGAATAGCGACAGTCAATGAGTAAATCTTCGTGCGTGATACAGGAACAGATGATGACAATAAAATTTATTTCCACACTTAAAATTAGAGAATTAATTTTATTCAAATAAAATAATTCCGATTGAATTGTATTAAAAGAGATATATAATAAATATTATATATTAATACCATGCCGATTTATATTTACCAGGTCTCTACAGATGATGGATCTGAAGGAGAAATCTTCGAAATCGAACAATCAATGACGGATGATTCTTTAATAAAACATCCGGTCACAGGTCAGTCGATAAAGCGAATTTACCTTCCACCTAATATTTCTAAAAAATATACCCCCGGCCAAACCAAGAATAAGCTTGATAATAAAAATGTCGAAAAAGCGGGTTTTTCTAAATATGAACGTGATAAGCTTACGGGAACTTATCATAAAGTTGCAGGCAAAGAAGGTCCTGGAAAATTTAATACCTGATAGCTTCTGACTACATTTAGTGGGTCAACCTGTTTATCGCAGAACCCTCATCCGCTTTTAATTAATCGCGCTTAGTGAAAAGAAATGCGGCTCCACCATCATGATTGTCTTTCCAAGGTTGGCTGATCACTTCTTTTATTAAGTGCCAAGATGGAGATTTATTTAGCATGAATTCTTTTACCACCGCCTGGTTTTCTTCCTCTTCAAGACTGCATGTGCTATAAACAAGGCGTCCACCAGGCCGAACAAAATCAGATGCCTTTTCGAGGAGTGCTAATTGTTTCGCCGACGCTTTATTTATAGCATCAGCTTCGAGTCGCCATTTCGTATCGGGGCGTCGGCGAAGAACTCCAGTATTGCTACACGGTGCGTCTATAAGCACGGCGTCATAAACAGGGGGTAATCCCCGTAATTTAAAATTCTCAGGATTTACTTCTAAAAGGTCCGCTTCCACAATATCACACGGTATATGCCCAAAAGACCTAAGGTTATTTTTTAAAAGTTCAACACGAGGACCCGGCAAATCAAGACATACCAGCCGACCGTTACTGTTGCTGATCTTTTCTGCCAATATTCTGCTTTTCCCTCCAGGGGCTGCGCAAAGATCGAGAACCATTTCACCGGGTTGAAGATCAAGGATAAAGGCCGGTAAATGACTTGCCGGGTCCATGATATAAGCAAACCCTTGATTGACGATATCAACGACTGTATCCCAACATGAATTTTCTATGCGATAAAAACCCGACCAGGGAGTTGAAATCAATCCCACGGGTAGTTCCTTCTTATAAGTATCCATGACCCGCATGTAAACCGGTGAAGGTTCCTGGTTCCATTCGAGCAATGACCGCGTATTAAGAAGCCCGAAATCGTTGTACCAACGTTGCACTAGCCAATCTGGGTGGCTATATATCAGGGCCAGACTTTCAACGCTACTATCTTCCCCTGCCCTTATAATTTGTATTTGAGCGGGAACCTTGCGAAGAACGGCATTAACCATTCCATATTCTTTAATGCTCACGAGGTTTTTGGCTTGTTCTACCGCATGGTGAACTATCTTAGGAGCTTTAGAAGGATCTTCTGAGAGGATTTCAGCAGCTCCGATAAAAAGAATTGACTTTAACCGTGCTCTTGTCTGCTTTTTTAGACGCTTGCTAAGCGTATACTCAATTAATTGTAAATTTCTTACCACGCCTAATAGCAGGAATTGGCAACGACGACGTTCCATTCTTGAAAGCCCGGAAGCGTGGTCAGCAATTAGCGTGTCTACCTTTTGCGGCTTACGAAAATAGACTTCGCAAAGGATTACTGCCCTATGCCAACCACTTTTGGAAAATTCGGAATTAGTGCTCATATTCCAGTAAAAATCAGCTCATCTGATTGACTGGGTCTAGGTATACTATAAGTATATCTAATTATCACGCTGCAAAATAGATTATGAATAAAGACGATATTGATTTGCTCATTCAAAGACAACCCCGTCTTGAATCATCTCGAGAAAAACTCGAGTCGATGCAAGAGGGTGTGTATTGTATTCATCGAAGTTGGGGTCTTGGCAAGATAACAGAATATAATGCACAAGAAAGTAAACTCATTATCGATTTTGAAGGTGGTAAAGCGGGTCACGCCATGGACCCCGTATTTTGTATTGATCGACTCGACATCCTGGCACCAGAAAGCATGATTGCTCGCCATCGAAAAGAACCAGAGGTGGTTGAAGAAATAATTAAGAAAAGACCAACTGACCTGATTGTAGAAATACTCTCCTATGCCCCTAATCAAGGAGCAACGAATTCGGAATTGGAATCACAGTTAATTCGTCTTTTAGGGGAAAAACGCTACAAAAAATGGTGGACCGCTACAAAAAAACTTCTCGTAAAGGATCCCCGGGTTGCAGTGCCGGCAAAAAAAACCTCTCCCTATCTATTACGTGAAGAGCCGATTACTGCAGAAGATGAAATTCTTGAGCAATTTTTCTCAACAAAGGCACCGGAAAAGAAAGTCACTCTCGCAGAAAAGCTGCAAGACTTATCCGTTTCAAATGACACCCTAAAGAAACATTTGCCTGACGTGCTTATGAGCCTCACCGAGGCGATTAAAGAAACTCGCCGCCTCAATCCTGGTGAACGATTACACGGCCTGTGGATACGGAATGATCTAGCGCGCTATATTCATGAGGATGTCGAGATGCTGAAGCCAACTTCAGCATCGATGATTTATGAGAATAAAGAACTTTCGGAATTAGCCGTTCAAATACCCTCGAGCTATTTAAAGCGTTTGCTGGAACTAATCGCCCGCTGCTACCCAGACGATTGGAAAAAAATCATGTTTGACCTGTTAAAAAACAGCAGCGGCAAATTCACGAGCGAATGTATTAATTTCCTCATGGAGATGGAGACCGAAGATGAACTTCAACTCATGCTGCAACGTTGGTTAGATGAGCAGACATTGAAGGGCCCGATTCTACTCTGGATCATTAAAAATCGACACGCCCAAAAATTTCAAACGATAGTTAAAGATCTAATTACCCCAAGGATGCTTAACGCAATTTTTTATGCTATCGATTATGAAGCAATTAAAAATGCGGGTACCCGGCGCATCCCACTCGCTGATTTTTTAAGCGATGACATCGAAATAATACCAGAATTATTATCTTCGGCCACGCCTGAAACGGCAAGTGATCTGGCCACCACCTTGATGCTTAATCAAGGGTTTGAAAACCTCACTAGAAATTCTCTTCTTGCGCGTTTTATTAAACAATTCCCCAACGTACAACACCTATTGACCGATGATAAAGTAGAACGGCCCCAGGAGCACCTCATAGTATCACAAAAAAGTTATGATGCGCGGAAAAAAGAATACGATATTTTGATTACTGAAAAGATTCCAGAAAATACAGCGGCGATTGGAATAGCTCGTGAACTCGGTGATATTAGAGAAAATGCAGAATATAAAATGGCTCGCCAAGACCAAGACACGCTCCTCTCCCGCAAGGAGCGAATTGAATTGGACCTGGCTCGCGCACAAATCACTGATTTCACCGAAGCCCCTGCTGATGTTGTCGGCATCGGCACCGTGGTTGAATTGCTTCAGCATTCAACGGGTCAAAATACCAGTTATACTATTTTAGGAGCGTGGGATAGTGATCCTGCGAACAATACCTTATCCTATGAAACTCCTCTAGGTTACGTCCTACTATCCAAGCGTAAAGGAGAGACGGTAGAAACAAACATCGATGATACGATGGAAAAATGGACGATTAAGAGCATCTCCCGTTACATTGATGCAAAATAGCTTGTTGCTTTTCTCTTTGTACTGTTGACCAGTGTTTTTATTTTTTGCGACTAGCAGCTCCTATTGCATTGGCGATTGTACCTTATTGAACGCGAGAACGATGGGTA
>Ga0115002_10001683_pt1 | contig 29975 bp, 30 predicted proteins | sample ArcticOcean_MG_C_8_FD_89576 | JGI IMG/M metagenome (GOLD analysis project Ga0115002, IMG submission 89576) | Marine microbial communities from western Arctic Ocean - ArcticOcean_MG_CB11_86 | ecosystem: Environmental > Aquatic > Marine > Oceanic | place: Arctic Ocean: Canada Basin | collected... | reverse complement strand
GCTTGTTCGATCCCGCCATCGTCAATGAAACCATCGCCACCTTCCGTGCAGCCAAGCCGTATGTCGCATTCCTTTGCGAGGCCGTCGGCGTGAAATTTTGAATGTAGCACGCAAAGACGCGAAGGCACCAAGCAAAATGCAGACGACCCATTTCCCGCATTTTGCGAAAGAAGGAGCCCGCGGATCACGCGGATAAGCGCGGACAAGGGTGAATAGCTCGCCGAAAAACTCGGCCAACTCTTTGTCAAGGCCGTGCATCTCGGTTTTACCTCAGACGAACTACTCGTCATGGTGCAAGATCACATCAAGCAATTCGCCTTTGCAGCGGAAGGAGGCAACCCCAAGTGACCGTCCCAATTTCCACTTCCTGGGCTTCACCAACGGGCGCGGTTTCTAACCGCCACTAAGCAGACACGGATGAAATATCCGGGCTAGCGCCGATCGCTGTACTCTTTATGCCTGCACTGTCAAAGTCGCGTTTGCCATGCGGACGGGATTCGGGGTGCGATCGTAGCGATTAGGCTCCCCCTTTCCCTTGCTACCTCTACCTTGTTCCAAAAGGATTCGTCATGTCTTCCAGGTTTCTGTGCACGTTGCTGGCATCGGTTTGCGCGCTGGCGAGCTTGTGCCCTGCCACGGCGGACGCCCAGATTGGCCGCCGTTTCGTCAACCGAGCCGAGGGTCCGGTGGTAGCGCGTGGGAGAAATTTGATTGGACGGATTATTGAAAGACGACGAGCTCGTTTCTTGGGCGCAGAAGCAATAGCCGCCGAGCAGCAAGCAACCGCTTACGCTGCCCAAACCCGCAAACCGGTTCCGCAGCCAAATGGGATTCGTCAGGCGTCTGGTATCCAACAGACCTCTGCCACACAATCGCTAAAGCCGTTACGTCCTTTGCCCACCAAGGCCCAGTTAGCGGCGATGGACGAATCGGCGTTATGGGCCGCTTGGCGCGATACCACAGAACTACTCGACGAGCAGTTGAGCTCGCTCACGACAGCGGTAAGTTGGCAACAACATTTGAGCACGACCCGCGCCCTGCGTGGCGAACTGACAGCGCTACCGAACGAGTCGAAAGATGGTGCCTTTCAAAATCTGCTCGCTCGGTTCGACAATGTGTCCACCAACGAGGAGTTTCTAAAAATTAGCGGCCAGCCCGGCTTCGTCGCCAGCCACTCCGCCTTACATGAAATCGTGACCCGCTTTGCCAGTCGGATAGACGGTCCAATCGATGGCCCTAACGACGGCCCTAAACTAAGAGCGCCCACTGGCGGTAAGATCGCACAAACTGAGCCGGAGTCTGGAAATATTGCAGAGATTCTGCCGACTCCCTCCTCCGTCGCCGACGAACCTCAGGGAACCCAGGGCGAACGCTCGATCCTCAAGAGACGTTAGCACGGATATTTCATGCTACGGAAAATGCTGACGAATGTTGAACTTCGCTAATGGGACAAGAATACGTTCGGTACAGGCCACCGCAGATTTGAGTCGATCAAACGCGGTGGACGGCATTCACTAGCTGTTGGATGGTTTGTCGCAGCAACTCGTCGCCACCAAACGCCATCCCTAGGGCACGCAGCTTGCTCGTCTCTATTTGACGCTTGGGGCGAGTCTGTTCTCCGAGAATCTCACTGCCGGACTTTGATAGCTCTTTGGCCAGCGTAGCAACGTCCCATTCGGATATATAACGGTCGTAACAGCTGTACGCTTCGCCAGTGATACCCTCAGAATTCAGCAACACTCCAACCGCCTTGGCCACATCGGCTGCATGCACTTCCTTTCCACCCTGCTGGCAAGTGACGGATTCGCCCCGAACAACCGTCTGGACCAAGTCGAACCATTTGGTGTGTTCAATCGGTCGGGCGATGCCATACACGCCGGTGGGTCGTAAGGCACAGATCGGGTATCCGTCACCAAAGCCGTAGCTGTGGACAAACTTCTCAATGGCGGCCTTGTGAGCGCCATAGTGGCTTGTCGGCCAGAGGGGGTGTTTCTCGTCCAGTGGCCGATCGTCGAGGGTGCGCTCATGCACAGCGCAAGTGGAGATAAAAACAAACTGTCGCACGTTTGCAGTACGTGCGGCCTCAATCAAGCGGAGCGAGCCGAGGATGTTTAGCTCCACAAACTCGGCCAAATCCCCTGTGCCTTCGCGAAAGCCGCGGCCGGGACGGTGTAGTGCTGCATGAACGACGGCATCACACCCTTCGACGAAGGATGCTTCGTTTCCGTCGTTGAGTTCGCCACCAACCCATTCGAGACGGTCTTCCGAGTTTTCGAATCCGCGGCGATCACTACTGGGCCGGTGCCAGCAACGGCAGCGGTGTCCCTGGTCGGTCAAATGTTGACGGATGTACCGACCAATAAACCCCGTCGCACCTGTAAGAGCAACTCTCATCGCAATTCTCCTTCGTTGACTGTTTGCACACCGGGCAGATCATGAAGTGCTTCTAGGCGCCATTGTGAGCGTGTCGAGGCGGGCGTGCAACGCTACGCCCCCCCCCGGAAGAGCGTTTCTCGGGGGGGCCTTTGTCGGATGTCGGCGCCTGGCTAGTTGCACCGTGCTCCGTTTCCTAAAAAACGGCTTTCAAGGTAATTGAAAGTCAACTCCGTTAGCACTAACGTAACGATCGAGCGGTGACGACGGGTCCATGTACCGGGAAAAGGGCTTTGCCCCGGGGCGTCAGGACTTGCTCAATGCAAACAATCCTGTTTTCAGGAGCGCCGCCCTCATTGTCGCACCGCTCACTTTTTGTGCCTGTGACATTCGGTGCGCGACCCCCTCGCACACGGGCTTTGTCGAAGTGCGCGTTGCCTTGCACGAGGAGGAGATCGCGATCGACGCCTCGAACCGCAATCGCCAACCTGCGTTCGGTTTGCCCCCGCCGACTGCAGTTTCTACGTCAGCAGCAACCATCTTTTAACGAAGAAGTGATATTTAAGATTTCGAGACGCCTACCGATCTTTCATTCGATCTCGCACCGGGTGACGGTCAGCGGCAAGCGGTTTGGCGAGACACTATCACTACAAGCTCCACGGACGCTAAAAACTTCACGGGCCGCATAGCCATAAATCTGTGGAAATACACGTTCTTGGGTCGCCCTGCCCGCCTGAATGGCTAAAATGCAGTAAGGTTTGGCCGCGGGTAGCGTCTATTTCCTGTAGACAGCTAGTAAAGCTGCGTTTGTCCACACCTGAGGAGGCTCACGCATGGCTCAAATGTTATCCAAACGAAATGTGGCTCTCTTGGCAGCACTCGTACTGCTGGGAGGTTTTTTGATTGTCAAAAATTCTCCTTCTTCGTCGCATGCCGAAGTAGGGAGTGGGAGAAAACCGATGGCTAGTGATGCAGTTTCCCCTGGAACCCAACTCGAAAAGGCCACTTTTGGTGGCGGATGTTTCTGGTGCACCGAGGCCGTCTACCAGGAACTCCAAGGCGTCACCAAGGTGGTCTCGGGATACAGTGGCGGAAAAACGTCCGATCCAACGTACAGTGAGGTTTGCAGCGGGACGTCGGGTCACGCCGAAGTGATTCAAGTTGATTTTGATCCGCAGCAAGTTTCTTTTACCGAATTGCTTGAAGTATTTTGGAAGACGCACGATCCCACGACGCTCAACCGACAAGGGGCCGACTCGGGCACGCAGTACCGTTCGGTCATTTTTTATCACAGCGAGGAGCAGCAGCGTCAGGCAGAAGAGACCAAAAAGAAACTGGACGCTTCGGGAGCATTTGATCAGAGAATCGTCACGGAGATCAGCCCGTACAGTAAATTCTATTCTGCAGAAGATAAACACCAAGACTTCTTCGCATTGAACCCGGCCCAGCCGTATTGTCAGGCCGTGATCGTTCCGAAAGTGGCGAAATTCCGTGAAGTGTTTGCGAATAAACTTAAATCTGCCAAGCCGAGTGGTGGAGCACCCAGTGATGCGGCGCCCGGCGATCCCGCAGCCAAAAAGGACGTGGACTGGAGCCAAGTCGACTGGCAAGGCAAGCTGACACCGGAGCAATATAAGGTCACGCGCAAAGACGGCACCGAAAGACCGTTTCAAAACGAGTATTGGGACAATAAGCGGGAAGGCGTTTACCAATGCGTCTGCTGCGGCTTACCTCTGTTCGATTCTCGGGCGAAGTACGAATCAGGCACCGGCTGGCCCAGCTTCTTTCAACCGCTCGATCCGAAACGCATTTTGAACAAAGAAGATCGCAAGCTATTGAGTACACGCACTGAAAATCGCTGCACACGCTGCGACGCCCACCTGGGCCATGTCTTCACAGACGGTCCCAAGCCCACCGGCATGCGCTATTGCATGAATTCGGCGGCGCTGAAGTTCGTGGATAAGAAGGCGGCCAAGTCGGAAGATTGAAAACAAGACTCGTTGGGACAGTGCGTTTTCGGTTAGCGTACAATGTTTTGCCAATCGCCAACCGGATGAGATTCGTTGAGGACTATGATGAATATATCCTCTCGCTGCGCCCAGTCATCAAGCAACCCATCCGCCAGATGATTCCCATGCAACAGGCCCCCTGTCACCCGTTGATGCTGCCACTCACCGTGTGCCTAGCGAGCTGGATCGTGTTCGCCCCAACTGTGTCGGGCGGCGAAGATCCGGCACCCGGCTCGCAGACGGTCGTCTCCTTGCCGTACGGCTGGCCCTTTTTGTCAGCGAAGCAGATGCAGCATCGCGGTGGGACCACCGAGGGTTTCGACGTCACGCTTGAGGCGACCGCAAGCGCGCCGTGGAAGGCCCTGCAGGATGCGAGCCTCTCGCCTGTAGAAAAGGACCGACGCGCGATTCTCGCGCTGGCCGGTTCCTACCGGGTGAGCTTTCAGTTTATCGAGACGATGGGAGTCGTCGCGGACTACCATCCGCCGCAGCCCTACTTCTCCTGGGGGACCGAATTCGTCCACGTGCTCCGGCAGTCCGAGCGCAATGTAAGTCTGCAGCACACGCTCGTGATGTACTTTCGCGAAGAGGATGGGAGCATGTCTCCTCCCATGGTGATGAAACATTGGCGGCAAGAATGGAATTACCAAGACCGCGACCTGCACACCTACCGGGGTAATCAGGTTTGGGCCCGATGGACCCTAACGGATCAAGAGGTCCGTGGCCGCTGGACCCAGGCCGTGTATCAGGTGGACGACTCCCCGCGTTACGAAACAATTGGCCGCTGGGATCACACGGGCGGTGTGTCGCGGTGGACGAGCGAAGACGCATGGCGGCCGCTGCCGAGGCGGGAATTCTCGGTTCGCGACGACTACAATGTGTTGGCTAGCACCCACACGATCACCGTAACTCCCACGGGTTGGGTCCACACACAAGACAATCGCAAGCTCTTAGTGGCAGAGGGCCAAGACCAGATCCGCTGTCTCGCTTGTGAGGCGGGCATCAACCGCTACGAGCGCATTATCTCGCCCGACCTGGCATCGCCGGCCGATGCGTACTGGGCCAAGACGGGCGACTATTGGCGTGAGGTCCGTGCGATGTGGGCGGAAGTGTGCCAAGCGCGTGACCGCTTCAGGCTGCAAAAGCAGGTCGGTGATGCGAAGCTCTACCAAGAGCACTTTGAGTACGCCGACCGAGTGCAAGAAAACGAGCGCTATGATGCAGCCAGCGGTCGTGAACACGCGCGTGAGACCATTGGCAAGTTCCTCGTCGATGCAGCGGTCACCGAGTGACGGACCGAAGGTTCGCGTGCGTGTTCACATCAATCTGGTTCGTATCCCAAGTTGGGCCCCAGCCAGCGCTGGATTTCTGCTAGCTTCATCCCTTTGCGCCGCGCATAATCTTGGGCCTGCTCGCGGGTGATCCGGTCCACGGCAAAATAGCGGGCCTCGGGATGGGCGAAATAAAGGCCAGAGACACTCGCTGCCGGGTGCATCGCGTAGTTTTCGGTCAACTCGATCCCAGTGTGATTTTCGGCGCCTAGCAGATCAAACAAGATGCGCTTCTCGGTGTGGTCGGGTTGCGCCGGGTAGCCAGGGGCTGGGCGGATGCCACGGTATTTTTCGGCGATGAGGTCTGCTGCTGAGAGACCTTCGCCGTTGCCGTAGCCCCAGTCACCGCGTGCGCGGCCGTGTAGGCGCTCCGCAAAGGCCTCGGCCAGTCGGTCGGCAAGTGCTTTGATCATGATCGAATTGTAGTCGTCGTGTTCGGCCTCGAATTTGGCGGCTATAGCATCGCAGCCGACGCCCGTAGTTACCGCAAAAGCGCCCACGTAGTCCTCGCGTCCACTATCAACGGGAGCAACAAAATCGGCTAACGAGTAAAAAGTATCTTGGCCTTTGCGCTCCCACTGTTGACGCAAGCCATGAAACCGGCATTGCTCTTTGGTACGCGAGTCGTCGGTGAAGATCAGGATATCGTCGCCGTCGCTCGCCGCAGGCCAAAAGCCGTATACACCATGGGCACGTAATAAGTTTTCGTCGATGATGCGCTGTAAGAGCGCCTCGGCGTCGTCAAATAATGTACGCGCTTCGGTGCCAACGTGCTCGTCCTCAAAAATACGAGGATACTTACCCTTGAGTTCCCAAGTCTGAAAAAACGGGGACCAGTCGATGTACTGCTTCAGCTCCGCGAGAGGGAAATCTTTGCAGACACGAACCCCAGTAAACGCGGGTTGAGCGATGTCGATTGTCGACCAGTCGCAAGTAAATCGCTTTTCTTGAGCGGCAGCGTAGGGCAGCAGCGAAACAGTTTGGCGTTTTTCGTAGGATGCGACCATCTGCTTGTGAAGCTGCTCGTTCTCTGCCTCGAATAGCGGACGGTTCTCAGCGCTAATTAGTTTTTCGACCACCCCCACCGAGCGTGACGCGTCGAGCACATGGGCCACGCAGTGGTCGTAGCAGGGAGCGATTTTTACGGCCGTATGCTTGGCACTGGTCGTGGCGCCACCGATCAGGAGCGGCTTGGTGACGCCGGTTCGCTTCATCTCGCGCGCCACATGGACCATCTCATCGAGGCTGGGCGTAATCAGCCCCGAGAGTCCGATGACATCAACGTTTTCTGCGGCGGCAGTCTCCAGGATTTTCTCGCAAGAGACCATCACTCCCAGATCGATCACCTCAAAACTGTTGCAGCCAAGTACCACGCCGACAATGTTCTTGCCGATATCGTGTACATCGCCTTTGACGGTGGCCATCAAGACCTTGGCGCGGGCCTGGCCGACGGTGCCGGCCGCTTCTTTCTCGGCTTCCATAAAGGGAGTCAGATAGGCTACCGATTTTTTCATCACGCGGGCCGATTTAACGACCTGGGGCAAGAACATTTTCCCAGCGCCAAACAAGTCACCTACGATGCCCATGCCGGTCATCAGCGGCCCTTCGATGATCCCGAGGCACGTGTCATATTTTTGCCGAGCTTCTTCAGTGTCTTCGTCGATGTATTTGACAATGCCTTTGAGTAGCGCATGCTGCAGTCGCTCTTCGACACTGCCTTCCCGCCACGCCTCGTCAAGAACGGCTACTTTGCCGCCCTGCCCTTTCACCGTCTCGGCAAAATCCACGAGCCGCTCGGTGGCGTCGGGCCGTCGATTGAGGAGTACGTCTTCGACAAGCTCTTTGAGCTCCGGTTTGATGTTCTCATAAACGTCGAGCTGTCCGGCGTTGACGATGCCCATGTCGAGGCCGGCTTGCACGGCGTGGTAAAGAAACGCGGAATGCATTGCTTCGCGGACGGCATCATTGCCACGGAAGGAAAACGAAATATTCGATACGCCCCCCGAGATGTGCACGCCCGGGCAGGTCGCTTTGATTTGGCGCGTGGCCTCGATGAAATCGACCGCGTAGTTGTTGTGCTCTTCGATGCCCGTGGCGACAGTGAGGATGTTGGGGTCAAAGATAATGTCTTCCGGCGGAAAACCCACCTGCTCGGTGAGTACCTGGTAGGCTCGCTGGCAGATCCGCACCTTTTCGCTCTCGGTGGCAGCCTGCCCTGCTTCGTCGAAGGCCATCACTACGACGGCCGCCCCGTATTGGCGGCACAATTTGGCCCGTCGTAAGAACTCTGCCTCGCCGTCCTTAAGACTGATTGAGTTGACAATGGCCTTGCCTTGGATCGCCTGCAAGCCCGCCTCGAGGACCGACCACTTGCTGCTATCAACCATGACGGGCACCGCAGCAATGTCCGTCTCGCCGGCAATGAGCCGCAAGTACTTGGTCATCACTGCCTCGCTATCGAGGAGCCCTTCGTCCATGTTGATGTCGATCACATTGGCGCCGCCCTCGACCTGGCCGCGGGCAATCTCGATGGCCGCTTCGTAATCTTCGTCTTTGATCAGTCGGGCGAACTTGCGCGAGCCGGTCACATTGGTGCGCTCGCCGATCATCAGGAAATTGCTTTCGGGGCGCAAGGTCATCGGCTGCGTGCCGCTGAGTCGCAACAGGGGTGCCACGGTCGTGCGCTGGTGGGGACGCACGGCCTTGACCCTCGCCGCAATCGCCGCAATATGTTCGGGGCCCGTACCGCAGCAGCCGCCTATAATGTTGAGCCACCCGTTGTCGGCATACTCACCGACCAGCGCGGCCATATCCGTGGGACCCAGATCGTACTGGCCCATCTCGTTGGGCAAGCCGGCATTGGGATGGCAGCTAATGTAAGCCGTCGCCGTCTTCTGCAATAATTCGAGGTGCGGCCGCATCACGTCGGGCCCCAGCGCACAGTTCATACCCACCGAGAGCATCGGAAAATGCGAGATCGCTTGCCAAAACGCCTCGACGGTTTGCCCTGAAACAAACGTCCCGCCGCCCGTGTCAAAAGTGGCTGAGACCATCACCGGGACGCGATTGCCCGAATCCTCGAAGTATTGTTGAATCGCGAACAGGCAGGCCTTGAGGTTGAGCGTGTCGATTGCCGTTTCGGGCATGAGGATATCGACGCCCGCTTCGACCAAGGCTTTGACCTGGGCGTAGTAGGAGTCGGCCATCTCGTGGAATGTGACTGCGCGATAGCTGGCGTCTTCGACCGAAGTACTGATCGCCGTTTGTTTGGTGGTGGGGCCGATTGAGCCGGCGATAAAGCGAGGCTTGTCGGGTGTTTTTTCGGCGAATTCTTCGCAGGCGATTCTCGCGCATTTCACGGCAGCAGCGTTGATTCCCACCACCATTTCTAGCGGCATGTTGAATTCGTCCATGCCGACACGACTAGCACCAAAGGTATTTGTCTCGATAATGTCGGCACCCGCCTCCAGATAACGGCGGTGGATGGCCGTCATGTCGTCGGGCCGCGTGAGACAGAGAATATCAGCAAAGTTTTTGAGATCTTTGTCGTGGTCCACGAATCGCTCGCCGCGAATTGCCGCCTCGTCGAGACCCAGGGCCTGGATTTGCGTGCCGGTGGCCCCATCGAGCACCAAGATGCGCTCGTCGAGCAGAGCCTGCAATTGTTCGGTGACATCACGATGCGGCATAAAATCTTTCTAAACTCTATACTGTGGGTTACTCAATGTGTTACTCAACTGTGCCGAGCCACTTAACATACTTTTCTAACGGGCTGCCAGCTAGCGCGTTTACCAATCGTTTATCTGCGGTGACCATCGTCGAGTCGGTCTTGATCGCTAGGGCAACATAGAGGCTGTCGTAGGTAGTACGATCGAACTGTATGGCAATTTGCAGTGCTGATTCGATTAGATTTTCTGACGGAGTAATTCGCAGTGGCAAGCGTAAAAAACCTGCCAGCAGTTTGCCAGCCTCTACCTCATTGATGTCCTGGCGGCAAAATCGTTTCCAAAGGACATTGCCAACTTCTGCAATAACTATTGCGGGAGCCATTTGGACGCGGTCGGAAGCCAGTAACGCTGAAGAATATTCTTCAAGTTCCTCTTGGAAAATTGAAGAAGCGATCACGCTGGCATCGATAACGCACCGCTTCATCGATCGCGATCCTCACGGATGAGATCGACACTACTAATTGAAAACTTGCGTCCGGAAAATTGCTTCTTCCAGGTTTCCAGGAGGGCAAGAACCTCCTCGTTGGTTCTTTCTTCAGCAGCTTTTTCGATCAACAGCTTCGCCTCGCTTTGTAGAGATCGGCCATTTTTCTTGGCGCGGGCCTTGAGAAGCTCGAGTTTTTCGGGATCAATGTCACGCACGAGAATATCAGGCATTTTACAGCTCCATTTGGGATAGGGTTTTACCGGGACGAAGCGTGATATCATAATGATAGCACTCCTGGGCCTTTTAGGCAAGGGTGAACGCGTGGTTGCGGCCGATAGCGAGAATGCTTAACAATTACTGCTCGACCCGTAGAATTGCGATCATTCTACTGGCTGACCCGTAGGAGGTCCGTTGAGGGCAAAGACGCATGCGTGAAACACCCCCGACCGACCGTGAATTAGAAGCCCTAAAGGTTCTTTGGGAGCAAAGCGAGGCAACCGTCCGCGAGGTTTGTGACGCGATGAATGCCGCCGGTGAGGAGTTGGCTTACACCACAGTGCTTTCGCTCTTGCAAGTGATGGAGCAAAAGGGCCTGGTCGCCCACCGACGCGAGGGGAAGGCCTACGTTTACCTGCCGCGCGTAGAGCGCGACAAAACGCTCGGCGGTTTAGCCGCCGGATTTTTAGAGCGGGTTTTCGACGGCTCGCTCGACGAGTATCTCGTCCACGCCCTCGGTACACGCAAGGTCACGAAACGCGAACTCGACCAGATCGAAGCGATGCTCTCAGCCGCACGAAAGAAAAAATCCACTCGTCCGAAAAAAGGAGATCCGTCATGAACGATCTCTTTCTGGTTTTGGGATTATTATCTTTTAGCAACAGGTCTGCTTGCCGTGTTGTGTCTTGCCGTCAAACTTGTAGACCAACCAGCACGTCGCATGGCCATCCACTGGTCGTCGGCTGCGGGGCTGGTCGTTCTTGGCGTGTTTTGCGCGCTGCCGGATTAGTCCAAACTCAATTTGACCTCTGAGCCGAAACTGCCTCCCTTCTATCCCGAACATGAGTTTTTCGGGCCAGCCTATCATGTCATCGTAACGCCGCCAACTCCGTCCGAGCTGCAGTCGATGGCACTTGCCGACGAGCATAGCATTTCTAACCCCGGTGTTTTTCCCGACGGCTCGTCGGTAACACTGTTGGATGCAAGTCTGACATTACCCCATGTTATCATCACAGGATCGCTCATCTCACTATTGTGGCTGGCCTTGGGTCTCAGGCAAGTTCGACGGCTACGCGCGCAAGCAAAACCTGCGCCGGAAGAACTCGTCGGATTGCTCAATCAACTCACTCCGGCAGGCAAACAAGTTCTGCAACTCGGAATCGTGGAAAACTGCCTGTTGCTGCCGCGGTAGGTATGCGCAGTCCGATGATTCTATTTCGTCAAAGTTTCCTAGAGTTGGCGAACCCCGAAAAACTGCAAACGGTGCTTGCCCATGAGTTGGCGCACATCCGTCACGGTGACCTCTACATGCTGGGCCCTGCTACGCGGCATACTCCTCATCCTCTGGGCACACCCGTTGTACTGGCTGTGGAATCGCACCGTGAGGCTTGATCAAGAAACCCTCGCGGACGCCACCGCGGCGGATGTGGCCGGTCGCGCGGACTACGCCGGGCAACTGGTCGCCTGGGCTCGCGTTGCTACGGAATCAAGGACGCCTCGACTCGCTTCGTCGGTGGGGCTGTGGGAAAGCCCGTCGCAACTCAAACGGCGCATCGCCATTTTGCTCGACGAAAAACTGACCGTCTTACGCAACTGTTCTCACCGCTGGCGTGTGGGTTCGGTTCTCACTCTCGTTTTGCTTGCGCTTAGTTTGTCACTTGTAACTCTCTAGCCAGCAACCCAAGCGGTTGCCGAATCTGAAACGGGCGAAAGCGACGAAACGAGCTTGAAGAAAGTGGAAACTTCTCGCTTCCAAGTAAGGCAAGTTTATCTGCTCGCCCCTGGCACAAAACTAGAAAGGATTGAAAAATAGGTGGATGCGGAAGTCGTCGAGTGGTCTCCGCAGCCCAGAGTTCAAGAAGAATTGTTACTCGTCAGAAGTCGCCCTGCCCTGCTGCAAGAAAGCAACATCCTCGCAGCAGCTGCCAAGCCATCGGAGCGCGACGAATCTCGCTACGACATCAATGTCAAACTAACCCCAGCGGCCGGTGAGCGTTTCGCCCGCGGACGACGATGGCGAGGAAACAAGTGCAGCAAAAATGGGGCGAAGCCCAGCACAGCCGAGTCCGAGACGATTACCGCATCCTTTGCCGAAATTGATTCACCGGATGATCTCAACAAGATAGAAACTATCGAGGTCAGGGAAGGAGAATTGCTCGAAGTTGGCGTGCAGATGCGGAAGCTTGCAGAACAGATGATGGCTACGGGGTTTCATGCCGCTTCACCCATAAGTGACGACACAGAGGCGAAAGAAGAGAAAGCTAATGTTCCTGCCGCACGGTGAGCAATCAGTTATTTCTTCACCACCAGCACCGGCTGAAATTTCAGCACCGTGAATAACTGAGCCTGCATCAGCTCGGCCATTAAATGTCGCCGCTTGGCTTCGTCGCGGCTCCAGTGGCTGCGGATTTTGCTAGCGGCTGCGGTGGCTGCCTTTTTTGCACGATTAATAGGCATCATTCTGCTCCTCGTCTGCCCCAAGGAAGTTTCTTTAATTTACCATACGAGGCAGCGATGGCGCTGGTTCGATTAATTTTTCTCTCCTGTTTTTGGCTGGAGAAACTCACGTAGTTAGGTAGCCAAAAAAACACAGGATCTTTGGGGTGCGTATTTTTTGTGTCTTCTCGTGTTTTTTGTGGCTGCGTTTCTTAGAAAAATGCTCTGGGTAAGAGCTGCAACGCCATGTTTCTTTTTCGATCGTTTTTTTGTGTCAATCGCTTGACCATTTTGCCCATTGGCCGTTCATCATGCGGAGCCCTCCTCCGGCGGATCTTCGACAGGATCCCGGTGGGCCGGGATCCCATTCCATGTGATGATTATGATGGAATAGGTTAGCTACCGGAACAATCTGTCGCGAAACTTCCTGCAGCAGCCGGGGTTCAACCCTTAGATTCTAGAAAAGCTCGCCTGGAGGCGCAGTTATCATTCATTGTTATAAGAGCATTTTTATTCCGGGGCAGTATTGATGAAGTTTCGCAGGCTAACTCTCGGCATCGCTGCTCTACTGGCTCTGCTGGGGCACCTTCGACATGCTAGTGCAGCCCCCAACATCATCCATATTGTTGCCGACGATCTAGGCTGGACCGATCTCAGTTCGGGACTCTCCAATTATGGCAACGGTTCGGCCTTCTATCAGACACCGAATATCGATCAGCTGGCCACCCAGGGCATGGCGTTTACGAGCGCCTATGCGATGCCCACTTGTGTGCCGACGCGGGTGGCCTTGATGACCGGGCAGTCCGGCTCGCGTACTCAGACGTACAGCGTGGGGAGTGTTGAAGGTGTTGCCACTGACCCGTTACTGGGCGCTACCGTGAACAACGGAGATATCCCCAACAGTACGGTCACTCTGGCTGAAACGCTTCAAGCGGCCGGCTACACGACCGCCCACTTCGGAAAATTTCATGTGACCGCGTCGACAGCAGACATCACCTCCCAACATGGTTTTGACTTTGACTTTGGTGGCGGCACTTCCGGCGCTCCAGGGAGTTTTTTCTCAACGCAACAGGGCGCCAATTGGACTTACCCGAACCCGGTAGGCCCCGGGCTCGACACCTATGCAGCCCCCTACACGCAGGCCTATGTCGATGCCAACTTGAAGCCGTATGCCAATGGCGCTGATGTGGATTCCTTGGTCAGTACCGCCAAGCATCTTACAGACGCGACGGCCGATGCGGCGATCGATTTTATCAGCGGCCAGCTCGGATCCGGAAATCCCTTTTACATGAATCTGGCGTTTCACGCAGTGCACACTCCTGTCGAAACTCGACCCGACCTGGAGGCCAAGTACAATCAAGTGATTGCCGACAATGGCGGCGCTTCGCCTGATCCACGACACGATAGCGCCTCTTACGCTGGATTGCTCGAGGGGATGGACCAGTCGATTGGTCGGTTGGTCGACTTTTTAGAAGACCCCAATGGCGATGGCAACCTATCGGACAGCATTGCCAGCAATACGCTAGTCGTGTTTTACGGCGATAATGGCGGCCTTACACAACAAACTGATAATTCGCCGCTGCGCAGCGGAAAAGGCTCGAGCTATGAAGGCGGCGTTCGTGTGCCGCTTATCGCCTGGATGCCGGGCTCAGTCGCAGCTGACTCGTCGAGCAACGAGCCAACGCAGGCCGTCGATTTCTATCCGACCTTTGCTGAGCTGGGAGGCGCCAGTTTGCCCAATCCGGCCACTCAGCCGCTAGACGGTGAATCGCTCGCAGGTGTACTTGCTGGCACTCAACAAGATTTAGGGCGCGACGGTGCTTACTTTCACTATCCGGGCTACGCCAATTCGAATCCGGGACCCTTGTCGAGTGTTGTCCTCGATGCCGGGGAGACTCGCTACAAGCTTTTTTACCTCTACGAGAATCGCACGTTCGAACTTTACGATTTACAAAATGATTTGAGCGAAGCGAACAATCTGGCCGACGGCGACATGACGGCGCTGGAGTACAAGCTGGCGACCCGAGCCGTCAAATCGCTCCGAGATTGGCTTGACGATACGGGGGCAGTCTATCCCACGCTTCGCGCGGATGGCAGTCCCATTCCACCGCCCGCCCACACGCCAATCACCACCTTTCAGCTTGGACAATCTTCTGGCATCGACCTCCACGGGCAGACGCAAGCGAGTCTCGCCAAGTTGGGTGTGACGCTTTCACTTAGTGCCCAAGGCAGTGCCGCATCATTCGACGCCGATGCGACAGGCGTGGGCATCGCGTCCAGTCTCGACACAGGGGGGGCAACACAGCAGCGGCGCATCAATGGCACCTATGCGACGCCAGAAGCCATCGAGATTTCGTTCGATCAAGATGTCTTTCTGAAATCGCTTCTGGTCGACGGGTTGAACGGCAACAATAGTGAGACCGTCTTGCTAGAGTTTGTCTCGGGCGACAATCCTTTTATGGGTCTAGCTGGTTACAATGCCGACGGGTTCACGTTGGGTCTCGACTCGCTTGCCTTTACAGCGAGCACGACGCTGAGTTCGATTGATTTTGGAGTTTTGGCGCTAGACGAGATATTCCTAACAGCCGGCACGGTGCTGTCACTCACAGCCGACCCGGTCGTCGGCGGCGGAATCGTGCTCAACGGTATTGCGATTGCGAGGCCCCTCGATGCAGTCGAGGAAATACTCCAGGATTATGACCTTAATGGCACGGTCGATGCTGCGGACTTGGCTGCTTGGCAAGCTTCGTACGGCTCGGCAACGGCTTTAGAAGCTGATGGGGATGGTAGCGGACTGGTGAGCGGGGCCGACTTTCTACTATGGCAACGGAAATTTACAGGTGGCTTAACCGTTCAGTCAGGAGTCACAGCGGTTCCTGAACCACGTGCCGGTTTGTTGATAAGTTTGGCAGCCATCGTCTTGATTAGCCATCGTCCCTGTCGCTGCAGGCCACTGTAGGGAACGGTCTCTGTGCCATTCCGGAACGCTTTACACGGCTAACCCTTGAGTGAGTCGATCAGGAGTCGCGATGCTCGTTACGATTGAGCACGTGTACCCGGGACTCGCCAACGCCACAGAGGGCTTTCCCTACAGAAAACTGGGTTTCCGTCATTTAACGAGCCAGCGGATTCTGAGGGTTGTCGTACGCGCCGAAATCTGAAAAGAAATGCCGTTTGGCGAAGCGGTAGGCGAAGCTTTTTTCGGGCACTTCGTGGGCCGGGTTATATTGCGACGGCCTGAGCGTCATGGATTGAAGTTCGGCGGAGGCCGTGTTGCGGGCCGTCGTGTCTTTTGCGCCGTGCAGCACTGTGAGTTCGTGGAGCAGATCAGGCCTCTCCAAGACGATGCACCCCCGCGTATGCGACGCGGCCAGTTGACGAAAGTCGGTGAGAAATTGCGAGTTGTTAAAGGTGTCGGCCAAGGGCCGCTCGTCATAGATTGACTCCCTGGCGAATTGCACGATCGGGCACGGTTCGATATCGCCCCAAGGCGAGATATGGTGTGTGAAACCGGTCGCTGCGGGGCAAAGTGCCTTACCATCGGCGTCGTAGTAGGCATCGATGATGCCGATCGGTTTCTTCACTCGCATCTCCACGACAAATTTCCGTATACGCAACTGTTCTTCTGGCGAGAGCGCAAGTTCAGGCGAAGCCTCGGGGCCCATGGGTCGGTAGGTGTGGTACCACATGTAGAGGGCGCCCAGTTCAATCAATCGATCCACCCAAGCTTCGTTGACGAGATCATCGAGGTTCGTTTTGCAGACGCTCGTGCAAACGCCGGTGATTACGTTGTTGGTTGTGCAGTTGTGAAGGCCCTGCATAGTTTTGCTCAAGACTTGCTGGCCGCCGCGGCGCTCGTCGCTGACAATCTCGGTTCCCTCGACACTAATCAGCGGAGTCACATTGCCACATTTACGCAGCTCGGCGGCGATGTCGCTGGTAATGAAATGGCCATTCGTAAACACTTGGAAGTAGCAATCAGGATGGCGGCGAAAGATTTCCAATATGTCGGCGTGCATGAAGGGTTCGCCGCCGACAATGCCGAAGAAATAATTGCCCTGCTCATTGGCCTCGCGGATGACGCGAGAAAGGGCTTCGACCTCGATTTTTTCTTGCTTGGCCGCAACATCGACCCAGCAGCCCTGACAACGCAAGTTACAACTGTTGATGATCGAGATGTAGAGAAAGGGAGGAAAGAAGTCGCCGCGAGCGAGTCGGCGTTTATGCTGCCCGATCGCCTTCATTCCCTTAAAGGCAAAATTGTAGGCGAGCTTCCAGAGCAAGCGTGTGTCGGTTTCGGTGAGGAGTCGTTTGGCGTAGCGGAGGTACATTCTCCCATTATGCAGTATTCGTGGGTTGCGGGAAATCGCTGCACCCCCGAATCTGGCGGGAAAGGTTGCCGTTTCTGCACCCCAGGTGGCCGCTCGACACCCGTGGCCTTGCCGCTTAGAATTGGGCACTCGCTGGCGTGTGTGCCGGCCGCTTCCCGCCAACCCCGGAGCCTTTCGGCTCGTATGACTCTTCAAGTGGATCGTGACCGGCTCGCTGCCGCTCACCAAACTGCCCGGCGGCAGTTACTGGCCGAACGTAAGTCGGCCTCTCATTGGACCGGCAAACTTTCGAGTTCTCCCCTTTCGACTGCCACGGCTATCAGTGCGCTCGTTTTGGCCGAGCAAGGTGGTACGAAAAGCGGACTACCTGCTTACACTCCCGGCGAAGAACCTTCGCACGTGGATGAGATTTTCCGTGGCGATCTCAGCGAACAAATTGTTCGCTCGCTGCATTGGTTAGCCAACCAACAAAACGACGACGGAGGTTGGGGAGATACGGACCGCAGTCTTTCTAATATTGCGACGACGATGTTGGTGCAGGCTGCGTTTCATCTGACCGGTGTCCCAGCCAAGTTTGCCGATTTGTTAGTTCGAGCTGAACAATACGTCGATGCCCAAGGTGGAGTCGCGGCGCTGAAAAGGCGCTATGAGGGAGATAAAACTTTTGCGGTGCCGATTTTGACGAATTGTGCCCTCGCCGATAGGGTGCCGTGGCGCAAAGTGTCTTCCCTGCCCTTTGAATGGGCTTGTCTTCCTCAGCGTTTCTACAATTGGGTGAATTTGCCTGTCGTGAGCTATGCGATTCCGGCGCTTGTCGCCGTGGGTCAAGCTAAATTTCATCACGCACCGCCGCGTAATCCGCTCGTGCGCTGGATTCGTGCCGCTGCCATCCAGCGCAGCCTCGGTGTCCTCGAGCAGATGCAGCCCGCCAATGGCGGCTTCTTAGAAGCGACGCCGCTGACAAGTTTTGTGGTGATGAGCCTCGCCAGTACGGGACAGTCTGAGCACGTGGTCGTGCGGCGTGGCGTGGAGTTTTTGTTGGCGTCGGTCCGTGAGGATGGCAGCTGGCCCATTGATAGCAATCTGGCGACTTGGAATACATCGCAGGCGCTCTCTGCGCTGGAAGATGGCGTGCCAGACGAAGACCTGTCGGAGGCTTACTCCTGGCTACTCGGTTGCCAACACCGTGAGCCGCATCCCTTTACCGGCGCAAAGCCGGGCGGTTGGGCCTGGACGGATCTTTCGGGTGGAGTGCCTGACGCCGATGATACTGCGGCAGCACTCCTGGCGTTGGCCGGTTGGTACTGTCGGTGTCCTGAAGCCAGCCGTGCCGAAATTAAGCAGGCAGCACGCCTCGGCGTGCATTGGCTACTTGATATGCAAAATAAAGACGGCGGCTGGCCCACCTTCTGTCGCGGTTGGGGCAAGTTGCCTTTCGATCGAAGTAGCAGCGACATCTCTGCCCACGTATTGAGTGCGCTCGCGCGCTGGCGTGAGCTTCTGGAACTGGAGAGAACCAATGCCATCCTGGCCGAGCGTATTGGTTCGGCCACGCAAAAAGGCCGGCAATACCTGGAGGCCAAACAACAATCCGATGGCAGCTGGACTCCGTTATGGTTTGGCAATCAGCACCATCCCCAGGAAGCCAATCCCGTTTATGGTACCGCTAAAATTCTAGTCATGTGTGAAGACTTAGGGCTGACTGGCCAATCCATGACGCGGCGTGGCCTGGAATGGTTAGTCGGCGCACAGCGCGCTGACGGCGGCTGGGGGCCGGTAGCTTGCCTGACCGAGGACGATACTGCGGCCAGCAGCGTCGAAGAAACGGCTTTGGCCGTCGAAGCCTTAATGCCGTTTTACGCGGACTCTGAGCAGGTTTCTGCGAGCTTGGAGCAAGGCATATCGTGGTTGATCGAGGCAGTCGAGGAGCACCGCTGGACGGAACCCGCTCCTATCGGTTTTTACTTCGCGAAATTATGGTACTATGAGCAGCTGTACCCGCAGTTTTTTGCGACACGCGCGTTGGCAAGTGCGTGTCGAGCGCTGAGTTCCGTGGCAGTGAGCGAAGTTTGCTGAAAGGGTGCAAGCGGTTGCCGGGGCTGGGTTTGCTGAAGAAGGCTTCTGGCACAATTCATGACTGTCTGGGCAAGATAAATAGGATATCGAGATGCATCGGGCGGTGAGGAGGCAGCACGTGTCGAACGTAGAGGCAGAGGCTTCGAATAAATTGCTAAACGGTAAATTGCTAAACGGTAAATTACTGAATGGCGGCGATATTGCCCCGGGCGGCGACGACGTCGGGGGGGTGGCCCTGGTTGGGTTGGCCCCTGTTGGTGATCAAAAAGGTCCGCGCAAAAAGGGCGCGCGTCGCCGGACGGCGCATCTCAAAGACGTCCCTCCCACTCGTGAGCTTCGCGAGCAATTGCGTGGTCGATGCCAGCAGGCCGTATCGCGTATGGATCGCAGTCACCACTTGTCGAAGGACGAGCTAGAAGCCATTGCCCAACAAGTGCTCGTCGAACATGAGCAGCCTGAAGGGTATCTTGGCTGGACGATGGTGGTACTTTCGTCAGAGTTTTGGCGTGACCAGGTGGCCGCCGTGCCGCCGCATCGCCGCCTACTGCTTTTGCCCCATTGCCTAAAACATGCTGAGGGTTGCCCGGCGGACTATGACCAGTTCGGCTTAGATTGCAAGCAGTGCGGCGCTTGTAGCATTGCTGACTTTCGCACACAGGCAGAAGAGATGGGCTACAAGGTGCTGGTCGCCGAGGGCTCTCCGATCGTGATGAAGATCATCATCAGCGGCTACGTCGATGCCATTGTCGGAGTCGCTTGCTTGAACGTGTTAGAAAAAGCGATCGACAAAGTACTGCTTGCTGGAATTCCCTCAATGGCAGTCCCCCTCTTGTCGAGTGATTGTCGGAATACGTCCGTTGATGAAGACTGGGTGCAGGAAATAATCCACGTTCAGCAGCGGGTGCCCGATGGACGCACTCCCACTTATTTGCACTTGCTGCGCAGCGCTCGCAACCTATTTGAGCGGGAGGAACTCGATCGGCTTGTCCCCAGATTGAGAACTCCCAACGAAGCCAATGCAATTGCCGCTGCTCAGGATCCGATTGCCGCCACCGAGAATATCGCGCATGATTTTCTGGCTCAGGGTGGAAAGTACTCTCGGCCTTTCATCACACTAGCCGCCTACGATGCGATCACTGGAGGCAAGGGCGCCGAAGCCGAAGGAGAACAACACCTTCAGCAGGTGCCCGACGCCGTGCGGCGCGTGGCACTTTCTATCGAAACCTTTCATAAGGCCTCACTTGTCCATGACGACATTGAGGACAACGATGACTTCCGCTACGGGGTTCCTGCTTTGCATCGTGAGTATGGTCTGCCAACGGCGATCAATGTCGGCGATTACATGATTGGCCTGGGGTATCGTTTGGTAAGTCGTGATCTTGCCGAATTAGGCGCTGAAGTAGCCGGCGACATCCTAGATCGCCTTGCCAGTGCTCACCTGCGACTCAGCGAGGGCCAAGGAGCCGAGTTAATATGGCGCGGCACGCGCGACAAGCAACTCGCACCACTCGACGCACTCAAGATTTATGCTCTGAAAACCGCCCCTGCCTTTGAAGTGGCCTTGCTGTGTGGCTTGCGCTGTGCAGCACCTTTGGAGGATCTTGAAGCTCCGCTCAAACAGTTTGCCAAGCACTTGGGCGTCGCATTCCAAATTCTGAATGACCTGAAAGATTGGCAGGGCGATCAGGACAATAAGCTGTCGGCGGGGCTCGACACGTTGGGCGGACGCCCCACACTACTCTGGGCGCTTGCCTTAGAGTCTCTTCCCGAATCGTATTGCGATGAATTGATGCAGCTGATCGATTCGGACACGGATCCGCAACAGCGAGTCTCGCGGGTTGGACAAATCTACCGCAAAGCGGGCGTCTTTGAGAAAGCCCATCAGCTGGTGGACAAATACCAAGAACGTGCGGAGCGGATTGCCGACGAGATCCAGCCCCCCAGTCTTCGCCGTTTGCTCTATTACTTGATCGACACCGTACTGGATCGGCCCACAGAGGTGGACGTGGCCGTCTTGACTCCAGCGATGCCCGTCGATGCGCCTCAGAATGTTTAGAAGGCGCGACACGACCGCCTCCGTTTCGTAGTTGTTGTGAGTGACCTTCGCTACTGCGACTTTCTTCGAGAGTCACATCCTGTATTATTTCAGAAAACCCGCATTTAGCACCTAACACCTAAAGATGGCTCGCATACTGTCTTCATTAACCAAACAGTTTTTCACTTCGCCAGACGAGCTCGGAGTTTTTGAAGCTGTCGAAGCGAACGACTTGACGGAGTCTTACCAAGCGCTCCTGGCCCACCACGATCACATGACCGTTACGGTCGAAGCCTGGCACAACAGTTTGGTGGACGTGCACGTGTTGGACGAGAAGCAGCACGGTGATTCCTACGCACGCAAGATCGTGCTGACGCTGCAGCGAGGCAGTCGACCCGTGCAGTTTGGCATCATGCGGATCGATTTTGGCGGTTTGCCAGAAATTGTGCGGCTAGAGATCCAGTCGCAGGCCTTGCCCTTGGGGCGGATAATGATTCGCCATCATTTGATGCGCGAGGTCGAACTTTGCCAGCTTTGGCGAGTGAACCCAGGCCCTGAATTGCGGACTTTATTGCGACTAAAAGAAGACGTAGCAATTTATGGACGAACGGCCAGGATCTTGGTGTCAGGCAAACCGGCAGTAGAACTGCTAGAGATAGTGACTGCTTAGCATTATATGACTTCAATCGATGCTCAATACGACTGCGTGGTGATGGGAGGCGGCCCGGCGGGATCGACCGCAGCGGCTTTGATTGCCGAGGCGGGCTTCAAAACTCTTTTGGTCGAACGCGAATCTCATCCTCGGCCGCATGTTGGTGAGTCCTTGATGCCCGAAACTTATTGGGTATTTGAGCGGTTGGGAGTGCTCGACCAGCTGCGCAAGAGCTCGTATCCCAAGAAAGTCGGCGTCCAATTCGTCAATCACACGGGCAAAGAATCGGCCCCGTTTTTCTTTCGCTCGCATGATGATCGGGAGTGCAGCCAAACCTGGCACGTCGACCGAGCCGAGTTCGATGAGATGCTATTCGACAATGCCGCCGCCAAAGGCGCTACGTGCTGCGATGGAACAAAGGTCCAAGATGTGCAATTTGACAAAGCGCAGCGCATAACGGGCGTCCTGCTGCAGCAGGACACAAACGGGCCCGTGAACGTCACCGCCCAAGTGGTCATCGACAGCACCGGCCAACAGGCACTTCTCGCTTCAAAACTCGGCCTCCGCCGCGTAAACCCTGACCTCCGCAAAGCCGCTATTTGGCAACACTTCCGCGGCGCCTATCGCGACGAACAAGGAGGGGGCGTCAAAACCGTCATTATGCACACGGCAGAAAAGAATTCCTGGTTCTGGTACATCCCGCAAACGGGCGACGTGGTCAGCGTCGGGGTGGTGGGCGATCGCGATTATCTACTCAAAGGTCGCGGCACTCCAGCCAAGGTGTTTGCCGAAGAGCGGCAGCAGTGTGCAACGCTCCAAGATTGGTTGGCCAAGGCAGAGCCCGCCGATAAAATCCAAGTGGCCAAAGAATTCTCCTACACAACTGAGCGCTCGGCCGGTGACGGTTGGGTTCTCACTGGCGACGCGTGGGGATTTATCGATCCCATCTATTCGTCCGGCGTGTACTTCGCCCTAAAATCTGCCCAACTGGCTGCCGATTGCGTAATCGAAGGCTTGCAGCGCGGAGATGTTACCGCAGCGACCTTGGGACGTTGGGTCCCTGATTTCGCACGTCAAACAGGACTCCTCCGCCGCCTGGTCTACGCATTTTACTCCGGCGAGTTTCGTGTCGGAAAATTTGTCGAGCAGTATCCTCAGCACCAAAACGAGCTGGTCGACCTCCTGATCGGCCGCGTCTTCGACGGCTGTGAGGGGCGGATTTTTGAAGACCTCGAGCCGTGGCTTGCAGCAAGGCGGAAAGCGGAAGGTAGAAATCCACGATAGTCGTATGTCACGGCGCGCTATAGCCATTTTGTCTAGCGGCTAAAAAGGGTAGGATAGATCGCGATGAGCGGATCCCGTTCCGCTTTCCGCGTTCCGATTTCTGCTTTCCCAAAAATGCCTCGTATTCTGCTTGTCGCAATCCTGGTGTTGCTCGTCCTCCACCAAGACAACTGGTTTTGGACCGACGCCCGATTGGTCTTCGGCTTTATGCCCGTGGGGCTGTTTTACCACGCCTGTATCTCCATCGCAGCGAGCATCATGTGGTTCTGGGCGACGAAGTACTGTTGGCCTGAAGAAACCGCAACGCATGGGGGTTCGGAGTGACGCAGCTGTGGATTATCTCCGGCTACCTCGGCCTGTTGTTGTTGTTGGGTTTGTTCGCAAATCGACTCTTTTCTGGAACTAAATCGGATTACCAATTAGCGAGCCATTCCATTGGGCCTTTTCTTCTGTTGATGTCGTTGTTCGGCACAACGATGACCGCGTTTGCCCTCGTCGGATCGAGTGGCGAAGCTTACAAGGAAGGCATTGGCGTTTACGGTATGCTTGCGTCTTCCAGCGGCATTATTCATTCGCTTTGCTTCTTCTTGATTGGCGTTAAGGTGTGGTCGCTTGCCAGAAAGCATGGTTATACAACTCAGATTCAATACTTCCGTGAGCGTCTCGAAAGCGACAATCTGGGGCTACTGCTCTTTCCGCTACTGGTGGGACTGGTGATTCCTTATCTTTTGATAGGTGTCCTCTCGAGTGGCATTGTTGTGCAGAACATGACAGCCGGCGCGTTTCCCGATTTCGCAGCGTTTGCCACAAAAACTCCCGCCACTCATGGCGGTGTGCCTCCTTGGATCGGGTCGCTGGTGGTCTGTCTGGTCGTCATGTGTTACGTTTTTCTTGGAGGGATGCGCGGCACGGCCTGGGCGAATGCATTCCAGACTGTCGTATTCATGATACTCGGCGTGGTGACGTTCTGCGTTGTCGCTAACAAGCTCGGGGGAAAGGAGTCTTTATGGGAAAACTTGCAGACGCTTGGAGAGGCGATTCCGCACGATAAAGCGACCCGCGCAGACATGTCTAAAACCAAGTTCTTTTCCTATCTGCTGATTCCTTTGTCCGTTGGCATGTTTCCCCACCTGTTTCAACATTGGCTCACTGCTAAAAGTGCCAAGACATTTAAACTCCCCGTGATCGCCCATCCGGTGTTCATAATGATCGTGTGGGTTCCTTGCGTTTTGGTAGGTGTTTGGGCAACGACGAACTTAATCCCTCTCAAGCCACCACTCCCAAAAATTCCTGGCACCGACGTTGTGAACGCGAACGCCATATTACCCTTTCTCGTCAAGACGCAAACTTCTGACCTGTTGGGTGGACTACTAACTGCGGGCATTTTGGCAGCCATCATGTCGAGTCTCGACAGTCAATTCCTTTGCCTAGGAACTATGTTTAGCACCGACATTATTAATCATTATCGTAAGGAGCCGCTCAGCGACCGGCAGCAGGTGCAGACGACCCGGCTATTTATCGTCGGCATTGTCGCTTTGACCTATCTGCTCAGTCTGTCGAATTACCGAAGCGTTTTTGCCCTGGCAGTGTGGTGTTTTAGCGGCTTTTCAGCGTTGTTCCCGTTGATCTTTGCAGCGGTCTATTGGAAGCGACTCACCAAGGCCGGAGCCTATGCCTGTGTGTTAGCCGTCACGGGCGTCTGGGGATACTTGTTTTATCTTTCGGGTTACGGCGCTAATCGCACTTATTCGCTTAGTTTCTCACTAGGCGAAAATACCTACCAAGTCATGCCTGTCGCGGCGATATTTCTAGCGTCGCTAGTGGCGATGGTTGGGGTTTCGCTTGTGACGCGGCCGCCGAAACCGGGAACGCTGGAGAAGTTCTTTGCTGATTAGAATGGGAATGAGGTTCTTCGTCGTTACCAACGGCGCCAATTGATTATTCCGCTTTCCATCTTCTGCTTTGTGAAAATCGCCTATCTCACCGCCGGTGCTGCGGGTATGTACTGTGGCAGCTGTTTGCATGACAATACGTTGGCCTCTGCTTTGCTTGATCTCGGCGAAGAGATAGTGCTTGTGCCAATCTACACGCCTATCCGCACCGACGAGGTCGATGTTAGTCAGCCGCGCGTCTTCGTTGGCGGCATCAATGCCTACTTGCAGCAGAAATTTCGCATCTTTCGTCATACGCCAGGTTGGTTCGATCGCATTTGGGATCACCCTGCCCTGCTTCGCTTGCTTACCGGTCGGGGTGCGAGCATCGACCCTGCTAAACTGGGCGGAATGACGGTTTCGATGCTCCAAGGTGAACTTGGCAACCAACACAAGGAACTCGAAAAACTCGTCGATTGGCTCTTGGATGAAGTCGAGCCCGACGTCGTGCATTTATCCAATTCTATGATGCTGGGTTTGGCGCGAAAGATTGCCGAACGTTGTGGCCCGCCGGTCGTCTGTTCGCTCTCAGGCGAAGATATTTTTCTAGAGAAGCTCAAGCAGCCACACTACCAGCAGGCACGCAACCTGTTGCGAGAGCGTGCGGCGGAGGTTAATGCTTTTGTGGCGCTCAACCAATACTACGCCGACTATATGGCGGACTACCTTTCGGTTGAAAGAGCACGAATTCATGTCATTCCGCACGGATTGAACTTGGAAGGGCATGGCTCATCGCCGGACCAGACAGGCGGCAAGCCCCAGCGGATTGGATATCTGGCACGCGTTTGCGTTGACAAAGGCCTGCACTTGCTCGTGGAAGCCTGTGAGCATTTGATCCATAAACACGGTTTGCCGGAGATCGAGCTACAAGCTGCAGGCTACCTTGGAGCCAGCGACCGTGGTTACTTTGAGCAGATTCAAAAGCGCGTCGGCCAAGGCCCTCTGGCCGGAAAATTCACGTATCACGGGGAACTCGACCGCAACGAAAAAATATCTTTCTTGCAAAGTTTGGATGTCTTCAGCACTCCCACGCTCTATCGTGAAAGTAAAGGATTGCCGTTGCTCGAAGCATGGGCCAATGCAATACCTGCGGTCGTGCCAGCCCATGGCACCTATCCCGAGTTAATCGCTGATACAGGTGGCGGTCTGCTATGCCGGCCCCACGACGCCGAAGATCTGGCCAATCGACTCGCTGAATTGCTTAGGCATCCAGATGAGGCCCGCCGACTGGGCAGTGCCGGACGCTCGGCCATTGAAGATCATTACCATAGCACTCTCATGGCCGAACGAACAAAATCACTTTATGAAAAGATTTCGCAAGGGGGCCAGGGGGCTCCTCGGCGCAATGAAAATAGTTACAATAGATAGTAGGCGTTGAATTAGCCGTCGGACAGGCAGCCGGTTGCTGGATCACCGGTAGTTGGGTTACCGGCAGCTGGTCAATAGGTGCCAATGTCGATGAATCCATTTTCTTCGCGGCGCGTGCGTTTCTTATGCCTAATGACCACAATCTACGTACTTCGAACAAGCTAACGACTCAACCTGGGTTGGGATCGAGTGCAGCCGCAAAATATGCGGCGCTGCGGGCGTTGGACCAAAGCGAGAGCAAGTACCGACGGTTGATTGAAGGCATCAGCGGCGACTACGTCATTTACACGCACGCTCCTGATGGAACGGTCACCTACGTTAGCCCGTCCGTAGAGAACGTCCTTGGCTTTCCACCTGCGCAGGTGCTTGGTCTCAATTGGCGTGACTTAATCGGCGAACGCTTTATGGGCCGCCAACATGCCGATCGAGTCCGTTCCGAAGTCGAAGCCGGCCAGAAGTTTCACAGTTTTACGGTTGAAATAGCACATGCCAGCGGTAGTACGAGGCTAATCGAAATCCAGCAGCGCCCCTTGTTTGACGACGAGGGCAATTATATTTCGATGGAAGGGGTTGCTAAAGATATTACCGAAACGATTCGCAGCGCCGAGGAATTGGAAAAACTGAAGGAGGAACTGGAGCAGCGTGTGATTGAGCGTACAATAGAACTTTCGCAAAAAAACGAGCAGCTTCGCGAAAGTGAAACTAGATACCGCAACGTCGTCGAGGACCAGGCGGAGTTCATCATCCGTTGGCTACCCGGTGGGGCGCTAACTTTCGCGAATAGTGCCTACTGTCGTTATTACGGCAAGACGCCTCATGAAATGATCGGCAAGAGCTTCTATCCCACCATTTACGAAGAAGACCTCCCTTTGTTGGAGAAGCACATCCGATCATTGACTATTAAGCAATCACACGACACCATCCAACATAGAGTCTATCTTCCCGACGGTAAGGTTGGCTGGACCGAGTGGACCAACCGCGCATTATTTGATAGCGAGGCCCAGCCCCGCGAGTATCAATCGGTTGGTCGAGATATTACTGATCTCAAGCTTGCCGCCGACACAATTCGCGAGAAAGAATCGCGCCTGGCGCGTGTGTCGCGTTTGGCCAGCATGGGAGAGTTGGTGGCTGGGATCGCCCACGAAGTGCATCAGCCGTTGCACGCCGCCAAGATTTTTGCCGAAGCGGCACGTCGATCTTTAGAAGCGGGGCTGCCTGAAGGAGTTTCGATTGCGATCGACTGCACGAAAGAAATCTCCGAGGCAATAAGTCGTACCGCGAAGATTATTCGCCACCTGCGAGAGTTTACCGAATCCGGCCCGGTTGAGTTTGAATTACTAAACCTGAACGTACTGGTTCAGGAAGCGAGCGAGATCATCTCGTACGAAACACGCCGAGCGAGCGTCAAGCTGCATTTTGAGCTAGCTGACAGGCTGCCGAACGTCCAAGGGGATCGTGTGCAACTAGAACAAGCGTGCGTGAATCTATTGATCAACGCTTATGAGGCGATGGAAGAAACTCCGCCGGCGCAAAGACATTTGAGAATACGCACAAATTATGCAGAAGGATTTGTGAGGATATTCATACAAGATGTCGGTAGTGGGGTAGGCCTCGCAGAAACGGCGCGACTGTTCGACGCATTTTATACCACCAAACTAGGCGGAATGGGCATGGGGCTTTCGCTTTGCAAGAGCATCGCCGAAGCCCACGCCGGACACGTCTGGACGGAAGAAAACGAGGGCCCAGGCATGACCTTTGTCTTGTCGCTGCCCGAAGCGAAACAAATGCCCTCGGGGCTTTCGTCGGATTCTTCGAATAACGCAGGGTTTAAACCATGACGAGCCAAGCGATGATCTATATCGTGGACGATGACCAACAATCTCGTAAAGCGGTGCTCACCTTGGTACAGCCAATGGGTATTCCTGCGGAGAGTTTTGCCTCGGCAGAGGAATTTTTGGCTGCTTATGACGGCAGGCGGCCGGCCTGTCTGGTCACCGATGTAAGGATGTTAGGTATGAGCGGCTTGGAATTACAGGAACAGCTCAATGCGCTAGGGATCACCATTTCAGTTGTCGTTTTGACAGCATTTGCCAGTACCCCGACGACCGTTCGCGCTATGCGAAACGGTGCCTTGACTTTGCTTGAGAAACCATGCAATGACGACGAACTTTGGGAAGCCATTCGCGTGGGACTCGCGGCCGATGAAACGAACTCGAAGTTAGAAAGTAACCGTAGCGAGCTCCTGGAGCGTCTCCAAACACTCACGCCCAAGGAACGCGAGGTGCTCGAGTACATCGTGGCTGGCGACGCCAACAAGAGGGTAGCTCGTAAGCTGGATGTTAGCGTGCGCACTGTTGAAAATCATCGCCAGAAGATCTTCCAAAAGATGCGCGCCGATTCGCTCGCAGAATTGGTCCGCATGGCCTTGGCTGCCGGGATTTCAGTGGAATCTCAAGCCTGATTTTTACCCCTCTCTCGGGTTAGTAGTCGCGAAACACGTTACGTGAACGGCTGAGTGAATGCCGTGTCAAGCCGCTTGATAGGCCTTCTGAGCCCGTAAAAGCAATTGCAATCAGCAATTGTCGGATTGCGGATTCCCGCAGGCTCGCTCGGGTTTTGCGGATACAAGACTCTCTACTCCTGCCTAGTATAGAAGCAGTCTGATTGCCGCACTGCCAGTGAAGACACCTCGAAGGAGCCAGCGGGAGGCGGCTAGGTGGTGCCAGCAGTAAGCCGCCTGATCGATCACAGAACTTTTACGCTATTAGGCAGACTTTTCGGGAGAGGTGGAAATGACAAATAGCGTAAAAAAAATTGAACCTATTGTGTACGTAGTTGACGATGATTCACAAGCGTGTCGCGCTGTGGCCGAGTTGGTGCATGCTTTTGGATACCAGGTTCGAATATTCGAATCGCCAACGGAGTTTCTTAGCAGCATCGACGATACGCGTCCTGGTTGCGTGATACTTGATGTTCGCCCGCCAGACATCGATGGTATGGAAGTCCATCAACGGTTATTGCAGCGCGGAGCGGCGCTTCCCGTTATTATATTGACGGCATTCGCAAGTACACCATTCACAGTGCGCTCACTCCGTAACGGCGCCATAACGGTACTCGACAAACCGTTCCGAGATGACGAATTGTGGGGCTATCTCCAGGAAGGACTTCAGCGCAGCGAACAAGAGCATCGCCGTAACTTACATTTGTCTTCCTTGGAGTGTCGGCTGAGGAAGCTGGCTCTCCAGGATCGCAGCGTTTTGAAGCTGATGTTGGACGGTTTGAAGAATCGTTCGATAGCCAAGCGTTTAGAAGTAAGCCTGCGCACCGTAGAAAATCGCCGTCGCAGGATCTTCCAAGTGATGCACGCCGATTCTGTGGCGCAACTGACGCGTATGGTCGTGGAGTATGAGCACAACCTGATGCCCTCCAGCGGCAAGCAAGAATCATGGCTCACTTTATGGTTCGATAAGGAGAAGATCGCATGTTAGCCTTCACTCCACGCCCTGAAGGGACCCACACCGAGCAGGGCCAGATGGTCCCACCGAGCAGCCCGCCAGCGTTTGCCACGTCTTTGCTGCAACCTGCACGTGGTGGTCGCCGCAAAGCCTCCTGGTTTTCTGTGGGGGGTGGTAGAATATCGACGGGCGGTTGGGGGCGATAAAACGGGCATTTCCGGCTAGCCGGCATATTTCATCCGGGTCTGCTCCGGCGGCCTAAGTCCACCTCGCCGACCCAAGCTGCGCTTCGGTGCCCGAACGGATGAAATATCCGGGCTAGC
>Ga0115002_10001681_pt1 | contig 30012 bp, 32 predicted proteins | sample ArcticOcean_MG_C_8_FD_89576 | JGI IMG/M metagenome (GOLD analysis project Ga0115002, IMG submission 89576) | Marine microbial communities from western Arctic Ocean - ArcticOcean_MG_CB11_86 | ecosystem: Environmental > Aquatic > Marine > Oceanic | place: Arctic Ocean: Canada Basin | collected... | reverse complement strand
TACGTCAGCGATGTCGTCAGATGTCGATCCAAAGCCTGAGAGGTACTCCATGAACACCCAACTCACCGCGCTTCTTGCGTTCGTCTTGGTCTTTGCCGCGTGCGGCGGGGAAGTGGAGCCTTCCGACACGGTCCAAGCGACGGTAGGAACGACCTCCGCTACAGAGGCCCCCGCTCCTGAAGCGACCAAACCGCAGGCCGGCCCGGGTTCCTACAAGCTGGCTGAAGGCAGCGAGGTGTCGTTTGAGATTTCTGAGGTCCTGCGCGGTAACAGAGAGCTTGTCGTTGGCTCCACGTCGAGTGTCACCGGCGAAGTGACCTTCGATTCGGCGGATCCCAACGCCGCGACTGGTGGGTTTGTATCGGTGGACGCTGGTTCTCTGATGACTAATGAAGATCGTCGAAATGGGGCGATCAGACGTTTCATCCTTGACACTGTGGATTTCCCAGAGATCACGTTCATGGTGACTGGGCTCTCTGGCGCTGACACAGATACAGTGACACTAGAGGGGGATCTGACTGTGCGTGATATCACCATCCCAGTGACCTTCACAATGCAGGTGCTGGAGAATGGGCTTGGACGCGTTGTGCTTGAGGGCTCAGCGATGGTGACTCGAGAGTCCCTCGACCTCAACATCCCGAGCGTGCCGTTTGTGGCGGATGTCTCAGATGAGGTGACCCTGAAGGCAACTCTGGTGTTCGAGTCTTGATCGTTCCCGTGTTGGGGACTTAGTTAGAGGCGCCGTAGGCTCGACCAACAGCGTACGAGAGAATGGCTCCGCTTAGCGACACCGCAAGATTGTGCAGTCCACTGCGGGTCAGTCCGGTCTTGGTTGCTTGACCCTTGACAACGCCGACAGTGAACAGTCCTATTGCGGTGAGCGAGCCAGCCCAGAGAAGGCCGACATTTGCGTTTGTGACCATCATGAACGGCACCACGCTGGGGAGTGCACCTGCGAGGAAGAGACCTCCGGAGAAGAAGGCCGCGAGCCAAGGGCTACGGCGCTCGTCTTCGAGAAGGCCGAACTCTAGAACGCTCATTGTCTTGAGCAACCGCTCGTCCTCTTCGGCGATGTAGGCCTTGGCGGCTTGGAGAACGTCCCCTCCGAGACCGATGGATGCCAGCATGTCATCGAGTTGGGCGACTTCGTCGTCGCGGTAATGCTCGAGATGCACCATCTCTAGAGCTACCTCTCGGTCGAACACGTCTTCTTGAGATCGTGTTGCCAGCCATTCGCCGGTGGACATTGAGATGGCGCCAGCGATGGCGCCAGCGATACCGGTGAGGAGTACGAATCGGACACTCAAACCACCACCGACAACTCCGGCAATGAGGAGAAACGTGGAGACCAGGCCATCGTTGACCCCGAGGATGATGTCCCGCCAGTAGCGGCGGCTTTCTCCGAGGTGTGGTTCGTACGGGGGGCGTTCAGTCATCACCGGATTTTAGCTTGCGCTCAACCCTGAGAGGTCCGATCGGTCCTACACTCGACACGTGGCGTACGACAGAGATGACATTGAGCGCATCCGGCAGTCAATCAACATCGTTGAGCTGGCTGAGGCGGTGACAACAGTGAAGAAGGCAGGGCGCTCCCACAAGGCGATTTGTCCCTTTCATCAGGAGAAAACGCCTTCAATGTCCCTCGATCCGGCCAGGGGACTTTTCCATTGTTTCGGCTGTCAACGTGGTGGGGACATCTTCAAGTTCGTGATGGAGTCTCAAGCTCTTGACTTCACCGAAGCGGTAGAGATGCTCGCGAAGCAGGCGGGCGTGACCCTTCGTGTGGATCCTCAAGCAGCCAAGAATCGGGGAAAGCGTCAAAAATTGACGGAAGCTGTTGCCTCGGCAACGGAGTTCTACCACCAGCGACTCAAGTCGGCCCCTGATGCTGCAGATGCGCGGTCCTATCTGCGAGGCAGGGGCTATCACGGGGATGTGGTGGAGCAGTTCATGTTGGGGTACGCACCGGAGGAACCGGGCTGGGATTCGCTAGTGCAACACCTCAAGGAGAAGGGCGTCACCGAGGTAACCATGCTCGATGCTGGGCTCGCCACCAAGACGCAGCGGGGAAGGCTGCGAGATTGGTTCCATAATCGACTGCTGTTCCCGATCTTCGATCTGAAAGGTGACGCAGTCGGCTTCGGAGGTCGCCTGTTGGAGGGAGAGGGTCCCAAGTACGTAAACACCCAGGAGACTCGGATCTATCAGAAAGCTCGTTTGTTGTACGGACTCAACCTCGCCAAATCACGAATCGCCCGGGAGGGCACCGCCGTCGTAGTGGAGGGATACACCGACGTAATAGCGATGCATCTCGCGGGGATGGATGTCGCTGTCGCAACTTGTGGCACAGCGCTGGGCGAAGACCACTTTGACTTGTTGCGACGCTTTTCGGACAAGGTGGTTTTGGCATTTGATGCAGACAAAGCGGGGGTTGGAGCGGCGCTCAGGGGCGGAGAATTGCAGACACCGACCGATCTAGGCCTCGATCTCCGGGTCGTGCAAATGCCTGAAGGCAAGGATCCGGCTGATCTCGTGTCGGCGGGCGAGATGGATCTACTAACCAAGGCCATCGAGGACTCGGTTCCGCTTGTGGCTTTCCAGATTGAGAAGACTCTCGAAAGGCACGATCTCACTGAGGTTGAGGGAAAGACCAGGGCGCTGAGAGAAGCAGCCCCATTGATCGCTCATCTTGAGGACGCTGTAGCCAGGGGCGAGTACGCGAGGCGGCTGGCTCGCCAGACCGGTATTGAGGATGACATGGTCCGCCTTGCTATCCGTCAGGCCCGCAGCAGTGGAGCATCGGGCGGCCGCAAAGGCCGGTCGCCACTTACGCCTGAAGCTCCGGGTCCTGCAACGACGGCCGCGCCTCGGAACCCGTTGGAGGATGAGGCCCTGCGGTTATACGCGTCTGGAGGCTTCGGGTCTCGAGAGTTGACCTCGGCTCACTTCGGATCAGACGGATACCGAACGGCGTTCCGGGCTCTTGAAGCTGCGCCTCGACTCTCCAACGGGCTGATCGACTTGAGCGCCCTCGATCCGATCGACGAGGCGTTAGCCTCTCGGATTAGAGGCCTGTCCCTTCAGGAGCGACCAGAAGACGACGCAGAAGCGCTCTTCCGACGACTTGAGGTACTTCGACTCGAAGCTGAGATAGAAGTCATTCGTCAAGAAGTGGAGCGGGTAGAGCCAGATGATCAAGCCTATTCCACGTTGGCCGGACGTTTGGTAGCTTTACTGAGGGAACGATCAGAGTGGAGAAGCAGTTGAACATGGATGAGCTTTTCGAGGCGTTGGTGTCGCGCGGCAAGCAACGCGGGTTCCTTACTGTCAGCGAAGTCCAACAGGATTTGGAGGAGGCCGACGCATCGGCCGACGCGTTTGACGACATGGTCACTCGCCTCGCCGGCTCCAAGGTCAAGGTGGTAGAGGACAGTATCGATGAAGCCATCAAACCAATCTCTGACGTGGAAGCAGGATCCATCACCGATCCGATCAAGATGTACCTGCAAGAGATCGGCCGGGTGCCGCTCCTCAGTTCTCAAGATGAAGTTGAACTGGCCATGAAGATTGAGGCTGGCAACAGGGCGCAAGAACGTTTTGGCGCTGATGAAGATCTGAGCGTCGAGGACCGTGTGTTCCTCAAGCGGGAAGCTCGCAAGGGTTCCCAGGCCAAAGAGAGATTGGTGGAAGCCAATCTCCGGCTGGTAGTGTCGATTGCGAAGAAGTACGTAGCCCGAGGGATGCCGTTGCTCGACCTCATCCAAGAGGGCAACGTGGGTCTCATGCGTGCGGTAGAGAAGTTTGATTACCGGCGTGGGTTCAAGTTTTCCACCTACGCGACTTGGTGGATTCGCCAGGCAGTCACGAGGTCGCTAGCTGATCAAAGTCGAACCATTCGGGTGCCGGTGCACATGGCTGAGACAATTGGTCAACTCATTACTGCTCAGCGTGCCCTTCTTCAGGAGCTAGATCGGGAGCCGACCATTGAGGAGATCGCCGCGGCGATGGAACTCACAGAGGCGAGGGTAAGCGAGATCAAGCGTATCGCCCAGACCCCGGTCTCCTTAGAAACTCCTATCGGAGGAGAGACGGATGCAACCATCGCCGACTTCGTCGAGGACACTGACGCCGTGGTCCCCATCGAGGCCGCTTCCTTCCAACTCCTTCGAGAGTACATGGCTATCGCTCTCCATGATCTTTCCGAGAGAGAACGGTCAGTCCTGATCCTGCGGTACGGGATAGAGGGTGGGGCTCCGCAGACCCTTGAGCAGGTGGGGAATGAGTTCGGAATTACTAGAGAGAGAGTCCGACAGCTCGAAACGAAGGCCCTGGCAAAGCTCCGCAGATCTCAGAACTCGGGGCTTTTCGAAGGGTACGTAACCGATCAGTGATGAGTCTGGTGCTTAGAGTGCCAGCGCCGCGAGTGGGTCATGCGACTGGATCCCGAGGGCATCTCCAACTACTGAGCTGGTGAGCTTGCCGTTCACGATCTCAATGCCGCCCACGAGTTCCGGCATTCGGTTGACGGCGGTACCTATTCCGCCAGCGAGTTCGTTCACGTAGCGTGAGGTTGCGTTGCTTAAAGCGTGGGTGGAGGTTGTAGGAACCGCTCCCGGGATGTTGCCGACCGCGTAGTGAACCACGTCATGGACGAGGTACGTTGGGTCAGAGTGTGTGGTCTCGTGAGCTGTCTCGATGCAACCGCCTTGGTCGATCGCAACGTCGGCCACCACTGAGCCGGGGCGCATGGCTCGAATGTCGTCCTCGGTGATGATCGTTGGTGCTTTGTCTCCGGCTACCAAGACGGCCCCGATCACCAAGTCGGCCTGGTGGACCCAAGTCTCGATCGCTTCACGGTTGGAGTGAACCGTCACCAGACCAGGAAGGCGTCGTTCAAGGTCCCCTAGGCGGTTGGGATTGATGTCGAGGACCACGACTCGCGCGCCCATGCCGTGGGCTACTTCGGCGGCTGCTGTCCCTACAGAGCCGGCACCGACTACAACTATCAGCGCCCCAGGAACGCCGGGGTAGCCGGCCATGAGGACTCCTCGCCCTCCTTGTGCCTTCTCCAGATGGTGAGCGCCCTCCTGAACCGCCATTCGGCCGGCGATGGTGCTCATTGGGGCCAACAGTGGTAAATGCCCGTCGGCGGTTTCCACCGTCTCGTACGCGATTGCGGTACATCCCGATTCCATGAGGCCCGTGGCAACCGCTGGGTAAGCAGCGAGGTGCAGGTAGGTAAAGAGCGTGTGTTCTGGGCCAAGCATCTCTATCTCGGCAGCTTGTGGTTCCTTGACGTGGACAATCAGGTTCGACTCTCGTAGGACTGCTTCAGCGGACAGCAAAATCGTTCCACCAGCCGCGATGAAGTCAGCGTCGGTAATCGCCGCGCCAAGTCCAGCTCCCTGCTGAATATTGACGGTATGGCCGCGGTGGGCTGCTTCTCGGACGGCTCCGGTATTCATGGCGACTCGGTGCTCGTCCTTCTTCACTTCTTTGATTACACCAATGGGCACGTGGGCTCCTTCTTGAACTTTACGTACGCTAACTGAATGGTGAGCTTGTCACGCCCGAAACCGACAACTGAAACTTCCGTGTTTTAGAGACACTCCCGAGTGCTATCATTCGGTCGCTTTCCGGGGTAGCTCAATTGGCAGAGCAACGGACTGTTAATCCGTTTGTTGTGAGTTCAAGTCTCACCCCCGGAGCAGGTGTCATATGGCCCCACAGGCTTACTCTGCGGGGCCATATGTCTTCCTAGTTGACACCCGCTGGTCCTGGCTTCGGGTCGGTGTCCACGTAGGGTTCGTCGTACGCTCCTGGGGGTTGCTGTTCAAAGCCTGACGCTTCTTTGAATGTCGGCAGGGAACGGATGGCTGCAAGTGTCTACTGTGACTTTGATAGATGAGTCCCCGAGGTGTTTCTTGATAGATATTCTGGAATGAACTGCGAAAAAGGGGAGCCTTTGGGCTTGGCCGCGTTCTGCCAGTAGAGAGTTCTCACCATTTGGTGTGGCGAATGTCAAGCCGTGCGCAGAGACCGCCGCCGTCGGCTAAGATCAACGCTGGTCGCACGATTCGAGGAGGACCGTGGGCACCGTCCGGTTAGAAGGAATATGGAAAGTATACGAGGGCTCACGCGGCTCCGGAGCTCCCAAGAGGGTACGCGAGCCGGGTCCCCTTGCTAGGAAGTTCACTGTCCGAGGTGCTCTCGACGCTGTTCTCGCCATCCAAGCCGCTCGGTCGGCGCGAAGCGAAGATGTCACTGCCCTCAAGAATGTGAGCCTGAGTGTTCGAGAGAACTCGATCTACGTTATCATGGGGCTTTCAGGCAGTGGCAAGTCTACGCTCCTGCGGTGCATCAATATGCTCGCCCGCCCTACGAAGGGCAAAGTGTTCCTCGATGACGAGGACCTGACGAGTGCCTCGGAAGAGCGGCTTCGTGAGATCAGGGGCCCCCGTATCGCGATGGTGTTCCAACACCATGCCCTCCTTCCTCATCGCACTGTGAACTCGAACGTCGCTTTTGGCTTAGAGCTGGATGGAATGCCGACTGAAGAGCGAATCGATCTTGCGAACGAAGCGCTCAAGCTCGTCCAGCTCGAGGGGTGGGGCGATCGATATCCCCACGAGCTGAGCGGAGGAATGCAGCAGCGCGTCGGCCTAGCGAGGGCACTCACGACGGACGCGGATGTGCTCCTACTCGACGAACCTTTCAGCGGCCTTGACCCGCTTACGCGACGTCAGATGCAAATCCACCTGTTGGATCTTCAGAAGCGACTTCGGCGTACGATGATCTTCGTCACCCACGATATATCCGAAGCGGTCATCCTCGGCGACAAGGTCATGATCCTCGAAAACGGTGTGGTTGCCCAGGAAGGTAGCCCTCTTGAAATCGTGTTCCAGCCAGCTACCGACTACGTCAAAGACTTCGTGGCCGAAATGGACAAGCACAACCTCCTGTCGGTAGGTACGTTGATCGACGTCGGCTGCCGAACTGAATGTTCTTTAGCGGGCCATCAACATGACACTGAGCTGGAGCAGCAGGCCGCGGTGAATCGAGGCAATCCAGACGGGCACGTCGTCTGCACTGGAAAGCTGCAATCGCTTGTTCAGATGGTGTCGGCCAGCTCGGGATCAGTGGATGTTCTGCACGCGTGCGGGTGTGTGGCGCAGAGTGCGGTGGATGCCCCTCAGGTCGTCGAGGCTTTAGCCGCTCCCGAGTTGTGGAACGGTAACTCCGCCGCAGTAGTGGTTCCGAACCCAGGGAGCGTTTAACGGATGCCTCGAATTCCGGTCGGTGACTTCATCGAGGATGTGATCCAGTATCTGGTGGACTTCCTCGAGCCCGCCAACAACCTCTTCGTGACCGTGATCGATACATCCGTCGACGGCTTGGGCCTCATCTTTGGCCTGCCCCCGATCCTCATTGGGGTCGTAATCGCGGCAGCAGCATGGTGGGTCAGCGGTGTCGGTCTGTCGATCTACGTGGTTCTATCAATGTGGCTCATCGGTAACATGGGTCTGTGGGAGAAGACTGCTGACACGCTATCTCTGCTATCCATTGCGGTGGTGATAAGTCTCGTGATAGGCATCCCGTTGGGTATGCTGATGGGTGAGTTCGATCGGTTCTGGAAGGTAGCCGAGCCGGTCCTGGACTTCTTTCAAACGCTTCATCCTTTCGTGTACCTGATTCCTTCTGTAATCGCTTTTGGAATCGGTGCCGCGCCAGCAGTGACGGCTGCAGTGCTTTATACCATCCCCCTTCCGATACGGCTGACGCACCTCGGTATTAGAAGCGTCGACAAGGAGGTCGTCGAGGCAGGACACGCCTTCGGCGGGACTCGGGCGCAGATCCTCTTCAAGATTAAGTTGCCCCTTGCCCTCAAGTCGATTCTTGCCGGCATGAATCAGACGATCTTGATCACACTCTCCTTCATCGTTATCGCCGCTCTCATCGGCGCCGGCGGACTGGGCGAGAACATTGTGCGAGGTATCACTCGGCTGATGTTGCCGATCGGATTCGAGGCTGGGATCGCAGTCGTCCTGATTGCCATCACACTCGACAGGCTGAGCCGCGGAGTGACCGAACAAGCGATGAAGAGGTTCGGCGAACTGCCCGAGGGCTAGCTGCCGCTGCAGCCTCCCAAGCGGTGGACCGGCCAGCCGACCGCTCCGCTAAACCGTAGGTAGGAACTCACCCAAACGGTCCAGAGCACGACTCGGGTTCATCGCCGAGTTGCCGCAGGAGATACGGAGTTGATTGATGCCTACCTTGTCAAAAGCTGACCCCGCAACAAGCACCACCGCGGGCCTTCTCCAGCAGGCGTGACGCCAGATCGTCGGCCGACAGAGGGACCCGAAACGTTGCGGAAGAGCTAGAACGCCCGGCGGTGCTCGAGGCAGGAAACCTTCGGCAGCTCGGTGAGACCATCAATGATGGCGAGCCCGGAACTCGTGGTGGCTGGCCGTGGCGTCGTCCTGTGGGCCGGTGAGGCCTCACTTCAGTAGCGTACGACGCAGCGAAGGGGAGTGGCTATTTAGCGATCCCACTGCTAGCTTGCCGCCCTAAGCGGCGAAGACCCAACGCTCCTCGAAAGGCAGCAAAATATGGATTTCAGCGTAATGTTCCTCTCGTACGCGGAGGCTTGGAAAGAGGCGAAGCTTGCCGAAGAGCTCGGCTACACCAACGCCTGGTTCGCCGACATGCAGCTGCACGCGAGCGATGTTTACGCGACCATGGCCTTGGCCGCCCAGAACACCGACCGGATCAACCTAGGCACTGCGGTTAGCGCTCCGCCCAACCGCATCGCCCCACTCACAGCGTCCTCGATCGCCACGATCAATCAGCTGGCCCCGGGCCGAGTCACTCTGGGCTTGGGCGTTGGCGGCTTCTCCGCTCGCCGCTCGATGGGCATGAAGCCAATGACGGTGAAGCGCTTCCGGGAGTACGTCGAGCAGGTGCGTGGCCTTTTGGAGGGGGGAGACGTGCTCTACCGAGAAGGGGAGATCGAGCGCTGGATACGTCTGCTACAGCACGATTTTGATGGCTACATCAACATCGAGGACCCGATCCCCATCTACTTCGCCGCAAACGGCCCACGCATGCTGGACCTGACGGGACGGCTGGCCGACGGCTGGATCACTGTGATGGGCGGGATGGTCACCACCGAACAGCAGACCGAGAACGTCAGCAGGGGCCTGGCGGCTATCAAGGCCGGGGCCAAAGCAGCTGGCCGCCAGATGTCCGACCCTTACTATGTCCAGGTGTCCACCGTCGGATGTGTGCTCCGGCCTGGCGAGTCACTCATGTCAGATCGTGTCGTGGAGAGGGTTGGGCCCTTCGGGCTCTTGTCGGCTCATGCAACCTGGGAGGCGCAGCACGGCGTACAGGACGCGGTCGCCGCCGAGTTCAGCCGCCACACTTCTTCGACCAGCGAGTACGACGACTACCTCGAGACCTATGCCGCCGGCATCGGCTCGCCTCCTGATCGCCGCTACCTGGACGTCCATAAAGGGCACATGGGGCACTTCAAGCCGGGCGAAGAGGAGTTTCTTACCGAGGCGATGGTCGCGGCCGGCCTGGTTGGAACCTCCGAAGAGATCGTCGAGCGGATCAGGGCTTGGGAGGAAGCCGGAGTGACCGATGTCGCCCTCCAGGTAATGGGCGATACCGGCCCGGCCATGCTCAAGGAGTTCGCCGACGAGGTAATGGTCCACTTCTGACGGAAGCCCGAAGGTCGTATCAGCTGGGGTAGCTCGTGGATTTGCTGATTGTGGGGTGCCTGGCAGCGAAACAGCGACCAGCAGGTGTTTATAGGCGACGATCATCACCTCAGTTCTGTGTTTGTGACGAGCGCGCCCACAATCCTTGAGTGTGATGGCGTCAGAGTTGGAAGCCGCCGACCATCGGAAAGTGGATCGCGCGAAACCTGCCTGCGTTCCCTTACTCTCGTCGTTGAAGGAGGCCAGCACAGCAACACTGTTCGTATCCAACGCGTCGCTCAGGCATACACAACCACGGCTTCGGTCAGCTTCTGCTTGAGAGCGGCGAACACCGGAGTGGTAGGCCTGCCCTCCATCGCCCAGGTACAAAGTGCACTCGCTGTTTCATAAATGGCACTACTCGTGATGTCCATGTCGGTCTCATCCAGTGGTCCCCGTCGCAACTTCTTTGCCTCGTTTTTCTGATCTTTGGCTCTTGAAGCAGTGATTAGTTTGCAAACAGAAAGGCCACAATTCGTGCCCAACAGCAGTGGTCGCACCTCACCGCAGTTACGACTAATTGCAATAGCCATATTTGGCATGGTACAGTTTGCTGTATAGGCCACCCTACGAACGATGTGCCGCTATGCGAACACATGTTATTTGGTGGAACAGCGCCCGGAATTGGGCGAAGGCATAGTTTTATACAACCTACAGAACTCATACAACCTGCAGAATACTGTGGGGATAGGAGAAGGAATGACGATATTACGCCGGCAAATCGGCTGGATAAGTCTAATGCTGACTTTGATGCTCGTTAGCGGGGCATGCGCTAGCTCAAGCCCAGAAGGGTCAGGTGAGATAACGCTTGCAACCGAGGAGTTCCTCGATACCGAAGTGGTAACTTCGGTTCATGACGCGGTGCTTAGCGATCTTGGCTACACAGTTGAGTGGACGACCCTTGACATCGGCCTGATCTACCAGGCTATTTCCGATGGAGATATCGATGCTTATGCCAGTGGGTGGCTACCGACAGGTCACGCCGACTACTGGGATGTTCACGGCCCTGCTCTCGAGCAACTGGGTCCACTGCACGAGGAAGCCCATGCGGGCACCTGTGTGCCACAGAGCGAGACAGATGTAAACAGCTTTGAAGATCTACAAGACGAGGCGACAGCAGCTCGGTTCGACAACGTGATTGTCGGTCACTTCGCTGGTTCGGCGACAATGCTGCGTACTGACGATGCCATCGATATTTATGGCCTGGACTTTGACGTTCTCGAGTCCTCAGTGGCCGCGATGATGGCCGAAGTCTCTCCCAAGCTCGAAGCCGGCGAGCCGGTGGCTTGGGTGTGCTGGGAACCGATGTGGTGGTGGGCTCGTTGGGACATCAAGTTCCTTGAAGACCCACAAGGCGCATATCCCGAAGCAGATGGTGTCTTCCAGATCGTACGGGACGGATTCAAGGATGAGGAAGGCATGGAAGCCGCATACTGTTACTTAGACAACGTGCGCTTTTCGGCCGACGAGACCAGTGAAATGATGCGACTGGTTGGCGAGGAAGGCCAGACCTCGGCTGATGTAGCCCGGGCCTTCGTGGACGATCATCCTGACCGCGTCGCGGAGTGGATAGCCGGCTGTTAAGGCCGCAATACGACCACATACCTGGCTCTGCCGGTACCGGCCGGCAGCCCTGCGAGCAAGTAGCTCGCAGGGCTGCCAAGTTGGCTGCCCGTGCTTAGCCGTAAGTGACTGAAGAAGGCGTAGAGATGACAGCAGACGGACGCCACGCCGAGATTGCGGGCGGAGGTATTTCTGGCATGACTCTCGCCGCTGCCCTCGCCCAGCAGGGGTGGACTGTCCGTGTCCACGAGCGAGCAGAAGAGCTGCGTGAGATCGGTGCTGGAATCACCGTATGGCAGAACGGCTTGCGCGCTCTTCGCCGGATCGGGGCAGCAGACGAGGCCATCGAGCGCGGAGAGGTCATCACGAATTGGGAGGTACGCGACGAGCGGGGCCGCGCTCTACAGCGAGATTTTCTAGCGGGTGAGAGCGCTGCCGGTCAGTTCTATGGCATTCTCAGGACGGATCTGCATCGGGCGATCTCCCGATCCGCCATTGAGGCTGGAGTCGAAGTAGTGACCAGTTCCGCAGTAGCTGGAGCTACCGTCGATGGTGAACTGATCCTCGAGGACGGAACCCGCTATCAAGCCGACTTGGTGGTCGGAGCCGACGGCATAAATGGGGCCGTTCGCGAGTCGCTCGGCTTGACGAAAGAAATTGTCGAACTCGGCAAGGGTTGTGCCCGCCACATGATACGTCGACGCCCCGACGACCTCCAGGGCGTTCTGCTCGAACGCATGAACGGCAACCGGCGGCTGGGCTTCGTTCCGCTCCGGTCGGGATACATCTTCATGTACACGTGTTGCCCGGTAACAGACAAGGTGGGTATGGAAGAGCCTCTCAACGTCGAGGCATGGTCGGAATCCTTTCCCGAATTCGCTTACATGCTCGACCGCATCCACATCCAGCAACACTTCTGGCCTTACCGGGAGGTTAGGTCTAAGGCGTGGCATTTGGGCAAGGCAGCAATCGTCGGTGACTCCGCCCACGCCATGTCTGCCGACTTCGGACAGGGCGCCAACCTCTCGATGAGCAGTGTCGTCTCCTTGGCCGACGCGCTGAGTGCATTCCCGACCCTGGAAGAGGCCCTTAACGCCTGGGAAGATAGCGAGCGAGAGATCATCGAGTCCGTGCAACGGTACGCCCGCTGGTACGGGAACGTAGTCGCCCAATGGCCCGGATTGTTCACGGCTCGGAGCGCCTTCATCTGGGGGCTGGGCAAGTCCGGTTGGCTGATGAAGAAACTTGCAGGGTACGCGTCTCATGTGCCGGATTACGCGCCCTCAGAAGATGTCGGATGATTGTCATCACGGAACGAATGAATCGAGTTCTGGCTGACGACCTTTCTTCACCGCTGGCCATTCCGTGGGGCTGTTGACTCTGACATCGGGGATCTTTTTCTGGAGCAGGGGAAGATGTACAGGGTGCCTTGATGGACGATGACTCCGACGCAGCTTCGACGGGCAATTATACCAAGCTGGTGATAGCGGCGGCTTTCGGAGGCTTCGCCGGCTTCTTCCTTCTCTTCCCTGTCGTTCCGGCGATCGCCGAGCCGCTGGGCGGCCCCTTCGGTGCTGGAGCAGCCACCGGGGTTCTTGGGATCGGTACGGTTGGGGCCCAATTGATGAGTCCGTTTCTGTTGCGACAGTTGGGTTACAAGAATCTCTTCGTTGTTGGATTGGCCCTGCTCGGAGTTCCGGCGTTGGCCTACGGGAGAGGAGAAGAGGTCCTTTGGCTGATTCTGCTGATCACCCTTCTTCGTGGATTCGGTTTTGGAATCTTGACCGTCGTGCCGCCAGCTCTGATCGCGGGGACCGTTTCCGACGCTGTGCGCAGCTCGTCGCTTGGTGTTTACGGATTCTTCATGGCCGCTGCCGGTTCCCTCGGTCCAGCCGTCGGGCTACTCCTCTTCGATACGAGCAGCGTTTTGGTGGCGGTAGTCGGCGGAGCGTTTCCCATCGCCGGCGCTGTGTTACTCCTCGTCCAGCGGATAGATGCCCCCGCCGTCCTTCGAATCGGATGGAGGCAACTCACCTTCGTGGAGGCTGGGCGCCTATCTAAATTGTCACGCCCGCTTGTGGGGATGCTTCCCGGATCGATTATGTATGCGGGCTTCTACTCTTTTGTGCCGCTGTGGGTCGATGGTGGAGCTCCGGCAGCTTTGGCAACCTTCGGTCTCTCGTTCGCTCTGGGGCGTCTGATCGGCGGAAAGGCGGAACCGGCGTGGCCAGGTCTGACGATGCTTGGCATCGGTGCGCTTGCGGCGGCAGGTGGGGTGGGTTTGGTCTTCATCAGTGGCGGGATACCACTCATTGTCGGTAGCGCTTTGGCCGGAGGGGGCGTAGGTGTCATGTCAATTTCATCACTGTTGGAGGCCCTCAAGACCGTGAAAGAGGACCAGCTCCCGGTCGCAACGGCAGCCTGGGCGGTCAGCTTCGATTCCGGCTTGGCGGCCGGTGGGTTGGTACTGGGCGCTGTAGCGGTCGTCGCGGACTACGACACTGCATTTCTATTTGCAATCGGCCTGCTGTTTCTGGGAACATATGTTGCGATGCAACCATCCAGGAGGGTGCGATCGAGACTGGAAGAGCCCGCCGATTAACGGCATGAGGAATGTGATGTATGCCGATTGTTGAAAGTTCGATGTTGATGGAGCTTGGCAACCGGATGCCGGAGTTCAAGCTTCCTGAGGTCCACGGCGCTTCCATCATCGCGAACGATTTCTTCGACGGTGCCGACGGCAGTCTTGTTGCGTTCATTTGCCGTCACTGCCCTTACGTCCAGCACATGCAGGAAGGATTGGCCGACTTTGCCCGTGAGTACGAGCAACGCAACCTCATCACGGTCGGCATCTGCAGTAGCGACGTCGAGCAGTACTCAGCTGATGATATAGAAGGCCTCAAGGAACAGGTTCAAGAAATCGGGTTCAACTTTCCGTACTTGGTGGATGAAGGCCAAGAAGTGGCTAAAGCCTTCAGCGCCATGTGCACTCCCGATCTCTTCCTGTTTGACGGCGAGGGACGACTGGTCTACCGCGGCCAGTTCGACGACAGTCGGCCCAAGAGCGCTATAGGGGTGACCGGGTCAGATCTGCGGGCAGCGGCTGACGCGGTTCTCGATGGCGGGGATGTCTCGGGCGATCAAAAACCCAGCTCGGGCTGCAACGTGGCGTGGAAGCCCGGCAATGAACCCGACTACTATTTGGGCTAGAATGCTGATGCATCTAAGAGTTCTGAAAGGGGCAAGGAATGGTTGACGTGGTGAGACGAGATCAGGTTTCTTACGAGTCGGCGGCTGCAATGGTGACTGCCGCCATAGCGGAAGCTCGGAAAACGGGCTTCACCATTTCGGTGGTCGTTACCGACCCCGCCGGAGGCTTGATCGCAGTCGGGAGGATGGACGGCGCCCATGAGGGCACCGCTGAGTATGCCCGCAAGAAGGCGTATTTCTCCGGCCGCAGCGGCAAACACTCAGAGGACTATGTGCATGACAGGCTTACTCAGGATGAGATCATTTGGCGGGCGCTGTCGTCCGACTCGGATCTGTTCCTGACCCCAGGCGGTGTGCCCATCGTTGTCGACGGTGCTACCGTCGGCGGGGTGGGTGTAAGCGGCGCTCCCTATGCGACAGATGCCGCGTTGGCGAGAGCCGCCGTCGACGGCGCGACCGATAAGTAAGGAGAGAAGATGGACGGAAGACGAGTAGTAGGAACGAAGATTTCGGTAGAGAATTTTCCGAAAGAAGGCTTCGCTGAGGAGCTGGAGAACGCGTTCGGGAATCGTGAGGTCGGAACTACAGTCGAGTTTGAGAACGAGGCTGTCAAAGTGTGGACTATCGAACTCGCTCCCGGCGGTCGAGTCCCCTTTCACTGCCATGCGCTGACATACTTCTGGATCTGTGTGGACCCGGGCACGGCGCTCATTCGCCGCGACGACGGAACGGTCGAGACCTACGAGTTCCCGGTCGGGGAGACAAGATTCTCCTTTCTGAACGAGGGAACGTTTGCCATCCACGACCTCGAGAACGTGGGAGATACCACCATGCGCTTTGTCGCTGCGGAGCTGATGGGCATGACGACGAACTGAGTCAGCGACTTCGCATGCGAGAGCCAAAAGGCCTGGCCTGACGGTCCGACACTGGAGCACCACGTTACTGGGGGGATTGAGAGGGGCCGATGGGCCTGGCCGACGTTGCGCTCTATGAGTTTGTTGATAAACATCAATATTTTGATTCCCGCCTCCCTTAGCTCAACATCAGCCCCGATGACGTTGACTACGTCGTCTTGAGCCACTTGCACTTCGACCATGCGGTAAAGATATCGCCACCGTGGGAAGCCTCCGCAATGGTTCGCGACGCCCCCGCCCCGCCATCGGCATAGCTGGCGCGGTCTCCTGCCTGGAGCAGGTGTATGGGCACGATCGAGGACTGGAGTGTCGCCACTCCCTAGGTCACGAGGGTCTCACAGTCGGAAGGCACTCCGAACAGTTCCGCTGCCAGCTGAAGGCACCGTGCGTGGACTGCTTGGTAGCCCGCCAAGCTATGACTCATCTTGATAATGGACGTGCCGTTGCCGCCGAACTCAACGATCTCAGCGCTGGCATCCTCGAGCGCTGAAAGGGGTAGGGTGCACGGAGCGGCCTTGAAGTTAGAGATCCGACTCATCATGCTCCTATTTGGTTGCTGGCCACTCTCAAACCGCGGTGCGCGATGATGGCTACCGCCTCGCGAGCCACCACAATCCGGGCTTGCTCCGTGGGTGGAGCGGTCAGCTCACCGCATGAAAGGAGCGACGACCGTTGACCTCGATGATGTGGCCCATACTGGGGTGGGGGAAGTGGCCGCAGGCGATGAGTGCGTTCTCTTGCTCGGCTCTGTCGAGGATCATGCGTCGACTCTTGGTTGCCTCTACAGGGTCCAAGTCGTAAGTGGTGTACCACTCGGGTTCGGAGACCTGCACCGGTTTGTTGGCAACGTCACCCAGGATGTAGGCGCGCTCGCCGCCGCTGACGATGGCAAAGGAGACGTGCCCAGGGGTGTGGCCGGGGGTGGGTACGGCTACGACTTCGTTGGTGGCGGCGTACTCACCGCCCACAATCTCGAGGCGGTTGGCTGCAACGAGCGGTGCCAGAACCCGGTCGTAGTCGGACTTGCTACTCGGCTTTTCGCCGGGGCTTGTCCAGTAGTCGTACTCCCGCTGCTGGACGATGTAGCTGGCATTGGGGAAGGTCAACTCGAGGGCGCCAGCGTCATTCCTGGTGTTCCACCCGGTGTGGTCCCAATGCAAGTGGGTGAGCAGGACGAGGTCGATGTCGACGGGGTCGGTTCCGGCGGCCCTCATGGCATCGAGGAGGGAGGGCGGTTGTTCGAGGTCCAGTGAATTGGGCCATTGGCCGAGGCCGGTGTCGACGAGGATGTTCTTGCCGCCGCTGTTGATCAAGAAGCACCCGTAGTTGTGGACCGTCAGGCCGTCGTCGTTGACCCACTCGCGGTAGGGCTCCCAGGCCTCGGTCTCGACACCGACGTAAAAGCCGCCCGGTGCCAACCACCCCCATGAGTCCTGTAGTGCTATCAACTCGGTGCCGCCGATCGTGATCTTGTGGTGCATGCTCATTGTGGCCTCCTTGCAGCAAGCATAGTTAAAAGGGGAGAGGGTGGCTGGCGAGGAAGCTTGGGTGTGTCTCGCTGAGATCGGGGAACCAAAGGACGAACATCGCAAGCTCGTCGGTCTCATAACCTGAAGGTTGAGAACCGTACCGCCTATGACAAGAACCCGTGGAGAGAGTAGGTTGCCTAGGGTCGTGGGTGTCCACGGTGTGTCATCTAGGTGTTGTCAACGGTTGGCCGCTCTTGCGCGATGGTGACTATTGGGTTCCCTTGCAGAACCCCGCCGCATAGTGAGGTGTCAGCCTCTGCAGGAAACGGTGGGAGTGCACCGATATTGGCGCGACCATGGCCGACCGGGCGTCCAGGAGGTGTCCTCTGGCCGATCGGGTGATGGAGGCACCGAGGATGAGGGTCACCGTTAACGCGAGTACTACGCCGGCGACGGCAAGTCTGCCGAGACCGCCGATCTCTACCCAGTCGACGCGCAGGTTGGCGAGCGATTGTCGAAGCCTTGAGAAGCGGTCTTGCTGGGACATCTGGGGGCCTATCCCGGTGGGTATGGTTCGAACCCATTGGTAAGTTGCGTCTCCCGGACGAACGCGGTGATGCGCTCAAGGTCGGCGTCCGACAGGCCCTCTACTGGGGCCATATCGCCGAACCGCCAGTGATGGGAGCGCACGCCGTTGCGGGCAGCCAAGGTGAAGGCTATGTCTGAATGATGCCCGGGCTGGTAGACGACTGACAAATGCGAAGGTCCGATCTCAGTTCCGCGAAGGTCCGAGCCGTGGCAGAGCGCACAGCTTGCCTGATAGAGCACTTCGCCCTCGGCGACGAGCGTGGGGTCTTGGACCGCAATATTGAACTGATCTGCTGAAATGATGGCGTTATCTGAAGGTTCGTCGGCGTTGCCGCCCCCATCGTCAGACACGGCGACCACGGCAATCACGAGTCCCACGGCGATCAGTGGGACAACGAGCTTCTTGATGTTCACTGCCTTGGCCATTAGCGGTGTCCTTCGAGTTCATGCTGGTTCTTGCTCATGAGGCTAGCTTGATTGGGTACAATCTCATTCGCACGGGAGAGGACGTCCCGCACGGACGGAGGGTGGAAGTGCCACAACACATTGACTCACCTTCAGCCGGTACCGGTGCTTGTTGCCGACTCTGTGGTCTGGGTGATTCAGACGATGGCGGCAGCCAGCGCGATCCGATCGACTCGTCGCACGAACACCAGCCTGCCGCGAACCACGACGATCATTCGGCGGCCGATGAGCACTCAGGCGGGGCCGAACACGGTGCACACGCCGATCATGATGAGCACGCTGGGCACGGCACTGATCATGCGGGTCATGAAGAAATGTTCCGTCAGCGCTTCTGGATTTCGACTGCGGCCAGCATTCCGGTGCTGTTTTGGAGTGGGACGGTTCAGGATTGGTTCGGCTACGAAGCACCGTCCTTCCTTGGATCTTTGCTGATTGTGCCGGTGGTCGCTACTGCAATTTTCGCGTACGGCGGCTTCCCCTTCTTAACGATGGCTGGAACGGAGCTCCGAAAACGGGCACCAGCAATGATGACCCTGATCGCTTTAGCCATCACAGTCGCGTACGCGTTTTCCATGTTGACGTTGGTCGCAGACGTCGGCGATGATTTCTTCTGGGAGCTTGTCACCCTTATCGACATCATGCTGCTGGGTCATTGGCTCGAGATGCGCAGCGTCCGTCAAGCGTCGGGAGCCCTAGGGGCGCTTGCTCAGTTGATGCCCGATACTGCAGAGGTAGAAAACGACGACGGCGAAATCCAGGAGATATCGGTCCATGAACTGGTCACAGATCAGATCATTTTGGTTCGTCCTGGTGCGAGTGTTCCCGCTGACGGGATCGTTACTGAAGGCGAATCGGACTTTGATGAGGCGCTCATAACAGGCGAGTCTCGACCTGCGAAGCGTGGCATGGGCTCTCCGCTGATCGCTGGAACTATTAACAGCGGCTCAGGGTCTGTCCGAGCCAGGGTGACAGGAACAGGAGAGCAGACGGCGCTTTCGGGAATCATGAGGCTGGTGGCCGAGGCTGAGCGCAGTAAGTCGCCAACTCAGCTTTTGGCGGACCGAGCCGCATCTCTTCTCTTCTACGCCGCGGTAGCAGCTGCGGCTGTGACGGCTCTTGTCTGGACGGTTATCTACGGAGGTGCTGATCAGAGGACTATCGCCCGGGTCGTCGCGGTGTTAGTGATTGCTTGTCCTCACGCGCTTGGACTCGCCATTCCGCTTGTCGTCGCAAACACCACGTCTATCGCGGCTCAAAACGGAATCCTTATCCGAAAACGGGAAGCTATTGATACCGCTAAGGATCTGGACATCATCGTCTTTGATAAGACTGGCACCCTGACGACGGGGCAAATGGGAGTGTCGGCCGTTTCGACGATCGACGGCTGGGACGCAGACCGTGCGGTCAGTCTGGCAGCGGCAGCGGAAGGAGATTCCGAGCATCCGATGGCGAGAGCGGTTCGCGGATCGGCGGCCTCTCGAGGTGTGACGGTACCGGTCGCCTCGGCGTTCGAGGCCATCAAGGGGCGCGGCGTTCGAGCGACCATAAACGGAATGGATGTCTTCGTTGGGGGTCCTCGACTCCTCGAGAACCAAGGGCTTAGTCCCGCACCCGTACTGGAGACTTTTGCCAAAGCGGCTGGTGAACGAGGTGAGTCGGTTGTTTACCTCATTGAGGGAGCGAGCCCGGTTGCAGCCATAGCTATTTCAGACATCGTGCGGCCCGAAAGTGCCGAGGCGTTGGCCGCACTGAAAGAGCGAGGTGTTCGGGTCGGGATGATGACTGGGGATAGCGATGACGTCGCACGGTCGGTTGCTGCGAGGCTGGACCTTGACATCGTGTTCTCCCAGGTACTGCCCGCTGACAAGGATGCCTATATCTCTCAGCTTCAGCGGGATGGCGATCGAGTCGGCATGGTTGGTGATGGGGTGAACGATGCACCTGCACTGGTGAGGGCCGACATTGGTTTTGCTATTGGGAGTGGCACTGACGTCGCGGTACAGTCGGCGGATCTCGTGCTCGTCAAGAGCGACCCTAGGGACGTTCTTAAGATCCTTCGCCTTTCGGCAGCTAGCTACCGAAAACAGCTGCAAAACATCTGGTGGGGGGCCGGCTATAACATTGTCATGATCCCCTTAGCAGCGGGCGTGGCTGTGCCGCTTGGGTTTGATATGCCCCCTGCTGTTGGAGCTGCGCTCATGTCCTTGAGTACCATCATCGTTGCCATCAACGCCCAACTTCTGCGCAACGTTGACCTCTCCTGAACGAGGTCGGGCTGCGTGCGATGAAACGGGAGTCGACAAGAGCCCGTTTGCTGGACCTCGCCATCCGATACTTCGATGACTGTCTCATCTGGAAGAGTTTCAATCGGACGCTTCGGGCACTTTTGCTCATCGATAGAGCTGACCATTTTCTAGAAAGAAGCGCCCTAGAACCATGTCGCGTCGGTTCATGACAGCGACGCGGTGTTGTCCCAGCCTTAGTTCTAGTTCGGCTTGGTGTGCCGGTCGAGTATGGCGAACCCTTTTATACACTGCCGGCAACCCTGAGTGAGGACAACGGATTGGCCAAGAAGAGACGAACGACGAAAAAGTTGGTGGACCCGCAGAAGCTGGCCGCAAAGGCGGCTCGGCGAGAGCAACGTAAGGCTGCCGAACTGGAAGCTCGGCGGCAAGCTGAGAGAAAGCGCCGCCTCAAGATCGGCCTCGCTGGCGGAATCGCCGTTGCTGCGGTTATTGCCACGATCTTTGCGCTGATTCCGGGTTCCTTGCCCGGTGTCTCAAAGCTTCCGCTGGAGGACAGTAGTCATCTCGGGGAGGGGGAACCGGCGACGTATCTGACGCCGACTCCCACCAGCGGGCGGCATGCTCCTAGTTCTCCTAGTTGCGGTGTCCTGACGGAGCAACTCCCGCCAGAGTTCGCGATCCATACTTTGGAACACGGTGGAGTCGTTGTTTGGTACAACCCGACGTTGGAGGCGGACGTTGTCGCTGGTCTTGAGTCGATCGTCGATGGCTTCGACGATCGGGTGATTCTGTCGCCTAACGCGGGGCTTGACGACCCTGTGGTGGTTACCTCGTGGCGTCATCTGAAGGCGTATGAAGGTGCTGATCCCGAGATCGCTGAGTTCATAGATATCTACCGTTTCCGTGCTCCTGAGAACGTTCCCTGCACCTACTGAGTGACTGAGGCTTATTAGTCCTTGACCCAACCGTCCTTCCGTCCGATAGGGAATGAGCTGACCACGATGGGAGCAGATCTGATGTTGACCGCACAAGAAGAATCTGAGGCAGACGAAACAGCGTCCGCGCTCAGCCTTGCAGGGAAAGAAGTCGAGGCGTTCACGCCTAGTGAAGAGACGCGGAATCGCCTCGTTGCTGATTTTGAAGATCTCGGTCCAGTTACGTGGAAGGCCATGTTCGGGGGGTTCGGTCTCTTCATTGGCCGAGGCATGTTCTGCATGATCGATGCCGATGCCCGCCCTGCATTTCGGGTTAGCGAACTCACGGTTCGAAAGTTCAAATCGGCGGGAGCGCAACAGTTAGGCCGGCACGCCTTCTGGACGGTACCAAGCTCAGTCTTGAGCGACACCAAGAAGCTTAAGGTGTGGGCTGCAGAAGCTCTGCAGATCGCCTGCGAGATGCATAAGGGTCGCTTCCGATTCTGAGCGACTGCGCTTTGTGCGCCTTCTCGGTGGGAGTCCAGATTTGGGGCCAGGGTCGCTATGTGTCGACACGTGGCTGACGTCCACGTCGATGATCACCAAGTCAGGGTTGTCGAACCCTCCTGGGAAGAACTGGTTGATATTCCAGATGAAGCCGCCTTCGGCACACAGGCCCTCTACCGTCTCGGCTCCGCTGTGAACGGGTTGACACCATCGCGTGACCCTCTTTTGCCAAACCAGGTGACACGTACACCATGTAAGGGCGGCCGTTGACACCGGTGGTCGAGAATGCTGTTTCCCACGCATTGGACTGCGCCTAAGCTGCGATGTCCGCCCACTCCATCAGAGGAGAGTTTGGTATTCGTCAAGGCGAGCCAGCGTGTCGGCAGCGGACTCGGCAGGGAGGTTGAGTAGGGCTCTTGACACACCGAGCCCAGCCAACTCTTCGAGGGTGTCTTGGTCGGCAGGCGCACCGGACACACCGATCTCGACCTCCGCGGGATCCCGGCCGATGTCTTGGCAGGCTTGGCTCAATAGGGAGATCTTGTCGGCGATGGAGTGACGCCCGTAAAGGGGCATCCATCCATCACAGAACTCAGCAATGTGAGCCAGCGTCTTGGGTCCAGCGGCACCGCCAAGAACGATCTTGGGGTGAGGCTTCTGGAGCGGTTTAGGCCAAGCCCACGATGGCTCTACCTTGATGTATTCTCCACTGAAGGAGGCTTCGTCTTGGGTCCACAGCTCCTTCATCGCCAAAATACTTTCACGGATGAAGGCACGGCGATCCGAGTACGGCATGCCATGCTGTGCCAGCTCCTCTTTGTTCCAACCGTAACCGATGCCAAAGATGAATCGCCCGCCGGAAAGGTGGTCGATCGTTGCCACCTGCTTGGCCAGCCAGATGGGATCACGCTGGGCTACGAGAGTGATACCTGTACCGAGCTTGATCGTGTTGGTGACAGCGGCCACAGCGCTCAACGCTAGGAATTGGTCGTAGGTTCGCGAGTACATCTCCGGCAAAGGAGGTGCGCCTTCTCTACCACCCCATGGCGTGATCCGACTCGCGGGGATGTGAGAGTGTTCGGGAAACCACAGGCTCTCAAAACCTCGTTCCTCCACCGCCTTCCCGAGAGTGACGGGGTCGATCGCCACATCGGTCGGGAACATGAATACGCCAATATCGATATCGAACTCCTTGTGGGGAAAGCCAATGCTAGAGGGTGAAAGCGAGGAGGGCAGGGATCGGTACGCCGAGCAGAGCGGCGATAGTACAGCTCACGGCGTTAGGCGTCTGAGTTCGTCCTATTGATCTGAGCCAGCAATTGCTTCGAACCAGGCAACAAGCCGCTCGGCCTCGATAAGGCCAGCGTACTTCTGCTGCATCTCGTAGAGGTTCACTTGATGTGAGACTTCAGATCTGTCGAAAACAGCGTCGAGGACGACGAACGTATTCAGGTTGAGGGTGTGGCGACTGCTTTGATCTCTTCCGAGCTCCAGTGTGACAGGTCGGTGCCCGTGGGGAGTTTTGACGTAGTCGATAAATCCATATACGCTGTTTGCATGGCCTACCTATATGACCCCTCCAAGGTCAGTGACATCGACTCGCCAATCGCCACCCTCGTCGTGCACCTGCGATAAAATGCGAAACCTCAGCGCAAAATTGCCAGGAGTGTTGTTGGTAGCTGTCGGCGCCGCCCTTTGGGGTCTTGACGGCCTGTTCCGGCGAGGGCTCTCTCTGCAGCTCCCCGCAGCAACTGTAGTCTTTTGGGAACATCTCATCCTCGTGGCGGTAACCTTGCCGCTGTTGATACGATTCCGCCGTCGGAGGATCCACCTCACCCGCTGGGACTGGACTGCGCTTTTGCTCATCGGAATCGGAGCTTCCGCTGTCGCCACCATCCTGTTCACCCAGGCGTTCAGCTATGGTCACCCCACAACCCCGCTGCTTCTGCAGAAGTTGCAGCCTCTAATCGCGATTCTCGGAGCACGCGTATTGCTTTCAGAGCGCCTTCTTCCACGTTTTGTTCGCTACTTCTCTCTCGCTGTTGGCGGAGCTTTCTTGGTCTCGTTCCCTGATCCTGCCAACCTCAGCCTGAGCGGACTGGCACCCGCAGCCTACGCCGTCGGCGCCGCCGCACTCTGGGCTATGGGTACAGTGCTCGGCCGACACTTGACACCCAAGATTCGGCCAAGCGAGCTAACCGCACTTCGATTCGCGATCGGTTTACCAGCATCAATCGTGATTGTCATACTCCAAGAAGAAGTGAGCGTCGCCGCCAGCATCGGCCTGACGGAGCTCAGGACGCTGACGCTCCTTGCCCTCATCCCAGGTCTGGCCGCATTATCGATTTACTATCGGGGTCTGGCCAGAACTCCCGCTTCAATTGCCACCCTTGCTGAACTGGCCTTCCCACTCACGGCCATTCTGATTGGCTGGTCGGTCTTCGACACGGTGCCCACCGCCACGCAATGGGTTGGAATCTTCATACTCACCGCAACGATTATCGCTATGAGCCGAGCCGCTCAACAAGGCAGTGAGTCACTCGGGGTACACTTCCCAGAGCCGGTCTGAAGCTCTCGCCAAACAGGATCGAGGCACGACGCCTAGCCCTCGTGCCTCGAAGCCACCCCGCCCATCACGAGGCCCTGGCTACACCCGGTGGCTTGCTTTTTGAGTTTGTACTTATGAATCCAACGGAGGTATGAAGATGACGAAGTTCGCGTATTTCGCAGGCCATGAGCAATGGCAGCCTGAAGAGTTGGTCAAGCATGCCGTACTTGCAGAGAAGGCGGGATTCGACATGATTGTCGTCTCGGAGCACTTCCATCCATGGGTTGACGATCAGTCTGCAGCAGGTTTCGCATTTTCGACCATCGGAGCTATGGCCCAAGCGACGGAGCGAGTCGAGTTCACAACGGGCGTGACCACACCTCTCTTCCGTTTTCACCCAGGCATCATTGCCCAAGCAAGCGCAACACTCGACCGGCTGTCTGGCGGACGATTCAGCCTAGGCGTTGGCCTCGGCGAGAACATTAACGAGGGTCCGCTTGGCCTCGAATTTCCTAAGTACGCTGGGCGTGCCGCTCGCATGCGTGAGGCGCTGCAGATCATGCGCCGCCTCCTAGACGGCGAAAAACTCACCTTTGAAGGCGAGTACTACACCACCGACAGAGCCAAGCTCTACTCGCCGCCGCTCCATCGGGTGCCCATCCTCATGGCCGCGGGAGGACCAAAATCGGCGGCGTTAGCTGGCGAACTAGCTGACGGCGTCGTCACATCGGTGAAGGATCCCGAGGTAACTCGAGAACGGGTCATCGATCCTGTCACAGGCGCCGCAGAAGCAGCAGGAAAGCCCAGACCCACAGTGCTGGCCACCCGTTGGTCGGTGTTTGCGAACAATCAGGATGAAGTCTGGGAAGCTCTCCTCCCCTGGCGTGGTCTCCGAGCCCCCGGCAGGCTCGATGCAGTGGATCCGCTAACCCTGCGGGAGCGAGCCGATGCCCTCCCCCGAGAAGAGGTAATCGGGCGTTATTCCGTCACAGCCAACGCAGGTGAAATCATCGATATCTACCGGCCGCTCGTCGACGACCTCGACGCCGACGTGGTCACCCTCCAGATGGCCTCCCTAGATCAAGAGCGCCTCATCGCGATGCTCGGCTCCGATGTCCTCCCAGAACTGAAGCGACTCTCCGAATGACCAAATAGTCTCCCAGGACGGCCGTCTTGGGAACTGACATCAACAAAGTGATGGATCGCCGATAGAACTCAGGGTTCTCCGAGAGCTCAGCCTTCAGGCAGGCGGCCCGTATCGGGCGTTCATTGCTGGGCTGTGAATCCAACCGTTGGGAGCTTCATGGCGTCCATTGGTGCCGTCAAGGCGCGCGACGCGAGAATACCGTTATGGCTGTTCACACGTACGAACGCTTTCTTCATCCTTGAGCACTCCTTTCTTCAACAGGAGACAACCTACAAAGAACGTGATCCCGATGAGGAAGAGTGTTGTGCCCTCTTGAATGATCTCGAGCGCTCCGTTGTCAACGAAGCGCTCGAGCTGGTTCACGTCGTCATTGAGAACGGTTAGGAGGTTCCCAGTGGATTGGTCCTCGAAATAGGAGACCTCCAAGGTTTGGATCTGTTGGTCGGTATCGGTACGAAGACTGTGCTGCATCGCCTAGGCGAGCCTACGCCACTCGACACCGTAGAGGTACTGAAACAGTGACTCGAAGCCCCATACGAAGAAGGCGAGGACGCCAACCAGCACGATCTACGTTCTGAGGCTGGCCACGCCAAGACCGGCGAGGCTGAGGTCACGGCGGCTATTTGAGGGGTTCGAGTTGAGTGGCGGCTGGCGCCCCTGAGGTATTCCAGTCAGCGCTGAAGGCATACCGATCACCCCGCACCAGACTCTCTCGCCATTCGAGGGAGCCTCCCAGGTACTCGGTACTCCTCTCGATTCTGAAGGCAGCGTCTCCCGGTGGCAGTTTGAGTCGTGCGGCTTCTTCTTCCGACGGAACGACTGTTTTAATGACTTCTCGCCCGCGGATGGGCATCAGTTGCATATGTGAGCTGATCTCATTGTGTATAGAGGAGCCCTCCAGATCGGAGGTCAATAAGACGTCCGCAAACTCGTTAGGCAGCCAGACACGGTCGATAGCAATCGGTTCTCCGCCAGCCATCCGGAGACGTTCGATAAAGAGAACCGGATCGTCCGGACCCAGGCCGATGAGAGGAGCGACCCTCGAGTTCACGGTCGATTCAGCGACAATGATCGTGCTCGAGTGTGAGTCGCCCTGAGATGAGAGAGTTTGGAAGAGTGAATAGAGGCTCCCTAGGGGCTGAGTGAACTCTCTCGCCACAACACTGGTTCCACGGCCGGGTGTGCGATGGAGGAGGCCCTGGGCTTCGATGCTCCGGAGAGCTTCTCTGACCGTATGTCGACTGACCCCGTACTCAGCAAGGAGCTGATGCTCAGTGGGGAATGAGTCTTCGAACTCTCCCCCGGCGATACGCTGGGAAAGGCTGATTTGAATCTGTCTCCAGAGGGGCTGGTCGCTGTCTCTGTCTATTGTGTGTACCAATTCAGTCCTGATGGGAGGCCACTTTGCTTCACCGAATCGTAGCGTCACCCGTTAGATTTCCGATATCAGAGTCCAATCAATGGTGAATTCGACCTCGTCTGGCATACTGGCCTTGGCAAGGCAAGGGAGAGAAAGCATGATGGACCGGGTAGTACGGGCGCTCAAGCTCGACGCAACGCTGTACCAAGAAGTCGACCGACGATTCGATGACTCGAGAGGCTCTGATGATCGTGGTGGCAGCTGCTCTCGTTGGCGGTCTCAGAGCGACGTTGAGCGACGGCAGCATCATCGCGTGGATGCTCGGTGCCGCAGTGATCGCCCCGATTTTCTTGCTGATCTGGACCGGGTTAACTCTTCTGATCGGCAAGATGTTCGGTGGTCAAGCCACTTTCATGGGTCTGCTTAGAAGCTTGGGCTATGCATCGGCGCCAGGTGCCGCCCAAGTCATCCCAATTCTGGGTTGGTTGCTGTCACTCTGGTGGCTGGTAACTGGGGTTGTTGCGGTGCGTGAGAGCCACCGAATCTCGACCGGACAGGCAGTAGGCACAGTGGTGATCGGTGTGGTCATCTTAGTTGTGATCATTGTCATCCTTTTCATACTCCTAGGCGCCCTATTGGCGACTGTCTTTAGCCTCTCCTAAGGAGATCCAAGCCTGATCTAGAACTCAGCTCTGCGTTTTTCGATGAACGCAGCCATTGCTTCTTGGCCGTCCCTTGTTTGGGTCTCGTCAGCCATCGCCTGAGAGGCGACGGGGTAAGCCGATTCCGTTGGCAGGTTCATCTGAGCGTAGGTCGCTCGCTTGCCAACGCTTGTTGAGGACCTTGACCCTCGAGTTGCGCGGCCTAGGAGTTCGCGGGTGACGTTCGCAACCTGATCGGCAGGAACAGCTCGGTTAATGAGCCCCCAACTGAGAGCAGTCGCAGCGTCGATTGGATCACCGGTAAGGAGCATCTCCATCGCACGTTTCCGGCCGATATTGCGCGACAGTGCCACGCCTGGGGTAGAACAGAAGATCGCTCCCTTCCCACCGGGGGTCTGGAAGTGCGCGGTGTCGGCAGCCACAACAAGGTCACACGACGCCATGAGCTGGCACCCCGCAGCAGTGGCGATACCGTCGACTTGGGCGATCACGGGTTGGGGGACTGACGAGATGAGTTGCATGAAGTCACTGCAGAAGTTGAACAAGTCCTCAGCTTCTGCCTGATCCATGCCCTGCATCTCGTGGAAGTCATGCCCTGCGCTGAACGCTGGTCCATTAGCCGCAATGATGATGCCCGTCACTGAAACGTCGGTACCGGCCGCGCTTAATGCTTCGTGTAACTCTTGGAGGTGGTCCATGGTGAGTGAGTTTCTCTTCGCTCCGCGGTTCATTGTTATGACGCGGAATGGGCCTTCGTTTGTCACCAAAATGTGTTCGTGCATGCTCCAATCCTAGAGCGAATCTAGAGTCGCTGGGTTCAGCTAAAATTACGGCGCGCACATTGGGGTCCTGAAAGAACATATCGCCGGAGAACGCCGTGTCGCAGCGGTGCCAGATACCGTGAAGCGTCTCTTGAAGGCGGGTCACGACGTATCAGTGGAGCTTGATGCCGGAGCCCTAGCCGGGTTCCCCGACGCCCTGTATCAGGAGGTAGGGGCCGAGCTGACAACTCGATCCGAGATCCTGCAGGCCGATCTCGTGGCTGGCGTTCGAATCGGACCTGATTCAGGTATCACCCCTGGATCAACAATCGTGGGCCTGTTGAAGCCGCTTGAGCGACCTGAGTTCATAGCAACCCTCGCAAATGACAACGTGACTGCGATCGCTTTCGAAACGGTTCCACGTACGACGCTGGCCCAGTCGATGGACGCGCTCTCTTCTCAAGCTAACATTGCTGGGTATCAAGCGGTGCTCGTAGGCGCCGTAAGATTACAGCGGTTGTTGCCCATGATGACCACCGCGGCGGGGACTGTGAAGCCAGCCCAGCTGTTGGTTCTCGGTGTCGGCGTAGCTGGGCTACAGGCAATCGCTACCGGACGACGACTCGGGGCAGTTGTGTCTGCGTTCGACGTGCGCTCGGATGTGAGTGAACAGGTCGAGAGCCTCGGTGCTACGTTCGTGAAGAACTCTCTGGAGGACCACACCGACCAAGGTGGCTACGCGACTGAACTTGGCGATAATGACCAGTCGAGGGTGATTCGCGGATTAGCACCTTTCGTTGCAGAATCCGACGTGGTGATCTGTACCGCCCAGATTCCTGGACGCCAAGCCCCCCTCCTGATCGATGACAAATCGCTCAGTGGGATGAAGGTTGGCGCTGTGATCGTAGACCTGGCTTCGGCCACGGGTGGTAATACAACGCAGACCCCTAAGACTGGCGAGTCTGTGGTCGGCGGCGTGACGGTGATCGCTGGAGGTCAGATGGTCAGCGGTGTTGCCCAAGACGCCTCCACGCTCCTTGGGCGTAACTTGGTGGCACTAGTCGAGCATCTCTACGCGGATGACTCCGACCTAGATCTCGAGGATGAGATAGCGGATGGAGCGGTTGTCGCCGCTGCTGGGTCTGTGCGTCATCCTCGTGTTATCTCCTTGTTGGAAGGGGAGTAGAGATGGAGTTGATTGCCGCACTTACTGTGTTCGTGCTCGCGGCGTTTGTGGGCTTCGAGATGATCAATAAGGTGCCGCCAACGCTGCACACTCCCCTTATGAGTGGCTCAAACGCCATTAGCGGGGTCACTCTGGTAGGTGCCATTCTGGTGGCAGGAACAGGAGCAGGTACGGCTGCAACGATTCTCGGATTCATGGCGGTCGTCTTCGCTACGATCAACGTAGTCGGTGGCTTCATGGTCACTGACCGGATGCTCGAGATGTTCAAGAAGAACGACCGATGAGCACTGAGCTCTTGGCGTTCGCGTACTTGGTAGCCGTTGCCCTGTTTGTGTTGGGTATCAAGCGTTTGTCCTCTCCGGCCACCGCTCGATCGGGCAACAGACTGTCAGCCATCGCCATGCTCATCGCTGTTGGTGCGACATTGGTTGATGCTTCTGTCATTTCGTACCAAGCGATCGGTGCTGGTTTGGTGGTGGGTGGTGTCGTCGGAGTGATTGCAGCTCAACGAGTCGCTATGACGGCGATGCCAGAGCTGGTTGCTGGCTTTAACGGCCTAGGGGGAGGCGCTTCTGCACTTGTTGCAGCCTCTGCGTTTCTCGCCAACTCCGATCAGGCAATTGTCCCCAGCGCGGCTCTCTCTGCTTCTGTACTCGTGGGTGGCATCACATTCACCGGCAGCCTCATTGCTCTCTTCAAGTTGTCGGG
>Ga0115002_10001680_pt1 | contig 30019 bp, 26 predicted proteins | sample ArcticOcean_MG_C_8_FD_89576 | JGI IMG/M metagenome (GOLD analysis project Ga0115002, IMG submission 89576) | Marine microbial communities from western Arctic Ocean - ArcticOcean_MG_CB11_86 | ecosystem: Environmental > Aquatic > Marine > Oceanic | place: Arctic Ocean: Canada Basin | collected... | reverse complement strand
GTTCACGGAGTGGAGGTGTTGGTGGTCGACGGAGGTAGCGACGACGGGAGTGCCAACCTGTTGCGGGCGGCCGATTGCCCCTCGGCTACAGCTCCCCTCGGTCGCGCCAGTCAGATGAACGCCGGAGCCCAGATGGGACAGGGCGCCGCCATCCTCTTCCTCCATGCCGACACTTCGCTACCGAGCGACACCTGCGAGCAAATCGAGACCGCCCTCGATGCCGGCGCCGTGGGAGGGTTCTTCCGCCTGCGGCTCGATTCACCCAGGCCGCTACTGCGGTTGGTGGGCTGGATGATTACTCAGCGAAGCCGACTCACCGGGATCGCTACCGGCGACCAGGCCCTCTTCGTGAGACGCGATGCTTTCGAGGAACTCGGTGGCTTCGCTCCCCTACCCCTGTTCGAGGACGTCGAGTTCTGCGCCCGGTTGGGGCGCGTCGGCTCCATCGCGCCGCTACCCGGCACCGTAACAACCTCGGCGCGACGCTGGGAAGCACTCGGGCCGCTGCGCACCGTGGTGCGAATGTGGCTGCTCCGCGCCGGATACTGGATCGGACTGTCGCCCCATACCCTGGCGCGTTACTACGAGGCCTCGCGATGAGTTCTCTTGCGATCTCGGTGATGCGCGCGCGACCAGCATTCATCCTCTGGCGCCACGTCATCCTCGAACTGCTCACGCCCACCGCGCTCGGTTTCGCCGTGTTCACGTTCCTCTTCCTGATGCGCTTTCTGCTGCGGATCTCCCAGCTCTGGATCGTCTACGGCGCCGAGCTTTCAACCGTTCTGTGGGCCGTCGTTTACAGCCTGCCGCACATCATGGTCCTGACCATCCCGATGGGCCTCTTGGTCGGCAGCCTGATCGCGTTCGGGCGCATGTCGGCGGACTTCGAGGTCGTAGCACTGCGCGCCGCCGGCGTGAGCCTGCTGCACCTGCTGCCGCCCGTGCTCATCGCTTCGACCGTCCTGTGGGCCCTCACGAGCTGGGTCTACATGGTGATGATGCCCTGGGGCAACGTCAGCCTCATGGAGATGCAATGGCAGACCATTACTCAACGTGCCTTCTCCAACGAGGTGAAGCCCCGCGTCTTCAACGAAGACTTTCCAAATCTGGTGCTCTACGTCGAGGACATCGTCGATCAGGGCAACGAGTGGCGCGGTGTCTTTGCGGCACGAACGGACTCTGACCCGCCGACGATCCTCCGTGCCGAGAAGGCATTCCCGCGCGTCGATGACGCTGGCCGCCGTACTTTTCTCGAGATGATCAACGGCGTCGTCATCGCCGCCCAGCCCGATCCTGCTGATGTCACGGTGACAGCGTTCGAGAGCCGTAGCGAGCTCGTGTGGTCCGAAGATGATTCGCTGCTTGGCCAGGTCGGCAAGGACGGCCGCTCCATGACCTTGGCGGAACTGCGTGCGGCGATCGCGGCGCGGCACGCCAACGGCGAGCCCGCCTGGGACCTCGAGGTCGAAGTCCACAAGAAGTTCGCCTTTCCGTTCGCCTGCCTCGTCATGGGCATCATCGCTCTTCCGCTCGGCATATCTACTCAACGACAGACGACCGCGAGCGGATTTGCGATCGGGACACTGGTGATCGTCGTCTACTACTACTTCGCCCAGAATGGCGAGCAGCAAGCCGATGCCGGGCTGATCGCCCCATGGATCGGTGTGTGGGCCGGCAATATCGTTCTGAGCATCGCTGCGCTGGTTTTGCTGTGGAAGAAGAGCCGCGAGGTCGACTTCGGAATCTGGCGCAATATTGAGCCCTACTGGCTGCAATCCTGGGAGTGGCTGCGCAAGTTCTACGTCGAACGCGTACTGCACCGCGCGACGCAACGGCGGCGAACGCGCACCGGAACATCTTTCCCGAGGACGCTTGATCGCCTGGTGATGCAGAACTACCTAACGATCTTCGCGCTCGCCTTCGCGGCATTCATTGTGATCTTCACGATGGGGACGTGGATCGACAAAGCCTCGTACGTCACGAACCCCGATCTCATTCCTGAATATCTCAGTTACTTCGTCTGGGAGATCGTGTTCGACGTGACGCCAATGGCCGCCGTGGTCACCGTCCTGGCGGTATTCAGCCTCATGGCGAAACACGGCGAGATCGTCGCGGCGTTGGCCGGCGGCGTCTCGCTCTACCGCCTGATGGTCCCGATTCTCGTCCCTGCGCTACTACTCACTGTCGGACAATACGCTCTCCAGGAATACGTTCTGCCGCACACCACGCAGCAAGCGAAGGCCGTGCAAGAAGCGATGCATCCATCGAACACGGTGACGCTGCAGCAGGATCAGACCTGGGTGTTCTCCGAAGGCGGCGTCGTCTATCACTTCGCCGAGTTCGTCGAGCAGGGGTCGCAGTTTCTCGGGCTCCGGGTGTACTACCTGGGCGACGACAACTCGATCGCACGGATGGAATTCGCCGAGATCGCCGAATGGCGTAACGGTGTGTGGGAGGCCCGCGACGGGTGGCGACGTTACTTCGTGCGCGAAGGCAATACGATCCGCCCCACGCCACTGGAGGAGTTCAGCTTCGCCCGCATGGACCACCTCGAGCGCGACCCCGACTACTTCCGCGAGAACGAGCTCTTGCCCGAGCAGATGACCATGGTCGATTTGCGCGCTCACATCGAGTTACTGCAGGACCAGGGTTACGAAACTCACCGCGCCAAGGTCGACTTCCATATGAAGGTCGCAACCCCGTCCATCGTCTTTGTCATGACAGTGGTAGGCGTGCCGTTTGCCTTCAAGATGGGGCGCCACGGCGCACTGACGGGCGTCGTCGTGGCGGTAGCACTCGTAGCGGTCTACTGGATCGCGTTCGCTGTCTTCCAGGCATTGGGCTACGCCAACCAGTTACCCCCGCCCCTTGCGGCGTGGGCACCACACCTGCTGTTTCTGTCGCTCGGGACGTACCAGGCGATCGGCGTCCGCACCTAGCCAATCGCTGGCTCGGGTTGCTGATGCCGCGTCGGCACGCTAGCTGGTAGCGGAACCCGCAGGCATGTCGGCCTCGGACAGGTCGAGGAAGCGGCGCACATCGTCCACGAGCTTCGTCGACTCCCAGGGAACTCCATCGCGACCGAAGTGCCCGTAAGCGGCGGTCTCGCGATAGATCGGACGACGTAGCTCCAGATGCTCGATCATGCCCTTCGGCGTGAGCGGGAAGATCTCCCTGATCGCGGCTTCGATCTTGACCTCGTCGACGCGGGCCGTGCCGCGGCCCTGGACCATGATCGATACGGGATCCGCCACGCCGATGGCGTAGGCAAGCTGGAGTTCCAACCGTTCCGCGACGCCTGCGGCGACGAGATTCTTGACGATGTAGCGCGCCATGTAGGAAGCGGTGCGATCGACCTTCGTGCAGTCCTTGCCCGAAAAGGCGCCGCCACCATGGCTCCCGACTCCGCCGTACGTGTCGACGATGATCTTCCGACCGGTCAGGCCGCAGTCGCCCTGCGGACCACCCACAACGAATCGCCCCGTCGGATTGATGTGGTAGACGGTGTTCTCGTCGCGGAGTTCTTCCGGCACGATCGGATTGATGACCTTCTCGAGGACATCTTCCTGAATGACGCTGGTCGCGACCTCGTCGCTGTGCTGCGTACTAACAACGACCGTGTCGACCCGATGGGGTTTGCCGTCGACGTATTCGACGGTGACCTGGGCCTTGCCGTCGGGACGCAGATAGTCGAGCGTGTCGTCCTTGCGGACCTTGGCCAGCTGGCGGCAAAGCCCGTGCGCGAGCATGATTGGCATCGGCATGAGCTCGTCGGTCTCAACCGACGCGTAACCGAACATGAGGCCCTGATCGCCAGCGCCGCCAGGGTCAACGCCCATGGCGATATCGGGTGACTGCTCGTCGATGCTCGTCAGCACGCCGCAGGTGTCCGCGTCGAAGCCGAAGTTGGCGCTCGTATAGCCGATCTCGCGGATCGTCTGGCGCACGATGCTCGGGATGTCAACGTAGGCATTCGTCGTGATCTCGCCGGCCACCAACGCGAAGCCCGTGGTCACCATCGTTTCGCAGGCGACACGACCGTTCGGGTCGTTTGTCATGATGGCGTCAAGAACGGCATCCGACACCTGGTCCGCGATCTTGTCAGGGTGACCTTCGGTGACGGACTCGGATGTCAGGAGATAGGTTCGGTTATCCATAAACTCGTAGTTCCAAAAGCGTTTTCAGGCTCGGTGGGCCGCGACTGGAGCGACTCGCGCAGCGGTGGGCTACCTGTCAGAGGCCAGCTTGGCGCGGGGCCTCTCGAAGCGTACACGGGGTCCGCAGGACGGTCAATTTGCCCCAGCCACCAGGTCTCGAACCAGAGCCTTCTCGCCCGCGACATCTGTAATCGCGCCATCAATCCGTGCACGGCGCAGCGCCCGCAGCACCACGCCGATCTGCTCCCCTTCCGGGCACCCCAGCTCGATCAGGTCGGAACCCTTGAGCGACGGCTGGGTGTCGCGATCGCTGGCGAGGTATCGCTCGATCCGCTGCCGGAGCGCGTCGTCCGCGAGCGTCGCGACGCTCACCTGAAGCACAGCAACCGACAGGGCGTCCAAATACTCTGCAAACTCACTCGCTGCAGACTCGGCAGGCAGCTCGTCGAGTTGTGCGAGAACTCGGCGCCAGGGCTCGCCGCTGTCGATCACGATGCGCTGCCCCGCGCGCGGGAGCTTCAGCCGCCGCGCCAGGTCCCAGCGCGTCTGCGGGTCGAGATTTCTCGCGAGCAGCGCGAGCACCATCCATTCCAGATCGGTCGCACGCTGCGCGACAATCTCGGCCAGCCGGCGTAGCGCGGCAACATCGACGTCCAGTCCGGGAAACACGCTCGTCAGCAGTCCCCAGTGCGCCAACGCCTCCGGGCCGTCAACGGGTTGCTCGGACAGGAGTTTGCCCAACTCGCGACGTACCCGATCGCCCGTAACGTCGGCCAGGAAGCCTCCCTGGGCCGCATCGCGCAACGCCACTGCGGTACGCGGCTCGATCTCGTAGCCCAGGCGTAGGGCGAAGCGCAGCGCCCGCAGAATTCGCGTCGGATCGTCGGCAAACGATTGCTCGTGCAGAAATCGGATCTCGCCCGTTCGCAGCGCCTGCTCGCCAGCGAACGGATCGGTGAGCTCGCCCACCGATCCAGGCGCCAACGACAGGGCGATGGTGTTCACCGTGAAATCTCGACGCTCGAGATCCTCGACGAGCGTCCCCGCAGTAACCGCGGGCAGAACGCCGGGCTTGGCATAGGTCTCGGATCTTGCCGTGACGAAGTCCACGCGGCGGCGGCCGCTCGGGAGAATGACCGTCGCCGTCTGAAACGCATGGTGTCGCTGAACCTCACCGCCCCGAGCGCGGGCGAAATCCTGTGCCACCACGATGGCATCACCGACTACGAGGATGTCCAGGTCCGGCGAGGCAACACCCAACAAAAGGTCACGCACCGCGCCGCCCACAAGGAACGCGTACATGTCACGGGCGGCAGCCAGCTCGCCGCACTCGACTACCAGTGCACGGTCGGCCGCATCCATCGAGTCCAGGAGGGTGCCCATTCAGTGCGCTCGCGGGTGGTGTGCATCATAGACGGCCCTGAGGCGAGCCCGGTCGACGTGAGTGTAGACCTCCGTCGTGGCAATTCGTGTATGGCCGAGCATCGCCTGCACCGCGCGAAGATCCGCATCCGCCTCCAGCAGGTGGGTGGCGAACGAGTGGCGCAACACGTGGGGGCTAACGCGCGCCCGATCGATACCCGCGTCGGTGGCGTAGGCCTTCAACAACTTGCCGAACCACTGACGCGTCAAGGCCCCTCCACGACGTCCCAGAAACACGGATTGTTCGGTACGGGACGGCTTGAACTTCGGACGCGCAACGTCGATGTAGCGAGCGAGCCAGTGCGCCGCCTCGTCACCGAGCGGCACGAGGCGCTCCTTGCTGCCCTTGCCGTAGCACCGCACGAAGCCTTCACTCTCGTCGATATCGGCCAACTGCAGCCCGATCACCTCGGATACTCGCAAACCGCAGCCGTAGGCCACTTCAAGCATCGCGCGGTCACGCAGTCCGTCGGGCGCCTCCACATCGGGTTGCCCGATGATGTGGTCGACCTCATCGAGTGTGAGGATCTTGGGCAACGAGCGGCTACGCTCGCGCGCCTTGAGCAATTCGGTCGGATCGCGATCGAGTCGTTCGCACTCGATGAGTCGCCGGTAGAAGCCACGCAGCGCCGAGAGCTTACGGGCCCGGGTTCTACCGCCGCACCCCTGGCGCTCCAGGCTGGCCAGCCAGCCCCGCAGCTGCGTCGCATCCGCGGCGAGCGGATCGACATCCTCCTCAACGCACCATACATCGAACTGTCGCAGATCGGCCGCATAGGACCGCAGCGTCCGTTCGGATCGTCCGAGCTCAACCCGCAGGTACTCCAGGTAGTCGAGCTCCCAGCCACCGAGGCGCGTCGCCACGTTAAGTACTCCTCGGGCTGGACACGCTTCTGCCGCGGCCGGTAGAACGCGAGTCGACCACCAGCGTCACGGGCCCGTCATTCACCAACTCCACCGCCATGCTGGCTCCAAACTCGCCCGTCTCAACGCGGAGGTTGCGCGCCCGCAATCGCGCGACCAACGTTTCGATCATCGGCGCGGCGAGGTTGGGCGCCAGGGCACGACCGAAACTTGGACGCCGCCCCTTGCGCGTGTCCGCGACCAGGGTGAACTGTGAAACGACCAGCACCGCGCCGCCGATCTCGTCGACCGAGCGATTCATGCGCCCAACCTCGTCGGCGAAGACACGCAGCGTGGCGACTCGCTTCTCCACGTACTCGATATCGGTCGTGCTATCGCCGGTAACCGCTCCGACCAGGACGACGAGTCCGGCATCAATCGCGCCCACCACACGGCTAGCCACCGTCACCCGGGCTGAAGACACGCGCTGAAGTACCGCGATCATCGCCTAACCATCGCCTTCGCCTTCTAGATCCGTCGGTACGCGGCGCGCGCCCATGGCGCGGAGTTCGCGGAGTTCAGGCGCGCGCAGGACAGCCAGGGCCGCCAGGTACGTGAGTCCGGCAATCCCGACCAGGACGATGAGCCGCAACCAGGCCTCTACGACACCCGCCGTGGGGGCCACTGCCATCGGCTGCAGGGCCGCCACGACCCAGGCCATGACCGCAGCGGCGAGGCCGATACGAACGATGCTAGCGAGAATCGCCGCCCCACCGAGGCCGCCGAGACGTCGCCGTATCAATATCAACAGGGCCGTGGCGGCGAAGCCGGCTGCGATCGAGTTGGCCAGAGCGATACCCGCGTTCTCGAGCGGCCCGCGCAGCAACAAACAGCCGGCAATATTGACCAGCATGGCGCCCCCGGCGACAGCCACAGGTGTCCGGGTGTCGCGGAGCGCATAGAACGCCTGCACGATCACGCGTACGCCGGCGACGGCGCCCAGCCCGACTGCGTAACCCCACACAGCGGACGCCGTCAGAGCGGTGGCCTCACTGGAGAAGGCACCGTGCTCGAAGAGCGTACTGACGATCTCGCGGCGCAGGAGAACGAGGCCCACGGCGGCCGGGATCGTGACCGCGCTCACCTGGCGCAGCGCGAAACCGAGGGTTCCCCGAAGCCGCGCCTTGTCGCCCGCGGCACCCTGCTTCGACATCAGCGGCAACACGACAGTGGCGACGGCAACGGCAAAGACGCCCAACGCGAGCTCGTTGAGCCGCGACGCGAAGTACAGCGATGTGATCGACCCCTCAGTCAACCCGCTCGCCAGCTGACGCCCGACCAGGATGTTGATCTGCACGACCCCGGCCCCGATCACGCCCGGGACCATGAGTCGGCCGATCTCGCGCAGAGCCGGATCGCCAAACGGCCACGTCGGCCGAACGGACATCCCCAACTTGCGAACGAAAGGAACCAGAAAGAGGAACTGCAACAGGCCGCCGACCATCGCGCCAGCGGCAATCAACCAGACCGCGGCAGTCGGCGCCCTTCCCCAGGCGAGTGCGGCCGCGGCGATCAATGCGACGTTGAGCATGACCGGGGTGAATGCGGCGGCCGCGAACCGCTGCCGCGCGTTCAACGCTCCCATGAGCACCGCCGTAAGCGAGATCAGGAGCAAGTAGCCGAACACGGCGCGGGTGAGCGCGACCGTCAACTCGATCTTTCCAGGAACCTGGGCGTAGCCCGGAAACATGATTCCGACGATCCACGGGGCCAGGAGAACGCCAAGAACACTCAAAACGCCCGACACCATGAGTACCGCAGTGAAGAATCGCGAAGCCAGGGCCCACGTTTCTTCCGTCGATCGATTCTCCGCGTGGCGCGTGAACACCGGAATGAACGCTGCAGAGATGTTGCCTTCGCCAACCATGCGCCGCAGCGTGTTGGGCAGCATGAAGGCCGCGTTCCACGCATCGGCGGCGGTCCCGGCCCCCAGAAGCGTCGACAATGCGACGTCGCGCACCAGGCCGAGGGCACGCGAAGTCAGCGTCATACCGCCGACGGTTCCGGCAGCGCGCAACAGCCGTCCGGCCTGCGATGCGTCATGAGCTGGACTAGTCGACGTCACAACCTCTCCCGGCCAGCTCATCAAAAGTCGATTTTGGCGTTTGACGCCCGTCTGCACTCATCCTAATCTTCCTCATTCGAGCGAATGATCAAGGAGATTTCGAACCCAATGCCTAATATTGCATCTGCTAAGAAGCGTATGCGCCAGTCCGCCGTTGAGCGCGACCGCAATCGCGGCCGCCGTTCGGCACTGCGCACCACGCTCCGGAAGCTGGACGAGGCCATCGAGGCCGGCGACATGGAAAGCGTGCGCGAGAACTGGCGCAGCACTCAGGCCATGCTGGATCGGACAGCACAGCGCGGCTTGATTCACCGGAATCAAGCGGCCCGCAAGAAGGCGCGTCTCTCGCGCCGTATCAGCCAGCTCGAATCGAGCTGAGCCTGCCCTACGCAGCACAGATCTGACGGCATAGCGCCTCCAATCTGCCTCGTGCGGGACGGAGTCTGTCTACTCCCGGACGGGTGTCTCGCATCCGCTTGATAAAGAGGTCGGCCTCGGCGCAGCCGACCAGAGTCTGAGCGAGCGCAGCCGGTGTCGACTTGCGCGCCCGATCCAGAATCTCGCCCCGTTGCTGCCAACGCCCGGCGATAGCTTCCATCGCCTCCTTGCGCGAGCACCCGGAAGCGGCAACATCACCGGCAATCACCAGCTGCCGGCAGATCCACCCAATCATCGCCAGCACCCCGATCGGAGACTCACCATCATCGAGCAGGATATTGAGTAGGTGCAGTGCCGCAATACGGTCGCCGCGCACCAGGGCGTCGGTCAGCTCGAAGACCGAATGTTCCCGGGTTCTTCCCATGATGCCCTCCAGGTCGGCGGCGCGAACCACACCACTTTCGCCAACGTAGAGCATCGCCTTCTCAAGCTCCTGTTCCAGGACCGTGATCCGCATGCCGGCCATCTGTAGCAGGTAGGCCACCGCATCCGGCTCAATCGCATGGCCGCGATTTCTCAGCGTGGCCTCGATCCAGATCGCGACATCGGCCTCGCGCTTGGGAGGTTCGCAATCGACCACCACCGATGCCTTGGCGACCGACTTGTAGATTGCCTTCCGCTTGTCCAGCTTCGACGCCTCGAAGACTATGCACGTTGCGGCCACCGGAGACTCGAAGTAGCGCGTCAGCTCCCCGAGTTCGGTGCCGTCGAGTCGGTCAGCATCGGTCACCCACAAGAGTCGGGCGGGTCCATCGGCCATCAGTCCGAAGAGTGGCAATGAACGTGCCTCATCGACGATTTCTGCAACGCTTACCTTGGCGCCGTCCAGTTGAACCACGGTTCCCGGCAGACCATCTTCCTCGTTGAAGACCGAGCGTATGCACTCAAGCGCACGACGACGGAGCGCGGCCTCGGCGCCAAGCAGTAGATATGCGGGGGCAATCTCGCCCGCAGCGATGGCCTTGCGAAGGACGGGCATGGTGACCCCTGCCGACTTCGTCGCTCGTCGTGCCACGTTCGCTCCCGTCTTGACTGCGCCCAACCCTCTGCAGGGCTCGCCGCTACGGCTAGAAGCCCTCGAGAATGCTGGCAACCACAGCGCGGGCGAATTCACGGGCGATCTCGTCGATCGAGCCGACCTCGATATCAATCTGGCCTGCGCCGGTTGACGGAAAGGCGAACTGTTCTTGATACGTGAAGTTACTCGCCGCAAATAGAACCTTGTTCGCTACCAAATCGGTGAATGTGACCCGGGCGCGGATCGTGACCTGCCAGGTTTCGGCGGTCTCCTGGGCATCCAGGCCGATCGGTTGCACAACGAACGCCTGAATCTCGCCCAGCAGCACCGCATCAGCGCCGGTCTGATCACCGACGACGCGGTAGTTGCCGCGCGAGACGAACTCACGCGTCACCGCATCGGTCACACGGACTTCAAGTTCGAACCGTCGGGTGTTGTTAACAAAGGTCGGAATGGCGACTACACGCACATACTCCGGCAGGAATGCGCCCTGGCCTACTAAGGAGTACCCGCAGCTCTCAAGCGCCATGAGACACAGCAGGAGCAGCGTGACCCCTGATCGTGATCGCCAGCTCGTCTCCGCGTTCGGCAACGCCCCACTCCCCCTGCTCAAACGACGATGTTCAGCTTCGGTTCCTGACCCTTGCGCGCTGGGATGAAGATGACCTTGCGCGGCTCATTGCCAGCAAGGTAACGCTGCGCTGCCTCAGTACCGAGACCGAGTGCCCGCGCCTCTTCCTCCCCTACATCTGCCGAAACCTCCACCCGATCTCGAACTTTACCATTCACCAAAACCACCAGCTGCAGCGTATCCTCGGCCGCCTTCGCAGGGTCGTACTCTGGCCATGACTGCGTGTGGACGCTGAAGTCACCGCCTACCCGCTCCCACAGCTCCTCAGCTGTATAAGGGGCAAAGGGAGCCAGAAGCAGAATCATGGTGTCGACCGTGCGACGCCAGGCGTCGGGGCCGAGCGCGCCGTCGCGCAACGCAGCTCGGACATCGTTTCGCAGACCCATCAGTGCCGCGATCGCCGTGTTGAAGCTGAATCCCTCGAGGCCCTGCTCGACGCGGTCAATGGTCTGGTGGAGCCGGCGCTCGATGACGGCTTCGCGCTCCGGGTCACCATCGCCTTCGGGCGCCTGCGTCGCGATTGCCCAGAGATCCTGGAGCCATCGAGCAACCCCTTGCATACCGCCGCTGTCGAACGGGCCACCCTTGGCCCAGTCAAAGCCAAACATCAGATAGGCGCGCAGCACATCGGCACCGTGGCGTTCGATCCAGTGATCCGGGTTCACCACGTTGCCCTTGCTCTTCGACATCCGTTGGATCTCGAGGTGGTGGCGCAGCTGGGCAACGCTATTCGTGCCGTCGATCCCGGAGATCTCTACGATGGCATCCGGACCTACGTCGACGGTGGCCAGGGCGCTTTCCGCGGTGGCGACCGTGAGCACGTTTTCGGTTCGCCGCATGATCTCGCCAATCACCAAGCCGTCGGAGTACACCGGGTCGGCGTCGGTAACGACCGTGACGCGCTCGGCATGCATGACGTTGCCAACGGTCGCGCCCGTAACCCGGATCACATCCCCGGGTCGCTCTTCGCCGAGTACCTGCCCCTGATTGCGCAAGAGCCGCATGGGCTCGTCAAACATCGACTCCGGATCGCGGCCGTGCCGCTGCATCGCGGTGGCCGTATCCTGGAAGACGCCCAGATCCCGCATCGCCTTCGTGAAGAACCGCGTGTAGAGGAGGTGCATCGTGGCGTGCTCCGACCCGCCGGTGTAGGCGTCAACCGGGAGCCAGTAGGCGGCCTCCTCCGGATCGAACGCAGCGTCGGCGTAGTCCGGGCTCAGGTACCGGTACTGGTACCAGGACGAGCACATGAAGGTGTCCATCGTGTCGGTCTCGCGCTCGGCCGGAGACCCGCCGCGGTCGACCGCGGCCATGAACCCCGGGTGCGACTTGAGCGGGCTGCGCCCTGTGGGCATGAACTCCACGTCCTCGGGGAGCACCACGGGGAGCTCAGCATCCGGGACCGTCTCGTACTCGCCATCGGCGCGTTTCACCACCGGGATCGGACAACCCCAGTATCGTTGGCGGCTAACGAGCCAGTCGCGCAGCCGATAGTTGATCGATTCCCGCCCCGCTTTGTTGTTCTCGAGCCACTCGATGGCGGCGGCGATCGCCGGATTCGACCGGCCCTTCGAGTCGGTGCAGCGCGTACCGTCGATGGGACCGCTGTTGAGCATCGTGCCTGGTCCGACGTACGCCTCGACCATGTCGGCGGCCTCGACGGCGCCATCGGGCGGCGCGATGACCGGCGTGATGTCGAGATTGAACTTGCGCGCGAAGTCGAAGTCTCGTTGGTCGTGTGCCGGCACGGCCATGATCGCTCCGGTTCCGTACCCGACCATTACGTAGTCGGCGATCCAGACCGGTACTGGGTTACCCGTTGCTGGGTTGATGGCATAGGCGCCGGTAAAAACGCCGGTCTTCTCGCGATCTTCGGCGCTACGCTCGATCTCGCTGGCCTTGCCAGCGGACACCACGTACGCCTCCACGGCCGCGCTCTGGTCTTCTGTTATCAGGCGCGCGACCAGGTCGTGCTCGGGCGCCAGCACCATGAACGTCGCGCCCCATAGGGTGTCGGGCCGCGTGGTGAAGACCTCGATGGGGGTATCAACAGCGGTATCGAAAACAACCCGCGCCCCCTCGCTGCGTCCGATCCAATTGGCCTGGGCCTTGCGAATTGCCTCGGGCCAGTCGATATCCTCGAATTCCAGCAATTCGTCGGCATACTGGGTGATCCGGAAGAACCACTGGGACATCAGTTTCTGAACCACCGGCTGCCCGGTCCGCTCATCCTTGCCGTCGATCACCTGCTCGTTCGCCAGAACTGTTTGTAAGGACTCCGACCAGTTCACCAGCCCCTCGCCGCGATACGCCAGGCCGCCCTCCACGAACTGCTTGAAGAACCACTCCGTCCAGCGGTAGTACTCGGGCCTACAGCTGACTGCCTCGCGTTCCCAGTCGAACATCGCACCCATGCTGCGGAACTGACGCCGCATGTTCTCGATGTTCGAATAAGTCCACTTCCACGGATGAATGCCGCGCTGAATCGCGGCGTTCTCCGCCGGCAAACCGAACGCATCGAAGCCCATCGGGAACAACACGTTGTAGCCCTGCATTCGCTTGAAGCGGGCGCGCGCGTCCGACGGGGCAATCGCGAACCAGTGTCCGAGGTGAAGATCACCGCTCGGGTACGGCAGCATCGTCAGCGCGTAGTGCTTGGGCCGGTCCCAATCAACGGTAGAGCGATAGGTCCCTTCGTGCTCCCAGCGCTCGCGCCATTTCTTCTCGAAATCGGCGGGGCGATACTCGCTCATTCCGCGTCTACCTCTTCACTGTCTTCGTCTTCGTCTGGGGCCGGAACACCGCCCGGCGCCTCCAGCCGCTTGCGGATCCCGTCGAGAATGCCGTTGATGAACTGACCGGACGAGGGGCCGCTGAACCGCTTACCCAGTTCGATCGCTTCGTCGATCACGACGGCCGGTGGTGTGTCCGGCTCGTTGAGCAACTCATAAACACCCAGGCGAAGAACGTTGCGATCGACATTGCTGAGCCGATCCAGCCGCCAGTTGACCGCCTGATAGTCGATGAGCTGATCAATATGATCAGCGTTATCGGCCGTGCCACGCGCTAGCGATTCGGCGAACTCGCGAATGGCCGCGGGTTCATCACGCGCGCGCCACAAACGCTCCGCAATGACATCCATGGAGCGGCCCATGAGGGTCCACTCATAAAGAATCTGGACCGCACGCTGGCGGCCGCGTCGTCGCGTACCCACCGATCAGTCCTCGGGACCGGCGAACAGACCAACCATTTCAACGGCAGCCAGGGCGGCGTCTGCCCCCTTGTTCCCACGCTCTCCGCCGGCGCGAGCTACTGCCTGGGCCTCCGTTTCGCAGGTCAGGAGACCGAACGTCACCGGCAGGGCAAAATCTCTGGCCACGCCCTGAATCGCATTGGCCGCCGACATCGCGAGAACGTCGAAATGGGGGGTCTCACCGCGGACGAGTGCGCCGAGGCAGATCACCGCATGAATATCCTCGCGTGACGCGAGCAAGGCTGCGCCCATGGGCAGCTCGAAGGCACCTGGCACACGGACGACCTCGATGTCGGCATTGGCAGCGCCGTACTGCTTCAAGGTAGACCTGGCGCCCTCCAACAGGGCTTCGGTAACTCCCTCGTTGAACCGACTGGCGACGATGCCGAAGCGCCAACCCGCGGCCGCATCAGAGCTGATCTTCGCCGTATAGCCGTTCTCGCTCATCGCTGATCCTTGCAGTGCCCGCCACCGCCGGTTTGACCGCCGGCTAGCGCTGGTACTGGTTTACGAAGTCATTGTGCTCGCGCAGTGTGCTGGAGAACGCGTGTGTGCCGTCATTGCGCGAGACGAAGTAGAGGTAACCAGACTCCGCCGGATACAACGCGGCTTCAATACTGGCCTCACGCGGGCTTCCAATCGGACCGACCGGGAGCCCCGCGTATAGGTATGTATTGTAGGGCGAATCGCGCTGCAGGTCCGACATGTAGATCGTTCGCCCGTCCTTGCCCGCCACCCGGCGCGCGTAGAGCACCGTCGGGTCAGTCTGCAAGAGCATTCCGCGCTCCAGCCGATTGTGAAAGACCGCCGAAACGATCGTTCGCTCGGGCGCACTCGGAGTTTCGGCCTCGATGAGTGAGGCCAGAGTGATGGCCTGCCGGATTGTCCATCCGAGTTCCGTTGCTCGTTCAGTACGCGCGGGAGTCCAGGCCGCGCGAAACGCGTCGACCATGAGTTTGACGATCGCTTCGGGGCTGGCAGACCGGGGAACCATGTAGGTTTCCGGGAAGAGATAGCCCTCGAGATCCGCCGCCTCGGGGTCGAGATCCGAAATCCAGTCGATGCGAGCAGTCGCCAGCAAGGCATCCTCCTCGATTCCGAAACCCGCGCTGGCAATCGCGACCGCTGCCTGCCAACGCGTCGAGCCCTCGGGCAGGGTCACCGGGTATAGCCGGACACGCCCCTCGGTAATCACATCGGCGACTTCTCGGACACTGACCGGACCGTCGAAACGATACTCCCCGGCCTGAACGTCAGCGGCGCGCTCCGTCCACCACAGCCACCAGACGAGATCGCGCGCGGCGGCAATCACGCCCGCGGTCGCGAGCACCGTCGAAAGCCGTCGCGCGGTCATGCCAGTGACGATCTCCACATCGACCGCGGCGTCCGCTGCCAGATACGGACGGTCCAGCCGAGCGTCGGCCCAGCGAACCGAGAGCCCGGCCACCGCAGTCGCCGCGACGGCCAACATCCCGAGCACGATCAGGAGTCGCTTCACGTCCGCGGCTCCGCTGTCGCCTCATACTGAGAGTCGAGAAAGCTCTGGAGAATCAAGGCTGCAGCCACCTTGTCGACCACGGCCTTGCGCTGTTTGCGACGCACCCCTGCCTCGATCAACCGGGCCGTTGCCTCAACCGTGGTGAGTCGCTCATCCCAGAGTGTGGCAGGCAGGCCCAGAACGGCTTCCAGTTGCCGCGCGGCCTCGCGGGCGTGCTCCGCCTCCGGACCGTCCTCGCCGCCCATCCGTCGCGGCAGACCCACCACCAGGGCCTCGACCTCCTCACGCTCGACGATGGGCCTGAGAGATCGAGCCAGGGCCTGGGGATCGGCACCGCTGCCGATCACCTCGAGCGGCCGCGCGATGAGTCCGGTCGCGTCGGAGATCGCGAGGCCGGTCCGTTTGGTGCCGATGTCGATGCCCAGATACCGCATACCGGAGACTATACCGGCGGCGGCCGAGCCAGGCATGCGGTCGCCGTGGGGCGTCGTCGCCTTGACATTCGCCCCGCAATGACGAATTTTTCCCGAGCCAACAACTTGCTGGAAAGGGCCATGTACCTCACCAAGCGGCAGAAAGAAACGTACGACTTCATCGCCGAGTACGTCGGCGAGCACGGCTACGCACCAACGCTCGAGGAGATCGGCGAGCACTTCGGCCTGTCGTCGCCCGCCACGGTGTACAAGCACGTACAACAGCTCGTGGCCAAGGGTTATCTGCGCAAGACCCGGCACCAGGGCCGCGGCCTGGAACTCGTCGAAAGCGGCACCAGTCGGGGGTTCTCGGCCCCGATCCTGGGCCAGATGACGGCAGGCCGGCCGGTCGAGGCGCCCGCACAGGCAGAAACCGTTGAGGTTCCGCCGAGTTTTACCGCCGCGGTTCCCGTCTATCTTCTCCGAGTTCGCGGCACCGCGCTCGAGAACGAGTTCCTGTCCGAAGGAGATCTTCTCATCGTCGAAGATCGTCCTACCGCACGCGACGGAGAGGTCGTCCTCGCCGTATTGCGCGGCGATGTCACCGCCGTGGGCCGCTACTACCGCGAGTCATCGCACGTCCGACTGGAACCCACCGCGAACGGCGGCGAGCCCCTGTACCTCCCGGACGGTCAGATTCAGGTTCGCGGCGTGATCACTGGCGCAATTCGCGACTACCGATCGGACAAGTAAGCCGCGGCGGCAAGATATCCGGCCGGGTGGCCCACGTCGTAGTGGCGCCCCAAGATCTCGCGCGCGGCCAGTCCGTCGGTGGCGATCAGATGCTGAAACGCAGGCACATCGTCCCACTCACCCGTTGACGGTGGCCCCGTCGCCTTGAGCGCGTCGTAGAAGCGCCTGTCGACCACATAGCGGGCGCATCCACGAAGCACCGCTCCGGCAGCCGCAGGGAACTCTCCAGGCAGCTTGTCCTGCAGATCGGTGATCCGGTGAGTCCGATCCCCAAGCGTTTCGAGGTCGACCCCACCGACGTTACCAAAGAGGTGGGCTTCGTCCAGCTCCACGGCCGTAAGACCCAGCGCACACCAGCCCGTCGCGGTGTAGGCGGCTGCTACCTGGGCGATTGCCGGCGGGTCAGCATCGAACCAGTTGTCCGGGAGCAGCACGGCGAACACGTCCGCGCCCGTTACGGGCTGTGCATGCATGAAAGCGTCACCGACGCCTCCGGGGGTGCGCTGCTCGATGCGAACAATCTCCATGGTCAGCAGACCGCGGCCCAGCCTTCCTAGGTCGCCCGCTTCGTCATTCCGACCGGCTGCGAGCGCGGCATCCACATACTCGTGCACCAGGTGCTGATCGTCCCCGGTGATGAGAACCACTCCCGGAATCCCGGCACGCACGCACTCATCCAGACTTGCGTGGAGCATCGGCCATGTTCCGACCGGAAGAAGCGCCTTGGGGATCACGCTGGTGGCTGGCAGCATGCGGGTTCCGTGGCCTGCTACGGGAATGACGGCCCACGAGGGGATCATTTCGCCCGTCGCCGTACCTGAAGCCCCTGACGCGCTACACGGAACGGCAGTATTCGTGCGCCGGCATCGGCAAGTGCGGCTTCGACCACCTCGCGCTGTTCCGGACGCCGGAGCAGGAAGAGCATTGTGCCTCCGGAAGCCGCTCCACAGCACTTGGCGGCACGAGCGCCGGCCTCGAGCCCGGCCCATTCGAGCCGCCGCAGATCCGGCGTTGCCAGCCCGGGATCCAGTTGCTTGCGCGCCGCCCAGTCGATCGTCATCGCCGCGCCCAAGCGTGCCCAGTCGCCACGACTGAGCGCCGCGGCGGCTTGATTCGCGGCCTTGGCGATCGCAGCGAAGCTCTCCTTCGCAACAGCATCCCCTTCCAGTCGCCGCCGATAGATTCCCCAGTTCGACGGCGCCGACGAGTGGGGCTTGCCGCTATAGGCCAATACCGCCCGGGCCTCGAGACCCGCGTAGTCGACAGTGAGCCGCTCGCAGACCGTCTGACCAGGTTCGTAGCGGAGATGCAGAGCGCCGCCGAAAAGAGCCGGATAGTAGTCCTGCACGCCCGTCGGAAGTTCCAGCACGCGTGCCTCCAGGTCCCTCGCCAGCGGAGCCGCAAGACTGCGCACAAGCGGCCTGCCAGCGCCCCGATGGATCAAGCCCAGCAATGCAATCATCAAGGCGGACGAGCCGGCGAGTCCGCCGCCGGGAGGACCATCGACCGAGGTACTGATCTCGCCTCCGGCCTGCCAGCCAACGTGTCGAAGCACCTGCAGGACCAGGGCAAAGGGGTCACCGTCGCGGGCAGTCCTGGCCGCGGCCGCAACACGACGGAGGGCGACCTTGCGCCGGGCACCCAGATCCCCGGCGGCGAGCTTCCATGCCGTTCCGCCCGAGGGCTCCGGCGTGTACGTAGCACGCGCGCGGAGCGTCAACGCGACGTTTACGGTGCTCGCCTCCTCATGCAGCAAATGCAGGGGCCAGAGATCCAACGTTCCGCCCGCCAGGTCGACGCGCAGCGGCGCCGTTGCACTCCAGCCCGTCACGATCCCGCCCTCTCTACGCGCAGCGCGCGCCAGTAGCCGAACGGCGGCACCTTTTCCGCTTCGCTGACCTCGAGACCCACCTCACGGAGTAACGGGCCAACGTCGAAGTCTGCATGGAAGCCGAGAACCTTGGTCGTGGTCGGGCTGATCGCACGCTCGACCGCGGCCAGGAACGGATGCTCGCTGGCAAAGTGATTCAGCAGTACAATGCGCGCGCCGGGTCTACCAACCCGCCGGATTTCGCGCAGCATCGCCACCGGGTCCGGCACCGCCGACACCACGTACGGCGCCAGAATCCCATCGAAGGCCCCATCAGGGAAAGGCAAATGCGCGACGTCGCCCTCGATTAGCGCCCGGCCCGGATCCTCCGCACGTGCTCGCGCCCGCGCCAGCATCTTGCGCGAAATATCAACGCCATACACGCGGCAGTCCGACGGGAAGAAAGGCAGCGACAGTCCTGTCCCGACACCAACTTCCAGCACCCGGGCTCGGGCGCCCAGACGCAGCATCGAGATCCCCGTGCGTCGGGCATGGCGCATGCCGGGGCCGAACGCGAGGTCGTACACGCGCGCCCACCGAGAGTACGCACGGCGGACTGTGTCGAGATCCATTTTACGCATAGTGGCGTGAGATTACCGCAATGCTCGGCTCGGCTGTGTTCACATCGGCCTGTGGTGCGCGACGAATCGCGTCGCCAGGCATTCGCATGCCCAGCACCGCACGTCCTAGTCGAGGTCGGGCGACTCGATGAGTTCTCGCGACTCGGCCAGAAGGCGAAGCTGCGCTACGCGGATATCGCCGTCCACTTCGTCGAGAACCCGGCGCTGGTAACAGGAGCCGTTGCCGCTCTCGACCATCTCTCGAAAGACGCCAAGGTGGCTGTCGGTGCCCAATGTGACTGCCGCGTCGCCGGCAACATCGATCAGCCGCATGCCGAGGTCACGCATCGGCACGCAGTCCCGGAGCTCCGGATCCATGACATCGGCATCGAGCCCGAATCGCATGCCCTTGAAGCGTGCGTCCTCGAGGAACTCGCGCTCCAACTGCGGCTCCGGATCGCCGCGACGGTGCGCATCTGCGTAGGTGACGACCAATGCCTGGAACGCCGCCGCGATCGCCGCGGTGCGGCGCAATGACATCTGCACATCGCAGGCTCGTAACTCAACGGTCCCGAACGTCGGATGGCAGCGGATGTTCCACCACACGTGGCGAGGTTTTTGGATGCTCCGCGCCTGCTGCAGCCCTGCCATAACTTGCTCATAGTGTCGCCAGCTCGACAATTCCGGCGGGACGCCCGAGCGCGGAAACGTGCCGAAGACGAACGAACGCGACGAGTCCCAGCCCGTGTCCACACCATCCAGGAAAGGCGAGTTCGCGGCAACGGCGATGAAGGCTCCAATCCATCGGCGGGCGCGGTTCGCCACGTAGATGGCGCGCTCCTGATCATCTACGCCGACGTGCACGTGCAGACCAAACGAGATGTTCTTGCTGGCGACATAGCGCAGCTGATTGCGGACCCAGAGGTAGGACTCGTTCTCGACGAAAACCGTCTTGCGTGGATCAGCCCAGGGGTGCGTACCCGTAATTCCGAGCGTGCAATCTTCAGCTTCGGCATAGCGCTGCACGCGCCGACGCTTTTCGACCAGATCGACAATCGCGTCGTCGACCGTCTCCCCAACATCCGTCACCGACTCGATCAAGGATTGGATCAAGTCGTAGGCGAGAAATTTCTTGGCTGCCTCGTCCGCATGCGCCATGAGCTCGTTGACCTTGGGAACGAGTTCACCTGTGACGGGGTCACAGATCTGAAACTCTTCCTCGATCCCGATCGTGGGGCGCGGACTGGCGTTGAATGGGTAATGCATGCTGCGCTAGAGCTTCGCCAAAATTCGACTAGGGCGCAAGCGCTTCCAGCGAACCGTGTGTAAGCGCATCGCGGATCTGCAGTGCGGTTCGCATCGCGCGTAGACCCGCGGCGCCGTCCACGCGCACAGGAGTCCTTGTGCGCACGCATTCGACAAAATCTACGAGCTCGGCCACCAACGGCTCACCCGGCTCCACGATCACAGGATCGCCCATTATTGAAGGGCGGCCCTGGCTTTCGTCTTCGAGCCTGAAGCACGCGACACTCTGGTCGGAGTAGTCAACCGAGAAGTAGGCACGCGGCTGGAAGATCCGTACCTTGCGTACGCGATTCATACTCACGCGGCTCGCCGTCATGTTGACGATACAGCCCGACGACAGCTCGAGCCGGGCGTTGGCAATATCGATCTCGTCGGACAGCACAGGCATACCAACGGCCCTGACGTCAGTGACCTCGCCCGCCACCAGCGCGTGCATGATGTCGATGTCATGAATCATCAGGTCCGCGATCACGTCAACCTCCAGACTGCGCTCGACGAACGTCCCCAGGCGGTGAATCTCAATGAACCCCGGCTTGTCCACCCGCGGGAGCAAGGCCTCAACGGCGGGGTTGAAGCGCTCCACATGCCCAACCTGGAGTAGTTTGCTCGCGCTGGCCGCAGCGGCAATGAGCCGCTCGGCATCGGCTACCGATGCCCCGAGGGGTTTCTCGATCATGATGTCGCAGCCAGCGGCCAGGCACTGCTCACCGACTTCTGCGTGCGCCGGTGTCGGCACTGCGACGCTGATGGCATCGCTGTCTCGCAGCAGCGCTTCGAGCGAGTCCGCCACCACCGTTCCGAACTGCGCAGCGACTTTGGCTGCCCGTTCCCGGTCGGTGTCAAAGATCCCCACGAGCTCGGCACGAGGCTCCGCCGCGAGAATGCGTGCGTGGTGCTGACCGATGGAGCCGACGCCGACGACACCAATCCTGACCAGGTTACCCACCGGCGTACGCCACCAGGCCCAGGTCGTCGCCCGCGGCTGTCGTGATCTCGGCCGCATCGAAGACAACCGTTGAGCCCGCCTCAAACGCCAGCGCACCCGCACCGGCATCACGCATTGCGGCAACAGTGTCTACCCCGATCACCGGGACGTCGAAGCGCAGGTCCTGGTCGGGCTTGGCGACCTTGATCACCACGGTTCCCGGCCCCGCGAGCTCTCCTGCCCGACGAATACAGGCATCCGTACCCTCCATCCCTTCGACCGCAACCACCGCGCGCTCCTTGACCACGATGGTCTGGCCGATATCGTGCTGGCCTAGCGCCTTGGCGATGCTCCACCCGTGCTCAACATCTCCCATTTCGCGCGCGTCCAGTGGCCGACCAGCTACCAGCCCCGCCCCCGGCATGAACGCCGACAGGTACTGCGTGGAAGGCTGCAACTCGATCCCGACGCCGGCTAGGACATTGGCTACGGCGGTCAGGAGTTCGTCGGTATGCCCGGTCGGCAACCCCTCAATGAGCTCCTCCATCTGCCCGGTATCGTCGCGGTCGTACATCTTTTGCTGCTCGACCTTTCCCGCCATGATCGCCTCGACGACGCCGGCTGCTTGCCAGTCCTGCAGCAGCGCAAAGAAGCCCGGCAGATCGCTCCATTCGAGCCACCGCACCACGGCGGCAGACTCCTCGATGGAAGGGTCGGTGATGCCCCGGATCGCGGCTACCTGAACAGTTCGCCCCGCGGCCGTTGCCTCATGCGCCACGACGCGTGGCATCTGGGACGCGCCCGCGATCAATCCCAGCGGGCTACTTGACGATGCCACGCTCGCTCCCCTCGACGAAGGCCACCAGTTTGGCCACCTCCGGAGCGTCGAGCTCGGCCTCGGCAATCGCCTCGAGCGCCTGGGTGGTGTTCAATTTCGCCCGGAAGAGCAGACGATAGGCACGCTTGAGCTGCAGCAACGACTCACTATCAAAACCGCGGCGGCGGAGGCCCACCGAGTTCAGGCCGACGATCCGGGCAGGGTTCCCGTGCAACTTGGCGAACGGCACGATATCGAGCGTTGCTCCGGCATGGCCAGCCAGATATGCGTGGGCGCCTATCCGCACGAACTGCTGTACGGCCGCGTAGGCGTTGAGGATGGCGTAGTCACCAACTTCCACATGGCCACCGAGCGCAGCCGCGTTGCCAAAGATCGTGCCATCGCCGACGAGGCAATCGTGCGCTACGTGGCTATACGCCATGAAAAGGTTGTCCGAGCCGATCCGGGTCACCCCGCCGCCGCCTTCGGTACCCCGATTCACGGTGACAAACTCGCGGAAGACATTGCGCTCCCCTACTTCCAGGTAGGAGATCTCGCCGTCGAATTTCAGATCCTGCGGTTCCGTACCAACGCAGGCATGCGAGAACAGACGATTGCCTGCGCCCAGGACGGTGTAGTCCTCAACGACAACGAACGCTCCGATTTCGCAACCATCACCGACCCGTGCCCCTGCCTTGATAACCGCGTACGGGCCGATCTTCACGCCGGTGCCGAGCTCGGCAGCAGGGTCGACGACGGCGGCAGGGTGACGCTCGACCGCCGCGGTCACTGATTTTCCTCGCTGGGACCATCAACGATGACCGACAGGAATTCGCCACTGGCCGCCAGTTGCCCGTCCACCGTGGCTCGTCCAATCATCTTGCAGGAGTTGCTGCGAATTTGGGTGACCTCGGCCTCGAGCCGGAGTTGATCGCCAGGCAGCACCGCGCGGCGGAACCTGGCCTTATCGATGCCGGCCAGATAGAGGTACTTGTCGGCCATCGATTCGCCGCCGCCCGTCTGACTCGCCTTCACCAGCAGTGCACCGGCCTGAGCCAACGCCTCCATGACGAGCACGCCAGGCATGACCGGGTTACCGGGGAAATGCCCTTCGAAGAATTGCTCGTTGATCGTTACGTTCTTGATCGCGACTAGTCGCTTACCGGGCTCGACCTCGACAACACGATCGACGAGCAGAAACGGGTAGCGATGCGGCAACGCCTTGAGAATGCCTTGAATATCCACAGGTAACGCTATTCCTCGGACGACTCGTCGAGTCGTCGTTCGAGCCGTCGCACGCGGCGAAGCAATTCGGGCAACTTGGTGAAGGCGGGCACGGCGCGACGCCACACCCTGATGTCCATATGCGGCGCCCCCGCCACAACCGATCCGGCCGGCAGATCGCCGTGAACTCCAGCCATCGCAGCGAGCATCGAACCCGCGCCGATTACCTGGTGGCCGGCCGTGCCCACGTGGCCTCCCATGATGACCCCGTCTTCGATCACGGTGCTTCCCGCCAACCCGGTGAGCGCGCTGATGGCGCAACCGCGTCCAATGCGGCAATTGTGGCCGATCTGCACGAGGTTGTCGATTTTTGTGCCATCCCCTATGAGCGTCTCGCGCAGCGTCCCACGATCGACGCACGAGTTGGCGCCAATCTCTACGTCATCACCGATCCTGACGCCACCAACCTGAGGAATCTTCATCTGTTCGGACACCCCGCGTGCAAAACCGAATCCATCCGCCCCGATGACGACTCCGGAGTGCACCAGCGCGCGGTCGCCGATCATCGTGCCCTCATAGATCGTCACGTTGGGATGGATCACGCACTCGGCGCCAAGCGACACCCCGGGTCCAACGTAGCTACCGGCGCCGACCTCAGTCCCCTGACCGATCGTCGCGTTCTCGTCGATGACCGCGGTCGGTCCGACGATTGCACCATTGGCCACAACAGCCGACGTGGCTACAACCGCATGCGGACTGATTCCCTGCCCGCCCGCAACGAGCGGGTACAGGCGCTCCAGAATGACCGCGACGGCAGCATGGGGATCAATCACCCCGATGACCGGCAGGCCGTAGTTCTCGTGGGCTTCCGCGGCCAGGGCGTTTGGGGCCAATGCGACCGAGGCTCCACAATTCGCGAGCTGCGGCAGTCGTCGCTGATCTGCTACGAAGACGAGATCGGACTCGCCGGCACCATCCAGCTCCGCCACGGAGGTGACACGAACGCCCGAGGGCGCATCACCGTGAAGCGCGCCACCGACCAACTCGGTGATCTGGCCGAGGCTCAGGACCTCGTCGGATCTAGAACGTCGAGCCAATCGCGAACTCGAACGTCGACGTCGTCTCCCCGAACAACTCGAGGGGATCGAAGTTGTGCGCCCAGAAGAACCGGAACGGCACGTTGAAGACAGGCATGAAGACCTCGACCTCAACACCCGCCGTCTTGCGCATCTCCGACAGGTTGGGCGACTGGCTCTCGCGCCAGGCCTGGCCGGCATCGTGGAAAGCCTTGACGCGCATCGACGGATTCAAGATGAAGATGTATTCGAGGTTGTACTGCAGCGCCTTCGTACCACCGAGAATATTGCCGCGATCATCGGTCGGCCCGATCGAATTTAGTCGGGTACCACGCACCGAGTTACTGCCGCCGAGGAAGAAGCGCTCGAAAATCGGAATCTCTTCGAGGCCACCGTACGGCTGAGCCCAGTCGGCGCGTACGTTGAGCGCTACGACCTGCTTTGGCTGGCGGATGAAGCCCGAGCCCGTCGTGACCGTCGGGACCCAATGCGTCGTCCGCACAAACGCCTTCCAGAAATCCAACGTTCCACCGAGCGGCCCGCCCGCATACTCGAACGAGAGGCTGCTGCGATGTCCGCGCGCTGGCAGGACGGGGCTGTCGACATCGCTGAAGTGGAGGAACGGCCGCACGCTGCTCGTGGTCCGCTTGCCCTGCGTCAGGAACAGCGACTGGAACACGTTGCTCGAGAGGCCGCCGAATCTGGCGCCCAGATTGCCGATGTCAATGATCTCGTAGTTATATTCCATCCATGCTGACCAGGTCTCTTCAAAATTCAGGGATCTACCAGCCCGAACCGAGAAACCCGTACCCGAACGGCGGAAGTTCGGGTAGTCAATAGCGTCGCGGAAGATATCCGCGCCGTAACGAATCTGCTTGTTGAGGAAGTAGCTATCGGCAAATGAGATGCGCAGGGTTTGCCGGTACTTGCCGAACTGGCCATTCAAGGAAAGCGTCTGGCCGTACCCCAGCAGGTTTCGAGTGGTGTAGCCAAATTGCACGAAGCCGCCTTCAAGTGCCGACAGGCCACCACCGAACGAGATCTGGTTGCGACCGACCTCCTCGACCTTCATCTTGAGGTCAACGGTTCCGTACTCGGGGTCGGGAAGCAGATCCTGATCGAGCGATTCCCCGGGCGGCGCGGTGGCCAGTTCGGGCTCTACGTTCTGGAAGTAACCAAGTCGCCAGAGTCGCTCCACACTGGACTCGTAACGTTGCTGATCCCATCGCGCGAGTTCGTGCAGATTCAAGTTGCGGCGCATCACGAAGTCCCGAGTATGCGTATTGCCCTCGAACTCGATGCGATTGACGCGATAGGGCGCGTTCTCCTGCACCCGGAAGATGATGTTGTTCATGTTGTCGCCGATGGGCTCCGGTGCAGGCGCCGTCACTATCTGGAGATAGCCGGATTCGGTGTAGACCTTCTCGATCGCTTCCTGCGCAAAACGCAGCTCTTCAGCGTCCAGAACGTCGCCCTGTATCAGGCCCACAGCCCGCAGCAACTCGTCGTCGGTGAAGTGAGTATTGCCCTCGACGAGGATCTCGTTCACGAACTGCTGCTCGCCCTCCAAGATCGGGATCGTGAGCGCCAATCGTCGGACATCGCTGTACCAGAGTGAGCGATCCTCTTCGAACACCTCGACGCGGGGTTCACCGTAGCTGAAGTTGATGTAGCCGCGCTTCATGTAGGCACTGCGCACATCGATCATGTCGGCCTCGTAGCCGGCCATCGAGTAGCGATCGTTCTTGTTCAGGAACGACATGAAGTGATGCTCACCGGTCCGCTTCATCAACCAGCGCAGTTCCTGATCGGTAAATAGGGAGTTGCCATCGAAGTTCACCAAGGCGATGCGCACCGAGTCGCCCTCGACCACGTGGTAAATCGCGTCGACACCGCCCATAAGCTCCGACTCCGGGATCTCCAACTCCACCTGCACGAACTGCAGTCCCTGGTCGCCCTGCAGCATGAGCGAGAGGATCTCGATGTTGTCGTACAGGCGCTGCTCGTTGACGGGCTGATCGAGTTCGATCGTCTGCTGCATCAGGCCGAGGCGCTCCATGAAGTCGTCGACCTCGACCTTGTCGGTACCGAGGATCTTCACCTGCCGCAGTAGCGGCAGTTCCTTGACCTCGACGACAACGACGATGCCGCCTGCGGTCCCTTCCTCCCACTGCATGACAAGGTTCGAGAACCAAGCCGTGTTGAACAGCGACATGTAGTCGAGCTGCGCGGTGGCGGAATCGAACGGGCGGCCAGGCCTGCTCGAGAGGTAGAAGCGAATGGTGTCGTCGTCGAAGCGCTCGTTGCCCTCGACGCGCACAGCTTCGATATTGCGACCATCCGGCAGCCCCGACTCTTGGGGTGCGGCGGCGCTGGCAGGCACGGCCACGGAGAGCAAGGACAGCAGGAGCAGCCCCGAGCTCAGAGCGCGGGCGATATTCGGGCGGAAGTCGCTATGGGCAGAAGGCATGGAAAGTGTGCGCAAGGGGTGCGGAGACGACGCGCCCACGCGGTGGATCGAGGGCACACAATGATCAGAGCATACCGCATTCTGCCCTGGCGATCTCGGCCGCCAGCTCCGCCGATGCGGGTTAGACCACGGCATCCGCGGGTTCCGCTGCCGTGTCGTGCACGGTCATGACCAGGCCATCGACCCCGGTGACCACTTCCACGCGCACTCCATTCCGCACGTTGCCTCGAATGAGCTCCTCAGCGAGCCCGTCCTCGATGTGCTTCTGGATGGCGCGACGAAGGGGCCGCGCACCATAACTACGATCGTCGCAGGTCGTGTCGATCAGCCACTGATAGGCCTCGTCGGTGAGCTCCACCTCGATGCCTCGATCGGCCAACATCGCGTTCACCTCACCAATCATCAGCCGGATAATGCGTTCCAGATGTTCGTCGGTGAGCGAGTGAAAGACGATCGTCTCGTCGAGACGGTTGAGGAACTCGGGATTGAAGGTCCGCTTGACCTCTTCGATAACCCGCTCCTGCATGTCATCAAAGGTAGCCACCTCGTCATGCGCACGGAAGCCGAGGCCACCGCGCTTCTGAATGAAGCGCGCGCCAATGTTCGACGTCATGATGAGGATGCAGTTCTTGAAGTCGACCGTATTGCCGAGACCATCGGTGAGCTGACCGTCCTCGAAGACCTGTAGCAACACATTAAAGATGGCCGGGTGGGCCTTCTCGATCTCGTCGAGGAGAACCACGCTGTACGGATTGCGCTTCACCTGATCGGTGAGCTGGCCGCCCTCGTCGTGCCCCACATACCCCGGGGGTGACCCGATGAGCTTGGACACCGAGTGCCGCTCCATGTACTCCGACATGTCGAAGCGGACGAGCGAACGCTCGTCGCCGAAGAGGAACTGTGCGAGCGTACGAGCAACTTCCGTCTTGCCCACTCCAGTGGGGCCGAGAAACAGGAAGGAGCCCGCGGGTCGTTTCGGCGATTTCATACCGGCGCGCGACCGGCGGATCGCGCGCGACACCACCTCGATCGCGGCGTCCTGCGCCACGATCCTGCCGTGCAGCTCGTCTTCCATGTGGATGAGCTTGTTCATCTCTTCCTGCTGGATCGACGCAATCGGGATTCCCGTCCAAGTCGATATCACCTGCTCGATATCTTCGACGCCCACCGGCAAGGGTGCGGCGTCGACTTCTTCCTCGTCGAGCTCGCCGCGCACCCGCTCGAACTGCTCCCGCTCGAGCTTCATAGCGTCGCGGTACACCGCGGCCTGCTCGTACTCCTCGGCCGCAAGCGCCACCTCGAGCTTCTCGGCGAGCTCGCGCGAACGGCTCTCGAGCTCCAGCAGTCGCTCCGGCGAGCCGCTGCGCGCCAGCTTGACGCGGGCCCCCGTCTCGTCGAGCACATCGATCGCCTTGTCCGGCAGAAAGCGATCGGTGATGTAGCGGTTGCTCTGCACGACAGCAGCTGTGATCGCCTCATCGGAGTACTTGACCCCGTGATACTTCTCGTAACGATCGCTGATGCCCTTCATGATCTCGATCGTCTGCTGCTCATCGGGCTGGTCGACCTTGATGCCCTGGAACCGGCGCGCCAACGCACGGTCCTTCTCGATGTACTTGCGGTGCTCACGCGGCGTCGTCGCCCCGATGCACTGCACCTCGCCGCGCGAAAGCGCTGGCTTCAGGATTCCCGCAGCGTCGAGCGAGCCTTCGGCGGAGCCCGCCCCAACCAACGTGTGCAGCTCATCGATGAAGATGACGATGTCTTCGTTCTCGACCAGCTCCTTCATGATGGTTTTGAGCCGCTCTTCGAACTGTCCCCGGTACTTGGTCCCCGCGACAACCGATGAGATATCGAGTTCGAGGATTCGCTTGTCGAAGAGGAAACGCGGCACGTCGCCGCTCATGATCCGCTGCGCCAGGCCCTCCACGATAGCGGTCTTCCCGACACCAGGCTCGCCGATCAAAACGGGGTTGTTCTTCGTTCTCCGGCAGAGGATCTGGATCGCGCGTTTGAGTTCATCCTCGCGTCCGACCAACGGGTCCAGCTCCGATCGCGCTGCCATCTCGGTGAGGTCGCGAGAGAACTCAGACAGGAACGGCGTTTCCTTCTTCTTCTCGGAGAGACTTTTCTCCTTGAGCAGATAGAGCAGATCCTCGCGCGCGGTCGACAGACGCATTCCCTTCTCGACGAGGATGCGCGAGGCCAGTGATTTCTTCTCGCGCAGAAGACCCAGCAGGATGTGCTCCGTACCGATGTACTTGTGAAGCATCTTCTCCGCTTCCTCGGCGGCATAAGCCAGGACGCGCTTGGACTCGACCGACAAGGGAATCTCGACGGAGGTCGAGATCTTCTCGCGCACCTCGGTGCGGGTCTGAATCTCGCTGCGAATGCTACCGGCCGAGATCTCTGCTCGCCCGAGCAACTTCCCCGTCAAACCGTTGTTCTCGCGAATCAGTCCGAGTAGCAGGTGCTCTGTCTCGATAGTTCCCGAGCCCAGCTGGCTGGCTTCGTACCGGGCAAAGAAGATGCCTCGCCGCGCGCGCTCGGTGTACCGCTCAAACATCGGTCTTACCCCGCTGGCCGGCACCCTGCCCACAAGGGACGGGGTTCCGGATGACTCCGACGATGCCGACGGCAACGCCATGTTTTTGAGTATACGTAGGTCGTTCTTGGCCGAACAAGTTCGCTCGCTGGAGCTCGGACCGCTGCCGGGGCCGCGACGTCATGTTCGTAGTGGTGAGGTCATCTCGCATGGAAGGCCCCCCTACTCCGTCGGTTCCAGCTGCCCGCCTGGTCCCATTCGCAACACGCGATCGAATCCAGATACGAGTTCCGGGTTGTGCGTAACCAGCACCATCGCGGTGTCATGGTTGGTATGTATGCGCTCGAAAATTTCCATTACCCGATGGCCGTTCTCGTAGTCGAGGTTGCCGGTCGGCTCATCCGCCAGAACCACGTCGGGATCACGGGCCAGGGCGCGCGCAATCGCCACGCGTTGGCGCTCGCCGCCCGAGAGCTGCGACGGGAAATGGTGCTCCCGACTCTGCAGGCCGACCTCAGCCAGGAGGTCATTGGCACGCGCTGCGGCCGCTGGTGCGTGTCTGCCGATCAGCAGCGGCATCATGACGTTCTCGTGCGCCGTGAACTCGGGCAGCAGGTGGTAGAACTGGAAGACCATGCCAACGTGCCGATTCCGGTAGGACGCGAGCTCGATCTCC